>Ga0207125_10121_pt1 | contig 18380 bp, 14 predicted proteins | sample Alteio_BWMinHeat_19_FD_153556 | JGI IMG/M metagenome (GOLD analysis project Ga0207125, IMG submission 153556) | Enriched cells from forest soil in Barre Woods Harvard Forest LTER site, Petersham, Massachusetts, United States -... | ecosystem: Environmental > Terrestrial > Soil > Temperate forest >...
TTACGGAAATAACCGGCTGCTATCCCGCAGCGGCGTGGTGATACGGCGTGGAGAGCTTTACTCCGAAGCCTCTCCCTTGCCGGGCCATTCCACAGACTCTCTTAAAGACGTAGTGAACGCCCTTCAATCCAAACCAGCCGCGCAGCTTCTGGAGGAGGCCGCCAGTGGGCACGGCGCTCTCCCCCCTAGTCTGCGCTTTGCGCTGGAAGGACTCGTAGCGCAGCGAAGCCCCGGCGCACACGTGGTTCGCTCCAATGCTCTGCTGCGCTGGAAAAATTTGAAGGAGTCGACCGCCCAACTCGGCCAGTTCGAGCGCGCCGGATATTCGGTGTGCAAAGTGAAAGTACCCGCCCGTGGCTGGGAGCCAATTCTCGACCTAATCGAAGCCTTCCCTGGTTTTACCTTCCGTCTCGACGCCAATCTTGCGCTCAAACCGAAAATTCTAGAGGCGATGATCAGTTCGCTCGAGAAGCGAAAACTTCTATCTCGCGTGGAGTATCTGGAAGAGCCCTTCGACGGCGTTTGGGACCTCGAATCTTTCCGCGGCAGCCCGCTCGTCTTCGCCGCCGACGAAACGGCCCCCGGCGCTTCCGCCGCCCTCACGTTATTCGACAAGAAAAATCCCCCCTCCGTTTTCATTGTTAAGCCCACCGTGGCGGGCGGCCTGTTCTCCCTCCAGGAATTTCTCGATACTCTAGCCGCCGCCGGAAAAAAATTCGTATTCACCTCCACGCTCGAAGGTGAAGCCGGCCGACGCTCGCTGATCGCTTTTCTATCCCGCCACGCGAACGAAACCTGCGGGCTTTCCACCGGCCATCTCTTCCTCGCCAACTTTCTCGGCGACCAAGCCGAATGGAAATCCGTTCCGGAAACCAGCGCCGCCGAGAAAAACTTCCTCGCCGGCCTGGAATGGCAGGATTGCCCATGAAGCCGGCGTGGTTTAGCCCCACCGCCGAGGCGGTGGATCTACTCGCCGAACTGCCGGCCAAGGTGGCGGCCCTTCGCGCGAGCGGCGCCCGCTTTCTCGCTTTTCCCGTAACTGAGATTCGCGAGGCCGCCGAGTGGGCGCTCGCCTGTTTTCACTCGCCGGTTACGTTCGTGCCGTTGCCCCCTTCGCTTCCTCCCCAAGTGTTGGAAAAGCGCCTCGCGCAGCTTCCGGGTAACGTAATTTTCCCCTCCGCGCTGAGGCCGGCTCACGCCGGTGCATCCGCCACTCTCCGCCCGCTGGAAGAAATCTGGGCCGTGATTTTTTCTTCCGGAACTACCGGCACCCCCAAGGGCATTGCCCTCACTGGGAATTCGCTCAAAGCGAGCGCGGAGGCCCACGCCCTTCATTCCGGCGCGGCCAACGCCACGTGGCTTCTCGATCTTCCGCTCTTTCACGTGGGCGGCCTCAGCGTGCTCACGCGCGCTCTTTTTCTGGATGCTCCGATCGCGCTCTCAACTCCATCCGCGGTGAGCACCAAGGAATGGATCAAATCCGGCCGGATTCATGGCCTCTCCCAGGTGCCCACCACGCTCGTGCGCCTGCTGCGGGATCCAGACATTAACTTCGCCGGAATTTCCCTCATTCTGCTCGGGGGTGCGCCCGCAACCCAAGCCTTGGTGGAAGAGGCACGAGCCCGTGGTGCCCCCGTGCGCCGCACCTACGGCATGACCGAGCATTCCTCTCAAGCCGCTACCGAAAAGAAACCTGGCGGTGGCCTACGCGCCCTCCCCGGCGTGGAAATCAAAATTTGCGAGGGCGACGAAATCCTTCTCCGGTCACCCGCCCTGGCGGCGGGGATTTTTGAGCATGGCGAGCTCAAGCCCCTTCCCCTGCGTGATGGATTTTTCCCCACCGGAGACTTGGGTTCACTAAAAGAAGGCGCACTCACAATTTTTGGCCGCGCTTCCGAGTTAGTGATCAGTGGCGGGAAGAAAATTTATCCCGCCGAAGTGGAAGCCGCTCTCGCTAAAGTGAATGGGGTTGGCGACTGCGCCGTGCTCGGGTTGCCCGACGCCGAATGGGGAGAAGTTCTTTGCGCGGCGGTAACGGAAAGTACCCCTGGAATGTTCCGTGCGGAAATAGCAAAAACCGAAATGAGCGCCTCGCTGGAATCGCACCAGATTCCCAAAGTATGGGTACTGTTGCCCGCCATTCCTCGATCGCCGGCGGGAAAAATTCTACGCCCCGATCTTAAACGCGCCGTGACTCAAATCCAGTCGTAGTTGAAGCTCACGCTGATGCGTGGTTTGCGTCCCACGTGCATCGGTACTTCGTGGCGGAGCCAGCTTTCGAAAAGCACGAGGGTTCCCGCTTTGGCCGGAACTTCCACGTGGGTGCGATTTTCGGCGCGCGGGGCGGATTTTCTGGGCGGAGAATGCATCAGGGCGGCGAGACGAGGATCTTCGAACTTAATAGCGGGTGCCCCTGGCGGCACGCTCACGTAGTAGGTGCCGCTGATCACCGAAAGCGGATGAATGTGTCCGGAGTGGTGGGAGTTTGCGTCCATCACGTTGGCCCAGCAGGTGGTCATGCGCAGGCGGGCTCCGCCTAAATCGAGATCAAGCGCGCGGGCGAACGAGGCCACGCGGGTATCAATCCAGGCCTCAAGGCGGGCGAAAGTGGGAGAGATCTTCTGCAGTTCGTTGGCCGAGGCGTAAGAAGTGAAGCCGTTCTTATAATTTTCTTTCGACCAGCTCGCTCCCGCGGCGTCGAGATTGCGCAGATCTGCGATCTCGCGCAAAAGCTGCGCATTCAGAGCGCCGGCGCGATTCAGATCGGTGAAAACCTGGGTGGGAAAAAAGCGGGAGATGGTCATAAACAGAACCTGCTTATCATGGGCCCGGTGCTGGCACACAATAAATTTCCACCGGATAGGCGTGGCGGTTGATTTCCGTGAGCAACACGCTCATTCGGTCGTAATCGGCGATGCCGAGGCCCTTCCACGGCATCTCTCCGCACGGGGAATCGCCCCCGAGGCGGCCGCCGCGAACTTCGAGAACTTTTTCCCCGAGGTGAACTCGGCAGTTCAGAAGGCGCCCCATGCGTTTGGCCCGCAAATACTCCCAGCCCGCCCGAATGCAGAGGCCTTCATATCGTTCTGCCGCCTCTTCGGGAGTAAGGGGAGCTTCGTCGGCCCCTTCCTCTTCTTCTTCCTCTTCGGCTGGCTCTTCTAAAGCGCGCCCCCACCAAATCCCCAACGCCACCAGAGCGCGCACGGAGGGAAAAGATGAAAAACCATGCTGCGCCAAAAATATCGCCCGCCCCTCAAGAAGCGTTTCGGGCGCTACTTCGTCGTGAAATATCTGCGCGGCTGGATCACGAAGCCACTCGCCCAGCAGTTCGAGAGAATTATTCCGCCCAAAGGGGCCAATGGGAAAATCCACGCGTTGCACATCATCCGCCGAAAGTAGGTCCCGCGAAAAAAATCGCAGGCCGCGCGTTCCGGCCTTCAGGCTCGTATTGTAGGGCGGATTCAACCGCTTGATCTCTTCATTTTCCAGAAGAGCCGCCTCTAGCGCGCTTCCGCATTCGGTTGTTTCGATTTTCCAAACTTGCGAGAGCATCTCTCGCTTCCGCTTACCTTGGCCCTTCTTCCCGCGGAAGTAGCTATTTACGCGCGAGCGCAGTGAGGTGGCCTTGCCCACGTAGAGCACACGGCCGTCTTGCGCCAGCATGCGGTACACGCCGGGTTTCTCCGGGAAGGCGAGCCGCGTGGCGCGGTCGATTCGGAATTCCACGCGCGCGGGCTTCGCCGCTTTCGTAGCGGCTAGCCAGGTTTCAATCTCCTCAAAAGACTTTCCCTCCATGCCGAGCTTGCTCCAGATCAATGCCGTAGCGTGCGCGTGCTGCGATGCCCGGCGCAGATCAGAAGAGCCCAGAGAAAAAAATCCCACCAGCGCCCGGATATTGCGGCTCGGCACTTCCGGGTGAAGCCGCTGGGCTATTTTATAAGTGCAGAGGAATTTCCACGGCAGCTCCCCACCGCGCAGTCGCGAGTAGAGTTCTCCGAGAAAAGCGCGTTCGAACTGTGAATAGTGAGCAACGATCACGGAATCCGGAGTTAAATCTTCTTCCAGCGCTCGCAACGCGATCTCGGGGTCCACCGCAAGTGACAAATCCGAAGCCGTGATCCCGGTGAGCTCGCTCACCCGCGGCGGAATCTCTGCTTCGTCAGGAAGTTTTAAAAGAAACTGCCGCGCCCCAGCCGGGCCTTCCCAGGCTATCTCGAGCAAACTCGCGATACTCGGGTGCATGCCCGTAGTCTGGCAGTCGAGAAAGATCGGAGTCACGCCCAGGGCCGCCCGAGCAGAACGTCGGGCGGCAACTTCCGCAGCAGCGCCGCGATCCAAAGCTCGAGGCCCACCCGATCGGAATCCTGGAAGCGAGCCAGATCCGGAGAATCCAAATCGAAAACTCCGATGGCGGTGCCGTTCAAGAGCAGCGGAAGCACCAGCTCAGATCGAGAGGCGTTATCGCACACGATGTGGCCGGGAAACTCATCCACATTGGGAACCAGCAAGGGAGCGCGGCGTTCAAACGCTGTTCCGCAAACTCCGCGCCCAGGTCGAATCTCCGTACACGCGGGGCGGCCCACGAAGGGCCCGAGCGTAAGCTTTGTGCCGTCAAAAAAGTAAAATCCCGCCCAATTGAGAGAGGGCAGAGTGTGAAACACGAAGGCGGAAAAATTCGCAAAATCGGTAAGCCAGTGACCCGTTAAGTAAGCCTCGAGGAGAGGGAGCTGGGCTTTAAAATCGACGTCCATGGGAGGATCTTACTCCAGCCCCCGGCATCCGCATATGACGCTCCCGGCCTATTGCAGTGTGCACTGCGCGTTTACGACTACGGGCTGCGCATCCTGGAGATCGAACGTTACGGTGAGCACGCCTTCGTAGTCCTGCGCGCCGGTTTCGAAGTCGGCCTTCAGCGCCACGCTCATGTTTTCGTCGCGCGCGGTGAGTTCGATTTTGCGAGCTAACTCGAAATTCTGCGTCTGCGGCTTCAGCGCCGAATGCAGATTGATTCCGTCGTTGGAAAGAAATCGGAAAGCCACGTCGCCCGAGATTGCGCGCCCGTTTACGGCCGCGCTGATTTCGTAGTGGCTTCCCTCATCGTAATCTGCCCGGCAGTTCAGTGTTTCAGCGAAGGCCGGCAGCGAAAATAGGGCGGGAATGAAAAGAACAAGAAGGGCTTTCATGATTCCTCCGGTTAAGAGGAATCATGCCTTAAGCCCCGGGCTTACTCCAGCGTGCAGAGCACGAAGCCGTGCGCGGTCGAGACCTTGCCGTGGTTGTCGAGATTCACCGACTTCATTACGGACAAACTTACCGTTTCTTTTTCGGGCGCCGAATTATTCTGCGTGGTCCAGCCAGATACTTTGTCGGTGAGTCCGAGTGATACGTTGGGCTGATAATTCCTTCCGTCGGCATCCATCGAGAACTCGCCAGTCACGTTTACGCCGAACTTCACGCCTTCAAAGTCTACGGTAGTAGAAGCGGTAGCTCTGCCCGCAACATATTGGCGATCAGAGGACACATCGAGCTTGGCCGTAAGAAGAGGAATCGAAGGGAGCGGGGGCGGAGGGGGGCAGGGCATGGGAAGCATGGTGTTGCACACACTGGTATACGAATTTTTTACGCAGACCAACTTGGTGGGGGCTGCGGACGCGTTCGCGATCATCGAAAGGAAAAGAAAAATTGCGATTTTCATAGATTCTCCGGGGTTAAGTTCATCACGAGTGGCGCGTTTCACGGAAGGTCCGGGTACGCCTCTTCTTTGCAATTCCCGGCGCGCCTGTAAACGGCATTTGGCTCCGCGGGCAAAATCTTGGTTTCAGAAATGGCGAAACCAATCGCCTCTCTTTTTTCCGGAAGGCCGCGAAGCAACTCAGGAAAGCGGACCTCTTCGGCAATCAGATTTTCAAACTTGACTTATTTAATCCAGTTTGTTAATTTTAATTAACAGGTTCTTTAGGCCGGAGCAGGAGGCTCGCATGCCGCTGTATTCATACAGGATTTCCGCGCTCGCCCTTTTCTCCCTCACCGGCCTCTCTGGCTGCCAGCTACCCGCCCAGGTACAGGCCGGAGACAGCTCCGTAACGATACTCCCGGCGGCCGCTCCTCCCACTTCGGCAATTTGTAGTCCCCTAGGCGGTGCTAATTCTCTCGGCGGAAATCATGGTCTCCAAGCCGACCTCTACTACCTCGACCCCAACGGCACTCACTATGATCACGTGGCAGACTACATAAGCCAGGGAACCAAAGTGAGTGCGGATCTATTCTTCGACCAAGTGAATGTTCCCACTCGCCCCTTTGACGACGGATTCGTTACGCAAACCGGCTCCGTACTCACCAATCCGCAAGGCAACACTCTCTACGAATGGTTCGCGCTCGATTTTCGCACCACTCTCAAACTCGCCACCGGCGATTCGCCCGGCCGCGTTCAATTTGGACTAATTTCCGACGACGGCGCCGTTCTCTATCAACAAGTGGGAGACAACTGGGTTCCCGTAGTGAATGGCGACGGCACCCACGCCAGCATGTTCAAAGGCGCCGCGCAGCCCGTAACTCTCGACGCCAACAGCGCACTCAAACTCCGGCTTGAATATTATCAAGGCCCTCGCTACCACATCGCCGCCGTGCTGATGTGGCGCCCCTGGACCGACTCCTGTGATGTAAATCCCGTCGATCCCCTCGACGGACAGAGCGGAAACAATCTCTACTTTGATCCCACGCAAACACCTTCAGCCCCCGAACAGGCATATAAAGATCTTCTCGCGCGCGGCTGGAAAGTGGTTCCGCCGGCTAACTTCTATCTCCCCGACGAAACCTTATCGAACCCCTGCCCCCCGAGCACGGACACCACTACCGCTACAGCCACAGCAACTAGCAGCACCACTCAAACGGCCACAGACACTTCCACCAACTCGGCCCTCGCGATCAGCGGCTTCGACGGAACTACCACCGACGTTATAGCCAATCTCATCTGGACCACGAACAACCCTGCCTCCGGCACAGTTCACTGGGGTCTCGCGGCCGATCAACTCATAAATACTGTGGACGAAAACAATGGCTCCGTGACGACACACCAAGTTCAGATCAGTGGTCTGACCGGAGCGACACAGTACTTCTTCCAGGCCGAGTCGAACGACGGACAAACCACCGTGACCAGCGTCGTGATCCACAAAACGACCAAGTAGTCTGGCCTTAGTCGGCTCCGTTCGTAGCCACCCTAAATTCCTCCCCCCGAATCCCCGGCGATACACTTTCGCCGGGGGTTTTTTTGTCTCCGATTTGGAGGACCAGTGGACCGGCTTTTGATTTCCTCGCCCCCCCCCCTCGAAGGTAGGTACGGAAATTTCCCCGGCATGGGATTCGCCGAACCGAAGGAGTGAAGCCATCCTCTCCCCTTGGATACGGCTTCGACTGACTGGCGTGTAGAGAAGGCTGGCGACCAACGCCCCCAATCCCCATCAACGACCCGCATGTCCGTTGGCCGTCAGGCGGATTCCGCCCAAAGTCTAAGGGCTTAAGAAATTAGGACCTGGGGCCTGGATAATTTCAGCCGTGATTTCACGGGCCTGAATCGGGGCCGAAAGCGGACTTCAGGCTACGCCCCCAGCGACTACCGAGGGGAAACGCCGGCGCGCGGCTCCGAACTATCAAAACCCGCATCTATTAAAATTATTAGGATTTAAATTATTTATTCATTCATTCTTTCATTCATTTCACCCCTAACTCGAAACGGTGAACCACCAGACCTCAATATTTTTCTCCCCAGCCAAAGGAAAAGGCAGGGAATCAGTCTCCGGGTCGCCTCGGAAGCAAAAATCAGGAAAAGCGCGATTATTGCTTCGTTTTATAAATGTTAATCATTCACGGTTGCATTCACCGCTTCGATGGCCAAATTCCGGCTCCGCCTTGCCCCGATTCCGACCTGAGTCCCCCTCCCAGCAACCCTTCCGGCTCGAAAATTTTCGATTTTCGGTTTGCGAGGCCGTTGCTCGATCAACGAATTTATTGAAGAATCTAAATTTTATTCATTCATATTTTCATTCGCATAGGATGCCCCCAATGTCCGATTGAGCCGAGAAGTCTCGCGGGAGACGTTTTTTGGCGTCATTCGGCGTCTTATTCAAAAACCCGCATCCTTATGGGCCCCGTATCTGCGATCTGGCGCCCATTTTTTCGTGTAATCACCAAGCTAACTATTTCAAAAGACAAAACATGACGTGATTTATTCATTCATTTTATAATTCAACATGCCCGAAAAAAGCTCCTCGCCGGCAAAGCTGCTCGCCTCGCTCCAAGAGCATGGTCCTCAAAGTCCCGGTGCTTTGATGTCTCTCCTCGGACTCAGCCAACCCACGCTATACCGGGCCGCAAAAGCGCTGCCCGATAAAGTCGTCACCCTTGGGGCTCGCCGAAACCGGAAAGTGGCCGCGCTCCGCCTGATCCGCGGCTTGTCGGCGCGAACTCCCATTTTTACGGTGTCTCCGCAAGGAGAGGTGGAGTCGGTGGGCGACATCCTCGCGCTCGAACCCACTTCCTTCGTTCTTCTCGCCGAGGGAGCCTCTTCTACGCCACGGCTCTATTCAGGCCTCCCTTTTTTCGTCAGCGATGTTCGTCCTCGCGGTTTTCTCGGATCCGCCTTCGCGCGAAGTCACCCCGACCTAAATCTGCCGTCTCTCCCCGAAGACTGGACGAACGACCAAATTCTCAGCGCGATGGCCCGCCGAGGGGAGGATTTGCCGGGAAATGTGCTGGTGGGGGCCGAATCTTTCGAGCGTTTTCAGCGGCTCCTCCAAGAAACACCCGAGCTCATAGACGCGCAAAACCCCACGCCAGCCTACATGTCTTTGGCCAAAGACGCCGAAAGCGGAAATTTCGGGGGTTCTTGTCTGGGGGGTTCGCAGCCAAAATTTGGGGCAGTGGTGAACATGGGCGCCGGAGGGGCGCGGCGAGTGCTCGTGAAATTTAGTCCGCTCGGAGACAGCTTTGCCGCCAAGCGCTGGCGCGATTTGCTCGTCTGCGAATCACTCGCCCTCGAGACGCTTCGAAGTCATGGGTTCGAAGCTCCCGAGAATCGAATTTTCCAATCAGACACTCGTACCTTTCTCGAGCTAACGCGTTTTGATCGCGTGGGCCTTCACGGGAGAAGGCGCGTGCTTTCTCTCTTGGCCCTCGACGCCGGAAGAGTGGCGCGCAACGAAAGCTGGCCCGTTTTCGCCACGATGCTCGCGCGTGATGGCACCATCACCCCGGAGGACCTGCGAAAAATTCTACGCCTCGAATGTTTCGGCCGCCTGATCGCCAACGGCGATCGCTCTCCTCACAATATTTCCTTCCTCTGGCGCCGCGGAGATCCCACGGCGAGCCTGGCGCCCATTTACGACATGCTTCCGATGCAGTTCGCCCCCGTCGCCGGCGGCGGAGATCCGGGCTACACCTTCTCGGCGCCCACTTATGGCCCAAACCTGATACGCGCCTGGAAAGACGCCTTGCCCATCGCCCGGCATTTCTGGAACACCGTACAAGTCGACGGCCGGATTTCTCCCGAGTTTCGCGCGATCGCGGAAAAGTGCGGCGCAATCGTAGAAGGCCTTTCATGATCGCAAAAGCGAGAGCAGCGATTCTACGGCGTTCCTGGCTGACGTCGGCCTTAAGCTGCGCCGCCCTTTTTCTATTGGCGCACGACTGGCTTACTCTAGCCCTCCTTTTCCTCTCCCTTCTTCTCCAATGGAATCTCTGGAGCCGGGGATGGTTCCGAACCGGTATCGCGGCCCAAGTCGGAGCCTTGGCCGCGCTGAAAATCGTTTTCATGCTCTACGGACTGCCGGCCGGCCGTTTTCCCTTGGGATTTTCATTCTATTCCCTTTCGATCATTTCATTACTGGCCGATGCAATTCGAAAAGGCCCGCGCCCAATGGCTTTCTCGGAATTTTTCGCCTTCCTTTCTTACGCGCCAAAGTTTTTCGCCGGCCCCATCGAGAGGGCCGAGCCGTTCCTGAAAGACCTCCGCTCGCCCCGGCCGGTTCGGGGACGCATAATCCGCGCCTGCCTCTTCTTGTTCGCGTGGGGAGCCTTCAAGAAATTTTGCGTGGCCGATCCGATTTGGTCGCTCGTGCAGGCGAACCTGCTGCGGAATGAGTCGCGGGACTGGTTTCTGTTTTTCATCGGAATGAGCGCCTTGGCGATTCACTTCTACGCCGAATTTTCCGGCTACGTAGACATGGCCAGAGGCATATCCCGGCTCTTCGGCATTCGCCTGGCGCTAAACTTCAATCATCCTTTCCGCGCCACCAATCCGCAGAACTTTTGGCAGCGCTGGCATTTGAGCTTGTCGTTCTGGCTGCGCGATTACGTGCTTTATCCCCTCTTCTTCAAGACAAAAAACCTACCGCTCGCGATCACGGCCGTTTTCGTGGTGATGGGGTTGTGGCACGGCCTCGACTGGAACTATCTGGTGGTGGCCGCTTATTGGTCGGTAATGGTCGTGGGCTATCTTCAGATCAAGCCGTATTTATTCCGGGCCCGCGGGCTCTTTAGGATTCCGTTCCACGCAGCTACCCTTTTGAGCCGGGCGCTGATGTTTCTGATCGCGGGCTTTTCCTTTTTTCTTCTCTACGCACCCAATTGGACAGAAATTCTCGGCCGGGTTCACTGGCTGGGGGAAATCGGCACTCCCTTTCACGAGCAGTCGGCCCTGCGAATTCTTTTCTATCTCGTGCCCTTTGTCGTGATGGCTGCACGGCGAATTCCCTTCGTGGCCAGGGCCTTGATCCTCGCTTACTTGGCGGTGCTCATTCTTTTCTTCCGGGAAGAAAGCGCGCGGCAAGTTACCTTCATGTATTTTCAGTTCTGATTTGGCGCGGCCGGGAGTTCCGTATCAAGGGAAATTCCCGATTCGTTCTTCTTGATCACGCGTAAAATTTTTCCGCTCTGATATTCTTCCTGCGCGATCAGCCGGCCGTGAGGATCCCAGGCGGATTTGAGGCCTTCTAGTTTGTCGTCTCTAAATCCTGCGCTAAACGTCAGCATGCCGGATTCCGTCCAGCCCCTTAATTCGCCATCTCGTTTTCCCGCCACGTAGCGCTCTTCGGATTTGATTTTTCCGCTGGGAAAGTAAACGCGGCAATATCCGTCCCGCCGCCCGTCAACGTAAATGCATTCGTCGTGAATCCGCCCCGACTCATAGAATGTGCGGCTGGCGCCATGCGGTTTGCCCGCACGAAATTGCTGCGAGAAGGTGAGAAGGCCGCCTTCGCTCCATCTTTTCCAATCCCCCTGCTCTTTGCCCTCCTGAAATGTCCCTTCGCTTTTTTTCTTTCCGCTGCCGTACCAAGTTATCCAATTCCCTTCCGGTAACCCGCGGGAGAAATACTGCACCTCGCGCTTGGGCCCGAATAGATAGTAAAAAGTCTGGACGCCGTCTTTCTTTCCGTCTCGAAACCGCTCTTCGGATAGAAGGCGATCCGTACCCGGATACCACTCCCGCCATACCCCTTCGGGTTTTCCGCGAAAAAATTGTGACTCTGTTTTCAGCTTTCCGGTGGGATACCAAACGCGACACGTTCCATTTCTTTCATCTTCGAGAAAATTACATTCATCCCGAAGCTGGCCTAACGTGTAATACCCCCGGCTGATACCGTTACGCTTTCCATTTTTCCACTCCACCACTTTCTCCACCTGGCCGGTGGGGTAGTGAAAAAACACTTTGCCGCTCTTGTGAACGTGGAAATAGAGCTTCGCGGAAACCGCCATCGCCAGGACCAGGAGAATCGCGGCCGGCCAGCGCAGGCGACGGGTGCGCGTGCGGGCCAACTTCGGTTCGGCGAACTTGGCGGCGCTTTCGCGATCTACTTTTCCGTTAGACAAATACGGGAGTGCGGAAACCACCGTGAACTTGCTGGGAATCATCGGCGAAGGCAGAACAGAAATTAGATCGCCGGCCTCCGGGGCAGGGTGGGCCGGATCGCGCAGCACCACCAAGGCGTGAAGAATCTGGCCCGCGCGAGGCTCCGCTTCGCCGAACACTACGCAGTCGGCAATACCCGGCAGGGCTTTTATGGCGGTCTCCACCTCGGCCGGATGAATGCGGTAACCGTAAGATTTGATGATGCCGCTTCGGCGCCCCACGAACCAGAGCACGCCATTCGCGCCGCGCTTCACCAGATCTCCCGTTTTGTATCCCCGTTCTCCATTCGCGAGCCGCAGGAAGGCGGCGCGGGTTCCCTCTTCGTCGTTAAAGTAGCCGTTCATCAGCGTGGGCCCGCTCACCACGAGCTCTCCCGTTTCCCCCTCCGCCGCCACGCCTGAATCGTCGCGAATCACCCAGCACTGATCTCCCGCCACGGCCGTACCGATGGGAGTTTCTTTTCCCGCGGTGGCCGCACTCCACTCATGGGCCGTGCACACGTTGGTTTCCGTGGGGCCGTAGAGATTGAAAATTCGGCAGCCGGTGAGGGAATGCAGGGCCCGGGCTTCCTCGCTGGGGAACACATCGCCCGCGCAGAGCACGGCTCTCAGCTTCGGCAACTTTCTCTCCGAAAGGCGCCCGGAGCTCACGAGCATCCGGAGCAGAGAGGGCACGCAGTAAAAAATAGTGATCCGCTCCCGCTCCAGTACTTCACTCAGCTGCGCCGGAAACGTATTGAGAGCCGGGGGAGCCACAACCAATGTGGAGCCCGCTCCCAGCACGGAAAATATGTCGAAAGTGGAGAGATCGAAGTGCAAGGGAGATAGTCCCAGAACGCGATCCTCTTCGCCGAGCTGGAAATGCTGCGCGCCCCACTTCGCGAACGCCGCCGCCGCAGCTTGAGAAATTTCCACTGCTTTGGGCAGGCCCGTGGAGCCCGACGTGAACATGTAATAGGCCGCCCCGCCTCCCAACGCCTTTCCGGAAGGCCCCTCTGGGAGAGAAATTTTTTCGGAGCCGGGCCCCACAACCAGATCCGGCTGCGCGAGCTTGAGCAGCTCAGCTTTTCTCGCGGCCGGCATGCGGCTGTCGATGGGAATATAGGCCCCGCCCGCCCGCAACACGGCCAGGATCCACTGAATGGAAAGGATAGATTTATCGGAGTGGATCGCCACGCGTCCGCTGGAGAGGCGCCCCTTTAATTCCGCCGCGAGGGTTCGCGTGTTCTCGTTCAGCTCGTCGTAGGTGAGGCGGGTGGTGCCTTCGATCAGGGCGATGCGGCTCCCGTGCTTGGCGAGAGATTCCTCCAGCCAGCCGGTTAGCGGGCTCATCGCATCGCCTCAACAATCGCCCGCAGCAAATCATTCGGGCCCGAGTACAAATGCGAAGCCAGGCTGTCGCGGTAGTTCGATTCCGAAGGAGATCCCCGGAGAAAGGCTTCCTTGCCTCCCAGCTGCAGCAAGATCCGGCTCGCCTCCTGGTAGTTCTCGCTGGCCGCCACTTTCGTTTCCGCGGCCAGAGAAATTCCGCACTTGCCGGCATCCAGCTGCGCGGCCGCAGCGGTGATTCCGGCGCGGATCTGCGCAGCCAAGAGAGAAACTCTTTCCAGCTTCTCCTGGAATGCAGGAATCTCGATCACGCGCTTGGCGCCGCGCATTTTTTTCTGCGCCATAGCGGCCGTGGCCTCTCTCAGGCGATCCAATGCTCCCGGCGCGCTCGAGAGAATGAGGCTTCTCTCCCAAGCCATCGTGTAATGAAATATGTCGAGCCCGCTCCGGGGACTTCCCAGCACCTGCGCATGCGGAATCAGCACGTTCTTCAGGCGAACCTCTCCCATGGCAGCCGTTTCCAAACCCATAGATTCGGGCAAGGCGCGCACGGACAAACCAGGCGAATCGGCCTTTACGAGGAAACAGGCGAGAGAGGCGGGGCCGCGTTCCGCGGCGGTTCGGGCATAGACGAGAAAGAAATCGGCGATCGGGGCGTTGGTCACGAAAGTCTTTAGTCCGCTGAGCGCCCAGCCGGATTTACGTTCCACGGCCCGCGTCTCCATGCCGAAGAAATCGGAGCCGGCTTGGGGCTCGGTGGCGGCCAAACCCAATAGAGGCTTCCGTCTCAGGGCGCTCAGCTTTTGCGCGTATTCGGGGAGAAATTTGGTCAACGGGAGCCACGAGCCATACAAATGGGCCTGCCCCATGAATAGGGCGCCCGATTCTGCGCAAGAGTAGCCGAGGCCGTCGAAAATCGCCTGAATCTCCGACGCCGCCCCTTGCGCCGGATGGAGCAGCTCCGTCGTGGTCAGCTTTTTCAGCGCTCTCAGGCACGAGGCTGGGCTTGCGGGAGCCGCGCGCCGGGGAAAACTCCGTTGCCCATATCGTATCCAGCGCTCGCGCGCTTTGCGCTGCGCCGCGCTCCAGTTGAACTGCATGCCGAAAATATAGCTCCTTCTCCACTCATAGACAAATAAAGCCCCGGATCATAAGCTTTAGAAAATTTTCCCACCATTGAGCGGCCGCCAAATGAGAGATCAGATCCGGAATTACATCTCCAAAAATCTTCTGGGAAAGGGCGTTCCTTTCACCGATGAAGAGCCTCTTTTTTCCCAAGGGAAGATCGATTCTTTAGGCCATCTCAAGCTCATCTCCTTCTTGGAGAAGGAATTCCACATCTCCATTTCCATGGAAGAGCTCAATTGGAAAAATTTCGACTCCGTTGAAAGCATCCAGAATCTCGTGAAAGGGAAGCTGGGAACCTGAAGGAAAGCCGAAACTATGAGCGAACAAAATATCCGCAAGGTAGTGGTTCTCGGCGGAGGCACGGCCGGTTGGCTGGCCGCTAATTATTTGATCCGCGCCTTTCCGGAGAACCTCAAGGTTACCCTGGTGGAATCGCGAGCGATCGGCCGCATCGGAGTGGGAGAGGCAACCGTTCCCACCATTCGTTCCACCCTTGATTTCCTCGGGCTCAAAGAAGAAGACTGGATGCACCTGAGTGACGCCACCTTCAAGAACGCCGTTTGCTTCACCAACTGGAAGCACGGCCCCTCCAAGCCCGACCGCTTCTATCACCCCTTCCATCACCAACGCAGCCAGATGGTGAACTTGTACGGCATGTCTTACTTCATGGAAATCGAGGGGCGCCTGCCGATCGGCCATTACTGGCTGAAAAATAAACTGCAGGGCACCGAATCCAGGGAATTTGCTTACGCCAGCACTCCCAACTCTCTTCTCTGCGACCTAAACCGGGCACCGAAAGGCCTCACGGGCGCGGCCTCCCTAAACTACGCCTATCACTTCGACGCGATTCAGTTCGCGGAATTTCTGAGCGATCTGGCCGTAAAGCGCGGCGCAGAGGCGATCGATGGCGAATTCGTGGAATCCGAACTAAACGAGGAAGGATTCATCACCGCGCTTCGCCTGAAAGACGGCCGCCGCATTGAAGGCGATCTCTTCATCGATTGCTCCGGGTTTCAGAGCCGCTTGCTCGAGGGCACCCTGAAGGCGAAATATTGCCCCCAAGATAAGCATTTGCTTTGCGACTCCGCCGTTGCCGCGCCGATTTCCTATCGCGACCGGGTAGCGGAGTTCCGGCCCTACACCGCGGCTACCGCGCAAGACTCGGGCTGGATCTGGGAGACGGCGCTCCCCAGCCGGATCGGATCGGGTTACGTTTATTCCTCGCGCCACATCGAGAAAAAGGCGGCTGAAGAGACGCTCTTAGCCTTTCACGGAAACAACCGCGAAAATGCGCAGCCGCGCCACTTGTCGTTACGGGTGGGCTATTTCCCGGAAGTTTGGACCAAAAACTGCGTAGCGATCGGGCTTTCGGGCTCGTTCCTGGAGCCGATCGAGTCCACCAGCATTTTCATGACGGAGTTCCAGCTATTCCAGCTGGTGCGCCACTTTCCCGACCGGCGCTTCGCCCCGGCCCTGGCGAAAAGCTACAACAAAACCTTCGCCGACTGCTTCCTGGAAATCCGCGACTTCATCGTGATGCACTATTGCCTGAGCCAGCGCCGCGACACGGAATTCTGGCGCGATGCCACCGATCCATCCCGGATCCCGGATTCTCTCGCCGCCAAGCTCGAACTTTTCCGCGAGCGGCTGCCCCTCGAGGGCGATAATAAATACCATTTATTTGGCCCCTTCAACTACACCTGCATCCTGGCGGGGCTTGGCTATCTGCCGGAACACCCTCTTCCGGCCCTGGCTCATTCGAACCATGAACAGGAAAGCTCCGCGGCTTTCGATTATATCGAGCGCCAGGCTGAAGAGCTCAGCCACAAGCTTCCAAACCTCCGGGAATATAGCGATAGCTTTAGCGGTACCCCTTGAAGAAATTTGCCCGAATCCTATTTTGGGCACTGGCGCTGGTGCCCCTTTTCGTTCTCCTGCTCGAGTGGCGGCTGCGCGTCTCCGCGCCGCTCACCATGGATCCCGCCACTCCCCAGGAACAGGGCATTCGCATCCTCGTGCTCGGCGACTCCATCACGCGCGGGAGCCCGGAATCATCTTATCCTCGCGAGCTGAACGAGATGCTCCAGAAAATGCCGCTGAAGGCCCCAGTTCAGGTTTTCAACGAGGGCATGTCGGGCTACGAAACGCTCGACATCTTCCGCCGCGCGCCCTTCCTGCTCGACCGGTATAAACCCCAAATCGTAGTTACGATGACGGGGATGAAAAACACGGGCCTCGACGATCCCCTCATCCGCGAGCTCCGGGTTTATCGCCTCTACCAGAGAGTGCACGACTATCTCCTATCCGCCGACTATCGCCCCTTTGAAGCAAACTCGGAAAAGGCATTTTTCGACCACGTACTCGAAACGGGCGACGACTCCGTAGACTACGTGCGGTTCTTCGGCGACCGGCTGCGGGCCGCCCATCGCTTCGAAGACGCGATCCACTATCATCGCCAAGTGATCGAAAAGTATCCCTGGCATCTCGGTGCCCATTTGGCATTGGCACAAATCTACGGCGACACCAACGATATCGACCAAGCCGAGTTTTACTTCGATCAGGCGATCGAGCTGAGCGGGCACAGCGTTTCGTGGATTTTCATCGAGAAGTCGCTCGCCCTTCGCAAGGCCGGCCGCCACCAACAAGCGGAACTGTTAATGCGGGATCTTTTGACTCGCTTCCCCCAAGATCCGCTCGTGAACGAATTCTATTTCGACCTCTACCGCGAGCTTGGGCGAGCCGTTGAGACCGAGAGCGTGATTCGGAGCGGCCTCGCAAAGAATCCCAACGCGGCCCGCCTGCACGTGATCCTGGGCACAATCCTTTCCGGCCGGGGCATGAACAGCCAAGCCCAAGCGGAGTTTCAGGCCGCCCGGGATCTGGAGGGCGAGTCTCGGCAAGACACCAAAACTAAGCTTGTGTACCAACAGCTAACTCGCCTCTTACAGGAGCGAGGTATTCTTCATATCGCCGTTCAGTATCCCCGGCATCCGGTCTCGAAACTGAAGGAGTGGCTCGGGCCCGAAACCCCGCATTTGTATTACGTCGATAACGAGCGCAGTTTCGAGAACGCCCTAAAGGAAGAACACTACGAAAAATTATTCATAGATTATTTCGGCGGTGATTTCGGCCACATGACGAAAGACGCGAACCGCCTAGTGGCTGGGGGCATTCTCGCCCGGCTGCGTCCCTGGCTTCAAGAAAACGGGCTTCTCAACTAGTTTCATTTTTCGCAGCCGTTCCCCGAGTGCCTCACTCACGATGGCGTGCCCCGCTTCGTTATAATGGCCGTCTTCGAGAAAAATCTGCTTTCCCTCTTTCACCGCGAGCTGCAGCTCGGGGAAGAGAGAAATTGCCTCCACGTTCGCCGCGTTGGCGGCGCGGAAGAATTTATTCTCTATTTCCCTCTGATTGGCCTTTTTCTCGGGAAAGCACGACGAAACCGACCCCATCACGTCGGTCCACTTCCTCTCCTGCACGTCAAAATCACTCGGCAGGAAAACGGCGATGAGACGGCCTCCGGCCGCTTCCACATCCTTTTTCAAAGTGGCGAAGGCCAACACCGTATCGCTTACGCTCTCTTGCCAATCGGGATCGTCGGAGATGAGATAGGCCTCGAGCGGAAGTACATTGGGGTTCGTCGCGCAGCCCGTCGCTCCCTGCGTGGGCCGCGAAAGAAGACGGGAGATCCGGATATTGTCGGCGGCGAGGAAGAGACGGGAATGGTCCCGAAGGAAATGATAAATCGGGCTAACGTAAAAAATCTCGGCCGCGCCGGTAGCTTCATTTTTACGGAAGTAGGGCCGCAAAAAATCCACGCGCGACTGGTAGCGCCCGGCGAATGCGGGATTGTTGTTCGCAAAATCGGTGAGAGAGGAGAAGCCAAGAAACACCAGACGGGGCCGCAAAGGTGCTCCGTATTTCCGGAACGCCAGCGCCTCCTGAATATTGCCCCAATCGCCGGCAGCGAGGATCTCCTGATTCATTCCTGAACTGCGGCTCAGCCTTGTGAGAAAATGATC
>Ga0207125_10113_pt1 | contig 18184 bp, 19 predicted proteins | sample Alteio_BWMinHeat_19_FD_153556 | JGI IMG/M metagenome (GOLD analysis project Ga0207125, IMG submission 153556) | Enriched cells from forest soil in Barre Woods Harvard Forest LTER site, Petersham, Massachusetts, United States -... | ecosystem: Environmental > Terrestrial > Soil > Temperate forest >...
CTGAGCGCGAACTTCGTGAAGGTGATCGTGCAGGTTGCGGTGCTGGGACGCGCGCTGCAGATCCTGAGCCTCTCGAGCATCATGGATGCGTTCATCATCGCCACCATCATCTGCCTGCCCTTCACCGTGCTTTCGCTCCTCAACATCTACGCCTGGAGCGGCAAGCCTATGAAACTGTGGCTGCTCGATTCCGGCTACGAGCTCGTGAGCATCTGGGCGATCGCGGCGGTGCTGTATTGGACGCTGTAGCCGGGCCCTACTCCACATGCACCTCCACCCCTTTCTGCACGTCCGCTTTGATCGTGTACGCCAGGACGGCACCGATCAGCACCAGGAGTGACGCCCAGGTGAAGACCACGTGATAGGCCAGGATTTTGGCTTTCAGTTCTATCAGCGCGACGTACTGCATGTACTGGATGGCCGTGGTGCCGTGGAAGGAACTGTTCTGGGCGATGCGCAGGACCGCGCCGTTGGTGGAGTAGTTGAGCACGGTGGCGAAGATGGAGATGCCGAAGGCCCCGGCGATGTTGCGGGCCAGCGCGAGCACCGAGGACGCGATGCCGATTTCGGATTTGGGGACTGCGGACGCGACGATATTGGTGCGCTGGGCCATGCCGAAGCCCATGCCGCTGGCCATGATCGTCATGGGGAGGGCGATGGCCCAGGGGCCGGAGCGCGGGTCGATGGTGTGGAACATGTAGAAACCGACGGCGGCGACGAACGTGGAGAACATGATCACCCAGCGCGCTTCCACTTTGCCGGTGAGCATGGCGCCGAGGCGGGCCGCGACCATCAGCGAGACGGCCATGGGGAGGAACAGGTAGCCCGTGGCTGTGGCGTCGTAGCCCATGTAGATCTGGCTGAAGATGGGGATCAGGTAGATGCAACCCATCAGGCCCATGAAGATCAGGAAGTTGTTCGTGATCACCTGGACGAAGATGTTGTTGCGGAAGAACTTCAGGTCCACGATCGGGTCCGGGTGTTTGCTCTCGATCCGCACGAACCAGAGCGTGGCGAGGACCGTGACGATGTAACAGGTGATGCTGGCAAGCGACAGCCATCCCCAGCTGAGACCCTGGTCCAGGACCAGGACGAGCGCCGAGAGCGCGATGCCGAGGACCGCGGCACCTTTGAAGTCAAATGCCGCTTTCTTCGTGTCCGCGGCGCGGGATTCCCTGATGAAGCTGAGCGCCATCAGCAGGCCGATGAGCCCGATGGGGAGGTTGACCAGGAACACCGACCGCCAGCCGAAATTATCCACCAGGAACCCGCCCATCAGCGGGCCGAAGACCGCGGCGACCGCGAAGGAGGAGGACCAGGTGCCCAGCGCCTGCGCGCGCTCTTTTTCATCCGTGTAGGTGAACGCGATGATGGACATGGCGGTCGGATAATCCGCGGAACCGGCGATGGCCTGGATGATGCGGAAGAAGATCATGGAGCTGAGGTTCCATGCAAAACCTGCAAGCACCGAACCGACGATGAAGAGCGAAAAGCCGATCACATACACTTTCTTGCGGCCCAGCCTGTCGCCGAGTTTCCCCCACACGGGCACGAAGACCGCGTTCGCGATGATATAGGCGGTGGCGATCCACCCGGCATGGCTGACCGTGATGTGGAAATCGGTGATGATTTTGGGCAGCGCCAGGTCGACGATCGTCTGGTCCAGACGGCCGAGAAAAGTCCCGATGATGACCGTCAGCAGGATCAGCCCCTTGGGGACGCCGTTGTGGGAGCCATCGTGGGAAGAAGTGGGCGCGCTCATGGGAGAGGGTTACTTGACGATCCAGACGCGCGCGGACATGCCGTTCAGGAAGTCCGGATTCCCCGCCACGTCGTAGGCGATCTTGACCTCGTACTCCTGCTCCTGACGCTGGTCGGAAATGTTGAACACCACGTCGCCCGAGCGGCTGGTCTGGCTGATGCTTTCCACGGTGCCCGTGAACTGGCGCGACCCGAAGGCGTCCAGCGTGAAGAGCGCCTGCTGGCCGACCGAGACGTCCCGGAGCCCCTTGTCTTCCTCGATCCGCGCCACGAGCCGCGATGCATTGGGATCGAACATGGTCACCACGGGCTGGCCGGGCTGGTACGGCGCGCCGATGTCGTTATTCACCGTCATCGCGATGCCGGCGACGCGCGTCTGGATGGTTTCGTCCCCCACGTTGGCCACCACCTCGCCCGCCTGCAGGCGGTCGCCTTCTTTGACCATCACGTTGCGCAAAATACCGGGACTCTGCGGCCCCAGCGGGATCTCGGTGGCGGCGATCTGCGCCTTGTCGGTGAACACATAGCGCTGTTCCTGGAGCCAATAGAGGGTGCCGCCAACGGCCATGACCAGCGCGAGCGCGGCCACGCCGATGAGGATGCGCTGACGCAGGATGTTCTTTTCTTTCGGAGGAGAGGAGGAGGATGCGGCGTTCATAAGAGAGGGGGGAAGAAACTCAGGAAATGTGCTTTTGAAGGAGGAGTCCGAAAATGCGCTGCAGATGCGCCCGGTCTTTCGATGACAGCGCCGAGAACATTGTACTGAGCAATTTTTCCTTCCGGGCCCTGCCTTTGCGGACGATGGTCCTGCCGAGCGGCGTGAGGGTGATGAGGACCTTCCGGCGGTTCCCGGCGTCCGTCACGCGCGCGATATATCCGCACTTGATCAGTCTGTCCGCGAACTCCGTGGCGCTGGAGGGCGAGATGTTCATGGTGGCTGCGAAGTCGGTCATCGTCAGTTCTCCCTGCTCCTCGATGATCACAAGCGCGTGCAGGCGCAGGATATTCACGTCGCCCAGCCCCTGTTCCATGGTGCGGCGCAGGAACCGGGAGAGGTCCATGGACATGCGCGTGAGGTCGGCGGCGGGTTTCTTCATAGTTCGTATGACGAAATATACGGGGGACGAATTGTATACGTCGGATCCCCCGGCCGCAAGGGCCTTTTCCGCCCAATGGCCGTCATGATCCGGTGACGGATGTGCCTTCTGCCGTGATAGACTGGCTGCGCGCATGTGGCTCCTCTTCGCATTCTCCGGGCCGGTCCTGTGGGCGACCTCCACGCACGTCGACAAATACCTGGTGGAGCGGTACTTCAAAGAAGGGAGCGTGGCAGTGCTGATGGTCTTCACTGCCGTGATGGGCCTGGTGACGCTCCCTTTTATCTGGTGGTACCAGCCGGGCGTGCTGACCCTGCCGCTCCAGTCCATCGCGGTGATGGCCGCCTCGGGCGTGCTGTACATGGGCGCGATGTACTTCTATCTGCAGGCCCTGCAGTCGGAAGAAGCCTCGACCGTCGCGCCGTTCTTCCAGGTCACAGGGCTCTTCGGCCTGGCCCTGGGCTTCCTGATCCTGGGCGAAAGGCTCACGCTGATGCAGGTGGCGGGCGGCGTGCTGGTGATCGCCGGCTCGGTACTGCTGTCCGTGCGGTTCGCCAAAGGCGCGACACGCATCAAAAAAAGGCTGATCCTCCTGATGGTCTCGTGCTCCTTCGCGCTGGCGGTGAGTTCCGTGATCTTCAAATACTTCGCGGTGCGCGACGAATTCTGGACCACGACGTTCTGGAACTTCGCGGGCGAGGCCCTGTTCGGCGCTGCGCTGATGGTGACGCGCGCACACCGCGCACAATTCGCCCGCATGCTCCGGCAGAACACCGGCGCCGTCCTCTCCATCAACGCCGCCAACGAACTGATCAACCTGGGCGGAGGCCTGGGGATGCGCTACGCCCTGCTGCTGGCGCCGCTGGGCATGGTCCAGGCCGTGACGAGCACCGGGCCGTTTTTCGTCCTCTTCATCGGCATCGGCCTGTCGCTCTTCCTCCCAAACCTGGGCAGGGAGGAATTGAGCCGCACGGGGTTCGTGCAGAAAGTGATCGCCACGACGTTCGCGGTCGCGGGGATTATTCTGATCAATCGGTAGAAAATGGCTCTGCTCAGGGCTGATCCTGTTTATTGCTGCGCCCCCGCATCACTCGATGAAGCCGCCTGAGGCTGGCCTCCCATGCCGCCCTGCCCTCCGGGTCCACCAGATCCTCCACGCCCGAACGCCCTTGGCCACTTCATGACAACGCTGCCATTGGCATCCAGCGCCAGCAATGCTTCGTTCCCGTTCGGATCAGTGTACTTATAGAAGGTGACTGCCGTGGCAAGCCTGTCCGGCATGCCGCTGCGCGATTGTCCTGTCATGAATCCCCTGCTGCCCTGGTAACTCGACTGCTGGCCGCTGCTCTGCTGCCGGAACTTCGCGCGCTGCGCCGCCATCAGGGTCTGAAGTTCGGCCGTGAACTGGTCTTTCGTGAGCGTCGTCTTGTCCGTCGCCGCGTTGGCTTCGTCGATATCCGCCTGCATTTCCTCCGGCGTCATCGGCCGCGGTCCGCGCTGGCCGAATCCCTGACCTCCGTTGCCGCCGTTCGCCTGTGGAGCATTCTGCGGTTGCCCGGAATTGTCCGGCGTGCCCGGCATGGAACTGGCCGTGCTGCACGCGGAGAGGAGCAGGACGCCCGTGAGGCAGGTGGTGAGCAGGAGGGTCTTTTTCATGAGGGGAGAGTGAAAAATAAAGGAGATGCAGGAGAATAACAGCGCGAGATTAAGAGGATGTTAAGACCAGGGATGGTAAGAATGCCGGAAGACAGGCGTCTCCACCTGCGCTGCACTGTGTCCCCGTTTTCCAAAATCCGAAAAAGTGTGCATAAAGACTCATTTGTGCAAAAAAGCGTGTACACTGACTTTTCATCCCAGGCAGAGGAACACCCCCTGAACACCTATGAACAAAAAGCCCGTCATGTCAGCTGCGCGCACCATAGCGCTGAAGCTGAAAGTGTTGGCGAGGGAGAAGGAGGATGTGCGGCGCACGCTTGCGGTGACGGCCAAGAAACTCCGTGTGAAGGCCAGGCAGCTGGCCGTGACGGCGCGGGAGAAAGAGATTGTGAGGCGCACGCTGGTGGTGACCGCGAAGAAGCTGCGCGTGAAAGCGAAGCAGCTCGCCGTGATCGCGAAGGAGAAGGAGGACGTGCGGCGCAAACTCGTGGTGACGGCGAAGAAACTGAAAATCTCGCACCAGACGCTGAAGAAGAACGTGCTGGAGCGCACCAAAGATTGCGAAGAACTGAGAGCCAAGGACGAGGCGATCATCGCCAGCATCGGCGACGGACTGGTGGCGACGGACCAAAAGGGACGCATCCTGGTGGTGAACAAGGCGTTCGAGCGGCTGCTCGGATGGAAGGAGAAGGACGTGCAGGGAAAATACCTGTCCGAGGTCATCCCGATGGTCGACGGGAATAACAAAACCATCGCGGAATCGGAACGGTTGGTCACGAAGACCCTGCGTGAGCGCACCACCACCACGACCACGACGACGATGTACTACCGGCGGAAGGACGGCGCGTCGTTCCCGGTGGCAATCACGGTCGCCCCTATTTTCCGGGGCAAAGAATTGATCGGCGCGGTGAAGGTGTTCCGCGACATCACACGGGAAAAGGAAATTGAGAAGGCACGGTCGGAGTTCATGTCCATCGCCTCGCATCAACTGCGGACGCCTCTGACGGCGATCCGGTGGGTCCTCTCCAGCCTGAAGCGCGAGAATCTGCCCGGGGAACTGAAGGAACTGGTGAATACCGCGCACGAAACCTCCACGCACATGGCGGTGACGATCAAGCGCATGCTGATGATCAGCCACCTGGAGGAGGACGGCATGGAACCCGATATCGCGCAGGTGGAACTGCAGGCGGTGCTGGACAAGGTCGCTCGCCTGCACGATGCGCACAGGCAGAAGAGCGGGCTGGAGCTGAGCGTGGAGTGTCCACCGGATCTGCAGGTACGCACCGACGAGCAGCTGCTGATCGAAATCCTGGATAACCTGCTCAGCAACGCCTACAACTACACGCCGAGGGGCGGAAAGGTCAGTCTGCGCGTGACAGAGGAATATGCCTCGGTCCGGATCGATGTGGCGGACACGGGGCACGGGATCCCGCAGGAGGAGCAGCAGAAAATCCCCAAGAAATTCTTCCGGGCCTCCAATATCGCCAGCCCCGCGGCGGCGGGCACCGGCATCGGCCTGTACATGGTCTACAACATCGTGCGGCTGATCGGCGGCGCGATCTCCTTTGTATCGGAACAAGACAAGGGCACCACGTTCACGCTTCTGTTTCCTTCCTGATTTTCTATGGGCAAACACGTCCTGATCGCCGAAGACGACACGCTCCTGGCCCAGATGATGGGGAGAATCCTCAGCAAGAACAACGTACGCGTCACCATCGCCTATAACGGACAGGAGGCATTGGAAGTGCTGGAGAAGGAAGTGCCCGACGTGCTGCTGTTGGATGTCCTGATGCCGGTGCTGGACGGCCACGGAGTGCTGCAGGCGATCAGGGAAAAACAGTTGGGCTGCCCCGTGATCGTGCTCTCCAACCTCAGCGACCGGATGACGAAGGAGAAGTGTAAAAAGATGGACGTGCAGCATTACTTCGTGAAGAACGACCTGGATGACGATTCCCTGTGGCCCGTGGTGGAACAGTACCTGCGATAGACGTGCCACTCCCCCTGCTCTTCTATTTCCCGACCTCCCCCTCTTCCCATGAGTGAACCGCAGAAACATGTCCTGATCGCCGAAGACGAAGCCTTCCTGCTGGGCATGATGCGCAGCGTGATCAGCAAGCATGGTGCGCGTGTGAGTACCGCACGGAACGGCCAGGAGGCGATCGATGTCATCGAGAGTGATCCTCCCGATCTTCTCCTTCTGGATCTGCTGATGCCGCAGGTGGACGGGTTCGCGGTGCTGCAGCACAGGAAGGAGACCCGGATGACCTTTCCCGTGGTCGTCTGTTCCAACCTGAGCGACAAAGCCAATATCATCAGGTGCGATGGTTTTGACGTGGACGAGTACCTGATCAAAAGCGATATGGACGACGAGCAGATCTGGATCGTGGCGGAAAAATACCTCAGGTGATCCTCAGGCCAACGCCAAGAGCGGTGGAAGCGTCGCCTGATCCATCGCCTGAGAATCGTCGCCGGCATCAACGCCGTCGGCTTCCAGCAGCAGGCGCAGATGCTTCAGTCCCCGGAAGATGCGGACCGACACCGTGTTCGGGGTCTCGCCCGTGAGCCGCGCGATCTCGGCGGGGGGGAGGCCCAGGATGAAACGGCGGTGCAGCACGTCCCTGTACGGACTGAGCATCTCTGCAAGTTTTTTGAGCGGTTTCTCGGCGTCCAGGTGACTGTTCGTAATATGCCATGCGTCGACAGCCGGCTCGAAGCCCGTCTCCAGCAGTCCATCCAGCGACGCCTCCTTCTTCCGGCGCACGTGGTTGATGAAGAGGTTGTGCGCGATGCGGTACAGGAACGCGCGCGTCTGCAGGATCTTCTGTCCGTTCTGCAGGCAGATGCAGTACCGCAGGAACGTCTCCTGCATCAGGTCCTGGCCGACTTCACGGTCACGGGACTTCCAGTAGCAGTACCGGAAGATGGCGTCGTGATGGAGTTCGTAGATGGCAGTGAAGTCATCGATGGCGGGCGTGAACGGCTTGATGGGACCGCCCGCGGGGGCAGAAGAGGCGGACGGTGCGTGCGTATGGGTCATGGGAAGAGATGGTAGAAGATGCAAAGGTAAGGACGGGCGAGAGATATGATCAACGATCGAGTGTGCGCAGGACCGCGGAACGGGTGGATCGGAACTCGGCGCCGCCCGGGAACGTCTTCTGGTGGATTGCGGGGAACCAGGACTTGGCAGTAGCCGAGAAGCGGCGGACAGAGTGGAGAGAAGAATGATACGAACGATAGATCGTCATACGGAATGTGGGGAGGAAGCAGGAACCACGACGATAGACGCCTGCGATTTTTGCGCAAGCCGCTGCGAATACCGGAAGTCGCCGCATCCGGACGCACTAAGCGCCCGTTTGGTTCCTGGCCGGTTCGTCCGTTTTGAGCAGCCAGGTCGTGAGGAAATCCATCGGCATCAGCGCGATTATTTTCTTCGCCTGCACATCGGGATCGAGCAGCCGGTTATTGTACTTCCACTCCAGCTCCTTCAGGGAGTACCCCGTGTTTCGTTTCCAGATGCCGCGCTGTGTGCGGGTGCGTTCCCGGATCCATGTCCACAGCTGCTCCGATTCATCGTTCGGATTCTTCTCTGTCGTAAGCCGGTGAAACGTGCCGCAGCAAATGAATCCCGCGTAGCCCTGACGTTGATGTTGTACGTCCCCGCTGGAACCGGACGAACCGAAGTGCAACGCGGCTTCCTCGTCTTTCAGCGGATCGATGGTCACCTCGCCGTTCTTCCGGAACTGCACAGCAAACACGGGTGGCCTGCTCTCCCGCTCACTGGCGCGGATTTTGCCCTTGCACCATCGGCAGCGGGACTTGTTGCGCATCACATGAATATCATTGGCGTATGCGGACAGGAGAGGGATCTTGTCCGGCGGCAGACTGTGTTCGGCAATCAGCCTGCGGAAGTGATCGTAGAAGACCGACACCAGCCGGTAGCGGTGACGCGTGATCTGTGTGGTCCGTTGGGGGGAAAAATCCAGGCAGAAACACATGAGGATTTCGCCGCATTGTTGCAACTTGATGCCGTCGGTCATTTTGTGGATACGGAACTTCCGCCCGCACACACTGCATTTCCGGCGTCCATCAGCCAAAGTATTGAGCTTCGTCCGTATCCCGCAATGGGGGCACAGCAGGTGCCGGGACGTGTCGCTGTGCGAGGGACGCACCTTCTCTTTCAGGTGCGGCAGGAGGGTATCCGCGTTGATGATCATACTGGAAGCGGAAAAGGCGGACAGTGAACGGCCAGTCTAGTCCTTTCCAGGTACAAAAGTGGTGAAAAGCAGAAATGATCGACAAAATGTGAGGATGTTGATCAAGACGGTTTCGACTGTCGACGGACATCACCTCGGCAATAAATTCCACAGCAGTTTCCACCAGACCCGGCAGCTTTCGGCCAGCGCCGGACTGACCATCACAAAAATCGTGGCATCCTGGATCAGCTTCCCCGGTTCCATTCCGGTGTACATCACGACGTGGTCGGCGAAGATATCCATCGTGGAGTTGGTTGAATACGCGGCCGGCAGGAATTTGTACGTGCTTGTAAGTATCTTGGGGATTTGCGGGGCCTTCTCGGCCACATCGTGATCGAACAGAATATGGAGCTGCATGCCCTTGGCTTTTGCTTCTTTCAGGAAATGAGCCGTATGGGCCTCCAGACGGGGATCGCACCAGACGCCTTCCGAACCGAGGACGTAGATGTCTTCGCCGCTCTCCAGCGCCGAGTTCATGTAGTTCTTGATGCCCTCGATGCCCTTATAGATGTACGCGCGCTCGGGTGACCGGTGCTTGCGGAAGACGGAGAGGAGGTTCGGGAGTTCCGTCGCCAGCTTCTGCTGCTTCTCCTCGATCAGTTCCATCAGTTTCCCCGGCTGCACTGCCTCATAAATCGTCTCCCCGCGGGCGAAGACCTCGTACACCAGACCCTTCCCGATCAACCGGTGCAGGCACTCGTAGGCGTTGCGGCGGTGGACTTTGGCGCGGAGCGAAATGGTGGAGACGCCGGAGCCTCCGTAGGTGACGAGTGCCTCATAGATTTTGGCTTCGTTTTGGGTTAATCCCAATTCCTGGAGCAGTTCAGTGAGCATAGTGGTAGCAGGTACCTCCCTGTGGTGGTATTTACCACCCATTGTAAATACGTATGCTCGGGCAGTCAATCCACTCTTCTCAACCCATGCTTACCAACGAATTCCTGTTCCTCGGCTTGTTCCTGGCAGTGACCATCGGGCTGGCGATCCCGCTTGGTTCGTACATGGCAAAAGTCTACGAAGGGCAGAGGACAGTCTTGAGCGGACTGCTGCTCCCCATCGAACGATTGCTCTACGGACTCTGCGGCGTGGATGAGCGTGAGGAGATGAACTGGAAATCCTACGCGCTTGCGGCTGTATTCTTCACGGTGCTGGGAGGCGTCCTCCTCTTCATCATCGAAATGATGCAGGGATGGCTGCCGCTGAACCCGCAGAACATCCCCGGCATGCGCTGGGACACCGCTCTCAACACCGCGATCTCGTTCATGACGAACACCAACTGGCAATCGTATGTGGGCGAACAGGCGATGAGTTACTTCACACAGATGGTGGGGCTGGCCGTGCATAACTTCCTCTCTGCGGCCATCGGCATGGCGTGCCTGGTGGCGATGATCCGTGGCTTCAGCCGCAAGACCACAGACCTGCTCGGGAACTTCTGGGTGGATATGACCCGGAGCGTCCTCTATATCCTGATGCCCCTGAGTGTGATTTTTTCCCTGATTTTCCTGACGCAAGGGATGCCCCAGACATTCCGGAAGTCCGTGGTGGCCACGACGCTGGAAGGGCAGACCCAGACGATTGCCATGGGACCGGTGGCCTCGCAGATTTCCATCAAGCAGTTGGGATCGAACGGCGGCGGCTTCTTCAACGCCAACTCCGCGCACCCGTTCGAGAACCCCACAAGCCTGACGAACTTTTTGGAGACACTGGCGATCCTCCTGATCCCGATGGCCCTCGTCTTCATGTTCGGCGCGATGATCGGAAATAAAAAGCAGGGCCGCGCCATCTTCATCGCGATGCTCCTGCTCTACCTCCTGGGCCTGGGCGTGATCCTGTGGGCGGAATTGCAGCCGGACGCGCACCTGCAGGGCATGGGCGTGACGAACGGGATGAATATGGAAGGCAAAGAAGAGCGCTTCGGTATCGTCAAATCCGCCCTGTGGGAGGAATCGACGACGGTCACCTCCAACGGGTCGGTGAACGCGATGCACGACAGCAGCGCTCCCCTCGCCGGACTGGTGCAGATGACGAACATGGGCCTGGGCGAAATCATCTTCGGAGGCGTGGGCGTCGGCCTGATCGGCATGTTCTTCCACGTGCTGCTGACGATGTTCGTGGTGGGCCTGATGATCGGGCGCATCCCCGAATTCCTGGGCAAGAAGCTGGGCGTGTTCGAGATGGTGATGTCGGTGCTGGGACTGGTGGGCCCCTCGGTCGCGATGCTGACGCTGGGAGCGATTGCCATCGCCGTGCCCGCAGGACTCGCCGGCCTGAACAATCCCTCCGCGCACGGCCTGTCGGAAATCCTCTATGCGTATACCTCGGCGGTTCAGAACAACGGTTCGGCATTCGCGGGCCTCGGCGCCAACACGGTCTTCTTCAACCTGACATTGGCCGTGAACATGCTGATCGGACGCTTCATCGTGATCATTCCGGCACTGGCCATAGCGGGATCGGTGGCGCAGAAGAAGGTGGTCCCCTCGACCTCCGCGACCTTCCCCACCACCAACTGGCTCTTCGTCATCGTGCTGATGAGCGTGATCCTGATCATGGGAGGACTGACCTTCTTCCCGGTGTACACGCTCGGCCCGATTCTTGACCATTTCTTCCTGCTTGCCGGAAAGGCTTTCTGATTTTCCTCCTATGGGTATTTTCAAAAAAGAAATGCTGGCCAAAGCCTTGGTGGAAGCCCTGAAGGGCCTGAACCCCTTCGTGCTCTGCCGCAACGTGGTGATGTTCGTGGTGGAGATCGGTTCCATCATCACCAGCGTCTGCTGCGTGATGGATATCGTGGCAGGCAGGAGCTATTCCTTTACGCTGCAGATCAGCATATGGCTGTGGCTGACGGTGCTGTTTGCCACCTTTGCGGAAGCAATCGCGGAGCTGCACGGCAAGGCGCGGGCGCAGTCCCTGCGGTCCACGCAGAGCGAACTGAAGGCGGAGCGCCGCATCGGGAAGGGCGGGACCGAGACCGTGGCCGCGACGGAGCTGCGCCGCGGCGACGTGATCCTGGTGCGCGAAGGCGAGGTGATTCCCGGCGACGGCGAGATCACGGAGGGCGCGGCGTTGATCGATGAAGCTGCCATCACGGGCGAGTCTGCCCCGGTGATCCGCCAGCCCGGTGGAGATCGTTCGGGCGTCACGGGCGGGACGCGTCTGCTCTCGGGCTCCATCACCGTGCGCGTGACGGCGAACCCCGGCGAGACCTTCCTGGACCAGATGATCGCGATGGTGGAGAACGCCAAGCGCCAGAAGACGCCGAACGAGCGCGCGCTGAACGTGCTCCTGATCGGGTTGACGGTGCTCTTCATCGCCGTGTGCGGGACGCTCCCCTTCTACGGCCAATACATGGGCATCGTGATCACCGTGACGGTGCTGATTGCGCTCCTGGTGTGCCTCATGCCGACGACCATCGGAGCCCTGCTGCCAGCCATCGGCATCGCGGGCATGGACCGGCTGCTGAGCCATAACGTCCTGGCCTTCAGTGGGCGTGCGGTGGAAGCGGCTGGCGACGTGAACATCATCCTGCTGGACAAGACCGGGACGCTGACGATCGGCAACCGCATGGCGACGGAGTTTGTTCCGGCCGCGAGCATCCAGATGTACGACCTGGTGGAAGCGGCGCTCTACTCGTCGCTGAGTGACGAGACGCCGGAGGGCAGGAGCATCGTGCAGCTGGCCAAGAAGCAGCTGAATATCAAGAGCGACGGGGTGCGCGACGCCGAGAAGGCCGTTTTCGTCCCCTTTACGCCCGAATCGCGCATGAGCGGCGTGAACATCGGCAAGCGGATGATCCGCAAGGGCGCATGGAGCGCGATCGGGGAGTTCGTGATGCAGCACGGGGGAACGCTCCCGTCAGACGCGAAAGAGGCGGTGGACCGGATCGCCCGCGCGGGCGGCACGCCGCTGGCCGTGGCGGAGAACGGGAAGCTCCTCGGCATCGTGCACCTGAAGGACATCGTGAAGGAGGGCATCAAGCCGCGGCTGGCGCAACTCCGGTCCATGGGCATCAAGTCGGTGATGATCACGGGCGATAATCCGCTGACGGCGGCATCGATCGCGGCCGAGACGGGGGTCGATGATTTCCTGGCCGAGGCGAAACCGGCCGACAAGCTGGAGATCATCCGCAAATACCAGGCCGAAGGAAACCTGGTCGCCATGATCGGCGACGGGACGAACGACTCCCCCGCCCTGGCCCAGGCGGACGTGGCGGTGGCGATGCATGCCGGGACGCAGGCCGCGCGCGAGGCCGCGAACATGGTGGACCTGGACTCGTCGCCGACGAAGCTCCTCGATGTCGTGGAGATCGGCAAAGAGATCCTCATCACGCGCGGGACGCTCACGACGTTCAGCATTGCCAATGACGTAGCGAAATATTTCGCCATCATCCCCGCGATGTTCGCCGTCGCCTTCCCCGGCCTCGCCGTCTTCAACGTGATGCGCCTGGCCAGTCCGCAGAGCGCGATCCTCTCCGCCGTGATCTTCAACGCCATCGTGATCCCCGCGCTGATCCCGCTGGCGCTGCGCGGCGTCAAATACCGCTCCAGTTCGGCCTCACGCCTGCTGCTGCTGAACCTGCTGATCTACGGCGTCGGCGGGCTGATCCTGCCGTTCGTCGGCATCAAAGCCATCGACATGGTCGTCGCATCCCTTTCCCTCACCTAATCATGAAACACCCTTCACATTCTCAGCCGGCTCCCGTTCGACCCGCTCAGGACGCTTCCGTCCGGCCGCTTCAGGCGCTCTGGATCTCGATCCTGATGACGCTGCTCTTCACCATGCTGACGGGAATCATGTATCCGCTGGCGATCTGGGTCATCGCACTGGCGCTCCCCGGGCAGGCGAATGGCAGCATCCTGACTGTCAACGGCACGGTCGTGGGATCATCACTGATCGGCCAGGCCTTCACCTTGCCGAAATACTTCCATGGCCGCCCCTCGGCGGGAGGGTATGACGCGACCAATTCGGGAGGATCGAACTACGCGCTCACCAACCAGAAACTCCTCGATCAGATTTCCCGGCGCATCGCGGATATCCGGAAGGAGGACGGCCTGGCCGCCGACGCGACCGTCCCCGCCGACCTGGTGACGGCATCCGCCAGCGGCCTGGACCCGCACATCAGCGTGGAGGGCGCGATGATCCAGGTAAAGCGCGTCGCAACGGCAAGGAAATTGCCGGAGGAGGCGGTGAAAAAGGCGGTTGAGGAGAACACCGATTCCCCGTTCCTCGGCATCTTCGGCACGCCGGTGGTGAACGTGCTGACGCTGAATATCGCGCTTGATAGACTGACCCCATGACGCCCATGCCCAAACGACGGACACCGCAGAAATTACTCCAGTCGCTTGAACGCCAGCGCAAGAAGGAACATCCGCCGAAGGGCTACCTGAAAATTTTCCTGGGCTTCGCTGCGGGCGTGGGCAAGACGTTCAAGATGCTGGAGAAGGCCCAGCTGCTGAAGCGCAACGGCCACGAGGTGGTGATCGGCATCGTGGAAACGCACGGACGGAAAGAGACCGAAGCGCTGACGCAGGATCTGGAAGTCATCCCGCTGCGGCAGACCGCGTACGAAGGCTTCACGATGCGGGAGCTGGACCTGGACGCGGTGCTCCGGCGCAAACCCGGGTACGTGCTGGTGGATGAGCTGGCACACACGAACGTCCCCGGTTCGCGGCACGAGAAACGTTTTCAGGATATCGGGGAGATCCTGAAAGCGGGGATCAACGTGTACACGACGCTGAATATCCAGCATGTGGAAGGGCTCCATGACATTGTGAAGCAGATCACCGGGGTGGACGTGCAGGAAACGGTTCCGGACCGGGTCTTGGAGGAAGCGGAGGAAATCGAGGTGGTGGACCTGCCGCCGGATGATCTCCTCGTGCGCCTGAAGCAGGGCAAAGTCTACATCCCCGAGCGCGCGAAGGAGGCCGAACTGCATTTCTTCACCCAGGGCAACCTGCTGGCACTGCGCGAACTGGCACTGCGCTCGGCCTCGCAGCACGCGAGCGACGAGATGCACGACTATCTGGAAGAACACGAAATCACGGGGCCCTGGGACGCCAGTTCGCGGATCCTGGTCTGCATCGACACGGCTCCCGCGTCGGCCAAACTCCTGCGGATCGGCCACCGGCTGGCAAAGAGCCTGAATGCGGAGTGGTTCGCCGTCCACGTGGACCTGCCGCCGTCGGTCCGCGACGGGGTGGAGGCCAAGCTGAAACTGGAACAGAATCTGGAGCTTGCCCGCGAGCTGGGGGCAACAGTGGTGCGCGTGGCGGGCATGAGCATCGCGGATGAAGTCGCGACCGTGGCAAAGGACAGGAATATCTCGCTGATCATCGTGGGTCATTCGAAAAGACCGCTGATCGCGCGGCTGCTCGGAGCCTCCGTCGTCACGAAGATCATCCGCAAAAGCAGTCCCGCCCAGGTGCTGGTGACGGACGATGCCGGGCCGGACGTGACGTCCGTGATCCCGCGCGGGCGCGTGATCCGGGATGTTGCATTCTCCCCGCGCTCCATCCTTGCCTGCATCGTGGGGCTCGCGGTGACGTCGGGACTCTGCGTCCTCCTCCGCCCGTTCCTCAACACGCTGGATCTGGCGATGATTTTCCTTCTGTACGTGGCCGGGAGCGCCATCATCACGGACATGTGGACGGGGATCGCGTTCGCCGCGCTGGCGGTGACCGCGTTCGACCTGTTCGTCATCCCGCCGTATTTTTCATTCTCGGCCGCAGATATCCAGTACATCCCCGGCTTCGCGGTGATGTTCCTGGTGGGCGTGACGATCAACGTGCTGGCCGAGCGCGTGCAGCTGCAGGCGCAGGCGAGCAGGGAACGCGAGGCCTTTATGTCGCACCTGGCGGATTTCAGCCAGACGCTGCTGAAAGCCCATACGTTCGCGGAGGTGCTGGGCAGCGCCACCCGGAGCATCGGCGAACTGTTCGATTGCGACGCCGTGTTCCTGCTGCCGGACAGCGAAGGACGCCTGCAGCCCGTGTACACCGGCAACGACGCCGCGTTTGATGAAAAAGAAAAAGGGGTCGCGGCCTGGGTCTTCCACAACAAACAGCCGGCGGGGTTCGAGACGCACACGCTGTCGGCCAGCCGGTGGCACCATGTGCCTTTGGTCGTGGGCGGCGAAAGCCTGGGCGTGCTGGCAATCGCGCCCCACGGTTCCAGGTCCTTCGGCAAAGAACGTCAGCGCCTGCTGCACGCGTACGTCAACGTGATCTCCCTGGCGATCCTGAACTCGCCCGTGATGCCGCTGGCGGATTTCCTGCCGCAATAGGTAGACTGTCAGTACGGTTTTTCTCCCGGATCATGGGCAAGCATTTTTTCAGAGGCATCGCGGAAGTCTCCTTCATCATCTTCCTGTTTTACGCCAACCTGCTGATGGGCGAGATGACCCGGTCGCGGCTGGCGCAGGGGATGGATCTGATGGCGGCCCTCCGGGACATAGCGACGGTTCCCAATTTCTGCGTCGCGGTCATCGCGTCGCTCATCGGGTACCTTTTCATCGAATTCTGGAGGAAGATGCTCCAGTAGCACGGCCCGTTCACGCGCGGATCGGCGGCAGATCGCACACGACCGTCGCGGGCTGGACCACATGGAGCGGCGTTTCCCCGCGTGACCACTGGTCGATGCTCTCGAAGCTGTCCACGTACATCGCGCGCATGGAATCGTCGGCATAGAAGGCGATGTGCGGGGTGGTAACGACATGCGGGTGGGTGACGAGCGCCTTGTTCTCCTCAAAGTTCCGCTCGTGCTCCAGCACGTCCAGGAGCGCGTACGCCAGGGTGCCGCGCTTCAGCCCATCCAGAAGAGCTTTCGAGTCGATCAGCGACCCGCGCGCGGTGTTCACCAGAATCGCGCCTTTTCTCATCACGGCGAAGGCGGCAGCGTTGATCATGTGCTGCGTCTCCTTCGTATCAGGCACATGAAGCGTGATGATGTCGCTCCGGCGGAGCAGTTGATCAAGCGTCACGTACGTGACGCCGAAGCGTTCGATCAATTCCAGCGTCCGGCACTGGTCCGTAGCCAGGATCTTCATCCCGAACCCATGCGCGATCTCCGCCACGCGCCGGCCGATCTTCCCCGTACCCACGATGCCGATGGTTTTGCCACGGAGCGCCATCCCGCGCAGCCCATGGTAATCGAACGTGCCGCCGCCGACTTTTTCGTTTCCCTCCGGGATGTGACGGAGGGTGGAGAGCAGCAGCGCGAATACGTGCTCCGCGACCACGTGCGAACCGTAGTCGGGCACGTTGCAGACGGTGATGCCGCGTTCCCGGCACGCATCGACATCGATGTGGTCGTAGCCGACGGAGCGGGTGCAGAGGAGCTTCAGGTCCGGCAGATGTGTGACAATGTCTTTGGTGAAATGCGTGTTGATGAAGCAGGAAACCGCCTGCGCGTCTTTGCAGGCAACGACCAACTCTTTGCCGCTCAAGATTCCTTCAACGATGGCGGCATCGGGGAAGCGCGCGCGCACGACCGGACGGTCTTCCGCGTCGACTTCCAGGAATGTAACGGGGGCCATGCGCCGCAGTGTAGCGGAGTTGTGTGCAGGATGTTTCCCCCCTTCATCCGTGCCACGGGCAAAAGCAGTCCGGGCGCTGCCGCCCGGACTGCCTGCGGGACTTCCCGCTTACGCATGGCTCATCTTGCCGTGCTGCTCATGCATCGTGGAGTGCTCGGTGGCGCCCCAGAAACCGAGAACCGCGATCACCAGTCCCAAGATGACGAATGACCACACGCTCTGATCGGAGCTGAAGCCCAGGAAGGGCACCGCGACCACCAGGAGACCCAGGACTCCGTTTGTCCATTGCTGCCACATAAAAGGGAGGGGAAAGGGATAGAAAGACATCCGTAACAGCAGACACCCGACGGGGAGCCGCATGACCGGATTTCCCGATGAAATTTGCCGCCGGGACGTTTGCTGGGTGTCCCGTACCCTCCCACAAGATTTTCGAAGTCTGCATCCCGTCGCCGGCGTACCGCGCGCTGGAGGACAATCCCGATGCCGCGCTCACGCTACGCTGCAACGTGGTGCTGCGGGAGGAGGGCAACGAGACTGTTCGACCGGCTGGAGCGCTTTGTTGTTGCGCAAGAAGTCCAGACCCTCGCATACTTCCTCGTCGCCTGAGCACCTCTTTCCCTTTTTCCCATGACGTATACATTCCAGGTTGTCACCGGACTTTCTGTCTTCGTCGTCGCCGGCCAGGCGATCATCGTCCTGCTGACCGCGTTCCTCATCAGGGATCTTCTCGCCGGCGGAACGTCGGCGGCCGTGCGATGGGTGTCGGCGCATGCCCTGCTGCTGATGTTCATCGTCGCGCTCACGGCGACATGCGGCAGCCTCTTCTTTTCCGATATCGCCGGATGGACGCCCTGCAAGCTCTGCTGGTTCCAGCGCATCTTCATGTATCC
>Ga0207125_10123_pt1 | contig 18022 bp, 21 predicted proteins | sample Alteio_BWMinHeat_19_FD_153556 | JGI IMG/M metagenome (GOLD analysis project Ga0207125, IMG submission 153556) | Enriched cells from forest soil in Barre Woods Harvard Forest LTER site, Petersham, Massachusetts, United States -... | ecosystem: Environmental > Terrestrial > Soil > Temperate forest >...
TCGCGTATATTTCCGACGACACCAATGATCGTCGCAAATGGAGCCCCAAATCGGATTTGCTTGCCAATTGGATTCTCACCGGGGAAAAAGCGGTCCGCCAAAGTCTGATTGACGACTGCAGCCCGCGGAGCAAGGTCCGTATCGGTAGACTCAAAGATGCGGCCCGCGCGCACAGGAATGCCCATCGTCTGGAAATAACTCGGACTCACGACGCGGCTTATTGCCGGGCGGTCTGCCTCAGGAGCATTCCGGATGATCAATTTGCTGCTGCCAAGCGATCCAGTCAAAGGAAGGCGGCTGACCATCGCTGCGGACATCACGCCGGGCAAGTGCTTGATGTCACCAAGTACTGCACTGACGAAATATTGGAAATGATCCTGCGGCGGGAACTGCCGCCAGTACTCGTGGGCATCGCCGTTGGATGCGTTGCTGCAGCGGCCGGCACTCGCACCCTCGCTGGGCTATTGCATGGAATCACGCCAACGGACCTGCCCACATTTGTCAGTACTATCTTGATCCTGACGATCGTCGCACTGACTGCGATCTTTATTCCTGCGCGCCGCGCAATGAAAATAGCTCCTGTGGTTGCTCTCCGCGACGAGTAGTAAGATGGAATCGCGTCAACCATTTTTGCGAATTTGGCGTCGCAAGAGAAGAAATGTGGGGTAGGTCCGATGTCGTGCGAAAGGTCTTTTGAAAAGACTATGGGCCCAGGTGCGTTCAGCTGAAAGTTTGAAACTGCGATTCGAAAATTTAAACACTCGCCTGAAAGTTGGAATAGCTTGGCTTGGGATCTAAAGATTCACGTGAAAGTGAGCGCCTTCTCCTCAAGGTTTCGATCATTCGGCTGAGAGTTAAAAAAGTTGAGTCGAAGATTTCCATATTCAGCCTCTCCTTTTTATGTGGCACCTTCAACCGGATCTGTTCACTTGCGGCCAGTTGGGTTAACGTTACCACCGAGGTAAATATATGTATGTACCGGAAGGCTATGGCACTGTGTTCCCGTATTTGGTTGTGGAGCACGCTGCCAACTTTATCGAGTTTCCTGAAGAATGCTTTTGAGGCGCGAGAAGTCGGAAGAACGACGGGGCCCAACGGCGAGATTCGAAATTCAAGAGTCCGAATCGGCACATCCACTTTCATGGTGGCGGAGGCCAGAGACGGGGGCCTTAAGGCGATGCCGGGTCATTACTATCTTTATGTCGAAGATGCCGATGCCAGTATGAAAAAGGCCGAGGCCTGTGGCGCCACGAAGATGTTCGATCCCATGGATATGCCGTATGGAGACAGACAAGGTGGGGTTACAGATCCGGAGGGAAATATCTGGTGGATCTCCACCAGGACGGTTAAGGAACCTTACGACTGACGCGCTCCGGCTTCGGCGCTGTATTTGGCCTGACTAAATGCTCTCATTCCCTGATTTCGACATTTACCACAGCCCCGGCGGCGACTCCTATTCCACATCATTTCGATAGCGGTCGCTAAGCCGACCGGCGTGTACTAACTGTTCGGGAAAAGTCTCCAGTCGGTGGGGCGCACTCAAAAACGATATTCGTCGGAATTTCTTACAATTGGACACTGCTCATTGCGAATTAAACCATTGAAAATATTACATTTGTTAATAGGTTCACAACGTGCATCTCTCCAATCAGAGGTAAAAATGAGATTAAGATTATTTGGCGTTCTGTTTGTAATTTTCGTCCTGACCTTGAGCGCCGGCGTCGGAAAAGCGGGCGCGAGCACACTAACTTTTGAAGGCCTCAGTTCAAACCCGTGCTGCGATCTCATCCCCAGCGGTTACGGAGGGTTGAATTGGAGCAATATGGGTGTCATCAACGGCTTCACCTATGCTGGAGGAACCAGCGGCTACCGCAACGGCCTGATTTCCGGCAGCTACGTCGCGTTCAACGAAAGCGGCGGTCAGGGAGATGCGCTGGACATCACGGCTACCGGCACGTTCGATTTCGACAGCACGTACCTAACGGCAGCCTGGAACGATGGTCTGAGCATTCAGGTCCGCGGCTACAACAACGGCGTCCTCCTTTACGACAATACCCTCGTGGTTGATACCGCCGCGTCCACGCTGTTCACATTCGACTACCTGGGAATCGACGACTTGCGTTTCAACTCGTTTGGCGGCGTGAACCACGGCTATCCAGGGGCCGGAACGCAATTCGCGATGGACAACTTCACATTCAACGAGCGCACTTCGGTGCCGGAACCCTGCAGCCTCCTCCTCCTCTGCACGGGACTTGCCGGTTTGGCCGGTTGTCGTTGGCGGAAGGCGCGCACTCAAGCCTGACCGTAGGCGTTGCGAATCGACCCGTTTAAGTCAGAAAGAACACTTTTGGCCCACTACCGCGGCGCTTGACATCCTGCGCCGCGGTAGTGGGCCAAAATGTCTTGGGCTGAGCCGCAGGGAGGATGCGGTCAGTTGTACGGAATCCAGAGCCGCTCGGGACGTCGATCTCATGGCCGCCATTAAGCCTCGATAAGAAGCTTTGAATGAATTATCCGGCAAGTCGACTGGCGGATCCCGGTCGAGCGGCGCCCGAACTGCAAAACCGGAATCGTCCGGCTTTTCGCTTGCCACTTTCGCCGGTATATATGGCACGGCGCCAGCCAAATCGGCCTCAACGTGTTTTCAGTGAGTTAGCGCGCCGAAGAAGACCAGAGGTGTCTCAGAGACTGTCTCTGCGCCGGATATATCGGGAAGCCGGAACAAAAAGGTCTTGACGTTCCGATACATCGGAGATCCCTCCGATGTTTGTTCCCCATCGGCCTGCACCGGAACGATTCTCCATTCGCAAGTCAGCGCAAATCGCCGATAAACATTATGGCGCCACCAACAACGATGAAAGCTCCGCCGATAAGTGTGGAAACGCTCGGCCGTGCGTGGAAAACCAGCAGAGAAATCAGCTGTGTGGCGATGAAAAAGAAGACGACATACACGCCCAGAAGTTTGCTGAAGTCCCATGGCGGCGCGTTAACGACCCATCCATAGGCAAAGAGGACAAGCGCTCCAAACAGGAAAAACAGCATTCGAGAAAGAGAGGTGGGCGCATTCAGACCGCTTCGAACAAGGGCGTCGCCGCCAACCTCCAGAAAGGCAGCAACAAACAGAATCAGAAGCGAGAGGGGCAGGCTCATCCAAACAAATTTTCGATGACAGCGAGAGCCGCGGGCTGGCCAATGACATCGAGCCGTATCGTGTTCTCGTCTTCAGTCACATTGAAACTTAGAAATTTACAACATTGCTGCTCCAATTCCACCAGCCGGCGGACGTCCTGTGAGACCGTGCCCTGATTGGGGAATTCATATCGGTAGCCCTGGGGGATTGGAGTTCTACCGGCGACAACATTGCGGACTGAATTCAAAATTGTAGCTTTGCGCTCCTGCAATTCAGCCGCTGAGAGTGTGCACAGAACAGGTAATTCCATGTGCAATGAGTCTAGCATTCGCGGAGGGGTTGGCGCTCAAATCAACGATAACCGGCCTGCCACCATTCCTTACTGCGGTGATTAATCAGGTACGGGGCGATCCTTCGCCACAACCCGATGATGCCGTTATGAATCGCCGTGGCCCTGGGATCGCCCGCCTCCAGGCGTTTCATATAGTCCGTCATCAAAAATGCAAATGGCATGTCGTCGTCCTGCCGTTGACTTGTTTTCAATCTTCCTTGAAGACTATATCCCCTCCGTTTGATGGGCAAGAAGAAAGAGTCTTTCGCCGCTACGCGGCTTTTTCGACTACCAAACAAGGTCCACGGCCTTCGGCCGTGGCTACATTCTGACGCCGCTCCGCGGCTGACGAAACCCAGCGAACCCCTACTGTCCCCGCTCGATCACCATTACCATGAAGGACCCGGGAACGATCGGCGCGGGTCCCCTGGTACCGGCAGGAGCCGTTCCGAGTTTGGCCCCAACCACGAACAGCCGGTGCGTTGTCGGATCGAGGCCCATGTTCCGCGCGCCCTGCGCCGTCTGCACGTTTTCGACGACGTGGTACTTGTCCGGTCCGTCCTGATGAATAACGGTTAAAGTGCCGTCGGCATTTGAAGCGAAGACATCGCCGGAAGAGGGATCGTACGCAGCCCCATCCACGCCGGTCCCGATCGGAGCCGTCGCCACCACTTTGCCTGCCGCGTAATCGGAAACGGCCAGCAGTCCGCTGCGGCAACCGCTGAAGAGGCGGTGATTCTTTGTATCGATGGCCATCGATACGGGTTGTTTGCAGGGCGCAGTCGGCCAACGGCGTGTCACGGTGAGAGTCTTCGCGTCGATCTCCACAACTTCGCTGTTGTCCGTAATGTTTCCGTACACCTTGCCATCGCCCGCGGTTACGCCGTACTCCGGCTTTCCGCCGAGTGGAATGTTGGTGATGAGCTTCCCGTCGGTTGGATCGATCACCGTGGAGGAATGCGCGTCTCCGTTGAACGTGAAGACGCGATTCGATACGGGATCGTAAATGATGGCGTCGGCATCCTCGGCGGCGGGAGTGCGGCCGAGCACCTTGAAGGTTTTGAGATCGAACATCAGCACGGAACGGTCATTCCCGGACGTCGCAAACCCGTGTCCGGTTCGGTCCGCCAAAGCCGTACCGTGCGCTCCGTTGATCCCCGTCACTTCGCCCAGGAGCTTCCCGTCGTTCTCATCAACGACCATGACGCGATTCTCGCGGCCGATGAACAGCCGATGTTGCGGCGGATCCGGTACGACGTAATCCCACCGGCCATCTCCACCGGGCATGTAGGTATGAGTGATGCGATAGACACCCGGCGCCTGCGCGAGCGCCAAAATCAGCGAGAGCATTCCAGCGATACGAAACATGAGACCTCCTTTACATTCAAGCCGTTTCCTGTCCGACGTCCAGGTACAACTCCTTGGCGTCGTCGTTGTATCCAAATACCTCGGAGAATCGGCCCCAGGAAATCAGCACCGAAACAACGTTCTCCGGATTTTCATTGGGCAACCAGCCTGCAACTTTCTGCTCGATCACTTCTACGGGAAGTCTCAGCGTTTCGCTTTGCTTCAGGAGCGCGCTGACTTGCTGCACGATTCGAAGTGCGCCGAAAAGGTCGTGCAGCATTCGCTTCCGTACATTGATGTCACCTTTGACGAAGAGCCTGCCGGATTCGGTGAGGACCACGGTTTGCCTCGGCGTGTCCACAAGATCGAGAAGTTCGGCGGCTTTCACCAGATAAAGGGTCTGGCCGAAATCTTTACCGATCGTCTGGCCGAGATCGAAGATATCCGCTGTCCCGTTCTCGTCGTGAATCGACTCGAGAAGTCCGACGACTTCCGAAATCTGAACGTCCGGCAGAATCTGGAGGGCGCTTTCCCTGTGGGGAACCCGCACGACCTCTTCCGCCTTCGGGACGTCCGGCATCATCGTGTCGGTAATCATCGCGTGAACGCGCGACACCATTCTAATGAAGACCGCGGAGTCTTCCTCCCTCGGATACGGCAGGTCGTTCAGGATCTCGTCGCGAACGTGGCCGGGGTTCACGCCCATCACCAGTATCCTCTTCGCAATCACGACGGCTTCCTGAATATTGTGCGTCACGATCAAAAGCGAGCGGGTGGGTGTCTTGCCTGAGCGGAAGATGTTCAGGATTTCGGTTCGCAGTGTGTCCGCCGTGAGCATGTCCAGGGCGCTGAAAGGCTCGTCGAGAAACAGGATGGGCCGCTCCATGACCAACGCCCGGGCGATGCCCACGCGCTGCTTCATACCTCCCGACAATTCGCGAGGATACGCTTCCTCGAAACCTTCCAACCCGACGAGGTCAATCGCGCGCTTCACGCGCTCCTTCACCTCGCCCGGCGTCATCTCGATGGGTTTTAAGGCAAGAGCGATGTTGTCGTAGACGGTTTCCCAGGGAAAAAGCGCAAAGGACTGAAAGACCAGCGCCACTTCCGGATTGATTCCCTCGAGCGCCTCTCCGTGGGTCAACACCTCGCCAAGGCTGGCATCGATGAGTCCGGACATGATGCGCAGGCAGGTGGACTTCCCCGATCCCGACGGTCCCAGCAACGCGACAACATCGCTGTCGTGAAGAGACAGGTTCACGCCTTCCAGAACCTTGAGCTCGGCGCCAGATTCCAGCTGAAATTTCTTCGAGACCGATCTCAGTTCGATCAAGGGCGAATCCGTCATCCAAACACTCCTTATAAATCCATGCGAAAGCGGGTCTGAGACAAATGATAGATCTTCGCCCAAACCGTTCGATTGAGAAAAATCACGACCCCGACCATTATCGTAAGGCTCGCCGCGAGCAGCTGAAAATTAGCTGTCGATGCCGCGACGCTGATGAGCGACCCCAGGCCATACGTCGTCAGAACCGTTCCTTTATAGGACAGATATTCGGCGACGATACTGGCATTCCACGCGCCGCCGGCCGCCGTGACCCATCCGGTAACGAGCGCCGGAAAAACGCTCGGCAGATACAGCGTCTTCCAGAGTTCGATTCTCGGGACGTTCATCAGAAGGGCCGCGTACTTCAGCTCCACCGGGATTCTCATGGCGCCCGCGAGAACATTGAACAGGATGTACCACTGCACTCCCAGAAGCATCAGAAACATGGCGCCCAGACCGAACGGAATTCTGAAGGCGAACATCAAAGCGAGAGCAAGCGGATAAAGCATCGGCGCCGGAAAGGAAGCCAGCACTTGCACAATGGGCTGCGCCACACGGACTCGTTGCTGCGAAGTTCCGATCCAGATTCCCAGGGGCACCATCCAGATTGAACCCAGAATGAGACACGCAACAACCCGGAGAAAAGTAATCAGGGTCGCGAAAAGAAGCTGACTCCAGAGTTTACCGGGTACCTGAAACAGCGTAAAAGCGAGACGCATCGTCCCATACAGGGCCACAAGGGACAATCCCGCAACAAGGAGACGTCCCACCCAGGTGAGAAGCGGGCCCGGCATCCATCCCGATCTCGTAAACCGGCGAGGGTCGAGTCTCGGTCCAGGTTTTTGAGAACTCAGCTCTTTTAAGATGGATCGATGAAGGACCCTTCGCCTGTACATCGCATTGATCCAGCGAAGGAGCCCCGACTCGCGGACGATATTGCCCATCAGGGGCTCGTTTGCGGTATATCCCGGAGTCTCTTCCAGGCGGAATTGGTGTGCCCACGCCAGCACCGGACGCCATATCAGAATGTCCATGACGATGATGAGAGCGCTCATCGCTACTATTCCGCCGATCATTGCCCTGACGTTTCCCCGGGCGACCGCCGTCGCCATGTATGCACCGATCCCAGGAAGACGGTACTCCTGATCTCCAAGGGTAAACGCTTCGCAGACGCTCAGGAAAAACCATCCACCGGACATGGACAGCAGGCTGTTCCAGACGAGGTTCATGGCCGAGAAGGGCAGCTCCACCTTCATGAGTTTCTCAACGGAATTGAGCCCGATCACGCTTGAAACCTCTCTGAAGTCCTCTGGAACCCCTTTTAAGGAGGAATAGAAACTGAAGGTCATGTTCCACACTTGCCCGGTGAAGATCATGATCACGCATGCGAGTTCGAGTCCGGTATTCGTACGCGGAAAAAGCGCGATGAGAACGAGAACAAGTCCAGGGAGAAAGCCGAGGACCGGAATACTCTGGAGGATATCGAGCATGGGAACAAGGAAGCGCTCGGCCTTGACCGATTTCGCCGCCCAGTAGCCGACAATCAACGTAAAAACCAAAGAGAGACAGAAGGCTGCCGCCCCGCGAAAGGCGGAAAACAGCGTGTAGTAAGGAAGCGAATAGAGGGAAAGGTCAATGTCGATCGCAGCGTGAAAAGCCGCCCGCCACTCACGCCCGTAGACGATCAACGCGTAAATGATCGTCAGAACCAGTGCCACCACGACTGCATCGGCCGCCGACACTTTGCGGCGTATCAGAACTTTCTGCATACTGCAGATTATGACTCGTTATTTGTTTCTGACCGAAACCTATGAAACCGAGCGGCAAAAAATCCTTGGTGCGTGGGCGATGTTCCGTGACGAGGAAATGCCATGGAGGCCCGAGCGCCGCGCGCGGAGCGTGCATGAGCAGATGGTTCACCAGTGTGTGAGCGAAGACAACTGGATGAAGAACTTTCTGGGAATCGACTTGTCGGAGCCGGCGCTGCCGGTCCTGGAAACCCGGCGGGAGTTGATCAAGAAGTACGCGGCCGCGTCGTCCCTGCGCCTCACAAAACTCCAGTCGATGCCGGACTCCTGGTTCGAGGAAGGCGTGCCGTTTTTCGATGTCGAGCGGAGCCGGGCCTGGATACTGGTCCGCCGTGTGGCGCACTCCGCGCATCACCGTGGGCAGCTCACTGCCTATCTGCGCATGCTCGGCCATCAACTCTACAGCACCTACGGTCCGACGGCGGATACCGGCGGTCTCGCTCAAAACGGCGCGCGCGTCATTTATCAATATAAAGATGTCGACAGCCTGTTGCAGGCCGATGAAAGCGACAGCAATTGGCCGCCCCTGCCCGGCCCTGGAGCCAATCCTCCAACCGAGCGGCCGTAGATTCTCCGTGTTTTGAGTGCAACAGGCCGGATTACTTCTTGGGCTCAGCCTTAGCGGCCGGCTTCGCTGCGGCGCCCGCGGCGCCGATCGTAACTTCCTCGGCGGAATACATCTTCATCTTTTCGTCCATCGTGGCATCGATGACCACGCGAGAACCAACCTTGAGATCGTCCTTCGTCATGGCCTTCTTGTTCTGAAGAAACTTCGTCGCCTTGGGCAACATCACGATGACCGTCTTACCGGCGTTGTCTTTGATCGTCACGGTGTCCGCGCTAACAGCGCTGACGGTTCCCATCAGATGCGTCGCGTCGCCATGCGCGAGGGCGAGCCCTGCAAACAAAATGATGCTTAACGAACAGATGACTACTTGCTTCAACATGGAATTCCCTTTCTAATCTTAATGGTGGTGTTTGTGATTCTCTTCCGCAGGCGGCGCGTCGCCGCCCTCCAGGAACTTTCGAGCTTCTTCCTCTTCTCTGAGATCATCCGGAGTTTTTGGATTCAACTCCTTCATCTTTTCCAATTCTTCAGCCGTGAGGCTCGGCAGACGCCGTATAAAGTGCACGAGTTTCCAACTATCTTCATCGTCCTTTCCCGGCTGGCCGAAAGCCGGCATACCCGTTAGACGAACGCCATTCTGAACGATGTAGAAAATCTCGCCATCCGACAAAGTCTGGGTTTGCGCCAACCGCATGTCCGGCGGCTTGGGATAAAGCCCTTTACCGATGGGTGTCAACCCGCTTCCATCATTGGCATGACAGAACGCGCAATGATCGGCGAAATGCGCCATCGCCTCCGACATGACTTCCGGACTCGCGATCACAGGATTCTTCACATCCCGCGCGCCGCCGGGTATTGCAAGCCGCCGCACTCGATTCGCGAAGAACGCCTCAACGGTACCCGGTTCGTCTCTTGCGCTCAGACCACGCGAGAGAAGATACTCTCCAACGAGCACCATCCCCAGAAAAACTACGACGATCACCAGGAGAAGATAGGCGTTGCGGCGCTTTCGCATCCGCCTATTCAAACACAACCAGACATTATTGCGGAAGTTCTGCGGCAGTTAGAGCGGAGTGAACCCAGAATTGGGAGTGCTTGACCAGATCGATAGTCCTTGGCTCCGAGACCAAAATCCCGTGTTGCGAATAGAGCACCCTGACAACCGGCCTCAGGGAGTTTGCCGGATTGATATCCGTGACCACGGCGATTTCGCCGGTATTGAGAGTGACGTATTCGTTGTAGGGGTAGACCGAGAAGCTTTGTATGACGGCTTTCCTGATTCGCTCTGGAAAACCATGCGCATCGGAAGCAATGATCTGCATGGCGGCATAGCCGGTCAACGCAGGCCGGTGCGCACTTCGATGAAGGCATGATTCGAAAATATCCGCCACGCCGAGAACTTTCGCCTCATCGCAAATCTCACGGCTCCGCAAGCCCATGGGATAGCCTGAACCGTCTTCCCGTTCGTGCATCTGTAAAACCATCCTGCGCAACCATTCGAACCCGGGCTGTCCGGACAACAACTCGGCGGACTGTAGTGGCCGCTGCTTCATTTCCAGCCGGTCCTGTTCCGCGGGCGAGGCTGTCTTAAAGATCAAGGACGTCGGTAAGCGCACCGCGCCCACGTCATGCACCAATGCCGCGAGCGACACTTGCTGGATGCGGTGCTCCGGCCAATTCAACGTCTGCGCGATCTTAGCCGCAATAATCGAAACGTTAACCGAATGCAACTGAATGGAGAACGGAGTCGTTCGATCCAGGGCCAGCCTCAACAGGCCATTCTCCGCACTAAGATGTGCGGCGATTCGGCACGCCATAGAATGCGCTTCGGAGAGATCGATGCGTCTTGCCGCTTTCAAGTCCGTAAAGGTACGAATCACATACTCAAAAGCTTCCCGATAGAGTTCCGGCGCGGTTGTGGTTGTACCTGTCTGCGGGAATGGAGCCGGACCCTCGGCATCCTTCATAACGGGCATAACGGGCGCCCGTAGAAAGTGGATCGTTCTCACCCTCGCGGGTGCCGGAGTTTGCTTCACCGAAACGCCATTCGCTGTTGTTGCCAGTTTAAGCATAGTTATTTTGGGGGAAGTGGAGTGCGCCGCAATTTCGGTAACAATTCCTCACTTCAAACTCGCCCCTCTGCGAGCTGCCGTCTAGAATGTTGGTGTTTTCGCCCGGCTCCAATGTCAGGGTTTTGTCTCCAAAGAACCTGTAAATGCTGCAATTACCTGTGGTAATCCCACCGGTTTCCCCTATTTCTCGCTTTTTCAGAGTCAGCAAAACGCGCATCTCGTTGCCCATCTTGCAATACGAGTTCCGATTGGGCGTCATAGCCGGTCCAGCCCATCCTGACAAAGAATTCAGAAACTCTTCATGCGTCCCCGCAGCCCGCTCGAATCACAATCAAACACTCAACTACTCTTAACTTTCGGAGCTGTGGAAGCATGATTTCAGTTCGATATTTGTTTTCGTCATTGGCATTAATGACCTGCTTAGCAATCTCAGGGTGGGCTGCTGTTGGTGGAAGCATATCCGGCACACTGAAAGATACAAGCGGCGGCGTGGTCCCCGGGGCAATGGTCACAGTGACGAATGTCGGCGTTAGAACCGAGTTCAAGACGACGACTGATGTTCGTGGTTCCTTTTCATTTCCAAACCTGGCCGTCGGGCGCTACGACCTCACTATTGAAGCCGCTGGATTCAAGGCGCAACGGAAGTCGGGGTTGGTCATAGACGTAAATACGGCGTTGGAAGTGTCGACGACTCTTGAAGTCAGTGGTCTGACGCAAGAAGTTTCCGTATCGACGGACACAGAGACCGAAGCAGTCCAAGTCGATACGATCAGCACGCAACTGGGTGAGGTCGTAACCGGACTGCAGATGACTACGGTTGCCCTCAATGGCCGGAGTTTTACAGACCTCCTGGCGCTTCAGCCCGGCATTGTGCCGATGACAACGCAGGAGCCCAACTCCATCGTCATGGCCGGCGCGTCCGTTGCCATTGCTCCTTCGGGCAACCTTAATGCAGGAAACCAGTCCATCAGCGGCCAGCGCGAGGACGCGAACGGTTTCATGATCAATGGCGGCGACGTTAAGGAATTGATGAACGGCGGCACCTCAATCGTGCCGAATCTCGATTCAATTGCCGAATTCCGAATTCTAACGAATAACTTCGATGCGGAATACGGCAACTACAGCGGCGGCGTTGTGAATGTCGTGACCAAGTCCGGTGAGAGCCAGATTCATGGAAGCGGATTCGAGTTTCTGCGAAACACAGCACTCGATGCACGCAACTTCTTCTCGCCCGAGCGTGGTTTTTTCCGGCAAAACCAGTTTGGAGGCACGATTGGCGGGCCAATCAAGAAGGAAAAGCTGTTCTTCTTCGGCGACTATCAAGGGACCCGGACAAATCAGAGCATCGATACCGGACTGATTCCAGTCCCGACGCTAACCGACAGGACAGGCGACCTGAGCGATCAGACGGACTCGTTGACCCGCGCCGTTTCCGGTCCCTATTTGGCCAATCTTCTTTCCCAGAGGCTCGGCTACCCTGTTTCGGCCAACGAGCGGTACTACACCGCGGGTTGCACACTCAGCGCACAGTGCGTCTTTCCGAATGGCATCATTCCGCAGCGAGCGTGGTCGGAGCCGGCCAAACATCTACTGCAATATATTCCGATACCCAACATCGGAGACTCGACTTTTTCCACTGCATCCGAAGCAAAGAGGCTGCGCGACAATAAAGGAAGTTTTCGCGTCGATGGCAACAACGCGCGTTGGGGGCTCCTATCCGGTTACTACTACTTCGACGACTACAATTTGAATAATCCGTATCCCGCGGGGCAAGGCGGAGCCTCGGTCCCCGGCTTTGCTGCGCTCAATTTGGGGCGATCGCAGCTTCTCAGCCTCAGCCAGACGAAGGCCTTCGGTTCAACGGGCGTGAACGAGGTCCATTTCAGTTTCATGCGCAATGCCAACAATGTCGGCCAGCCTTCCGGGGGAGTCGGCCCGAGTCTTGCTTCGCAGGGATTCGTCACTGGTCCGGGAACGCCTGGCATTGTGCCACTGGCTCCGCAAATTGAAGGAATTGAAAACGTCGTCTTTGCGTCATTCACCATGGGCACACCCATTACCAATCTGAAGCAGGCCAATAATACCTATTCGATGTCCGACAATTTTTCGAAAGTGCTGGGCGCACACACGCTCAAGACTGGCTTTCAACTTAGCCGCGAACAAGTCAATGTGAACCCGAACCCTACCTTTAATGGATCATTTGCATTCTTCGGCAGCGAAACCGGATTGGACTTCGCCGACTTTTTGATCGGCGTCTCCAGTAACTATAATCAGGCGGACTCACAGACTTTCTATGGACGTCACAAGTACGCGGCGGCTTTCTTGCAGGATAGCTGGAAAGTCAAACCAAGCCTCACGCTCAATTACGGAGCCCGCTGGGATCTGATGCAGTATTGGTCGGAGAAGTTTAACCAGATTCCAACCTTTGTTCTGGGACAACAATCGAAAGTGTATCCGACCGCTCCGGTGAGTCTCGTCTATCCAACAGACCCCGGAGTACCGGACACGTTGGTCCCTCAACGAAATCGGTTCGCGCCACGCGTGGGTTTGGCCTATTCCCCAGGCATGGAAAAGGGACTCCTTGGCAAAATCATTGGCGGACCTGGAAAGACAAGTATCCGGGCGGGCTTTGGGATTTTCTATTCGGTCATAGAAGGCAACACGATTGCAATCGACGAGCCCCAGCCCCCGTATGGCACGAGTTATACGAGTTCGGCGCCGCCGCTCTTCGCTACACCTTTTATTAGCGCCGCGGACGGCGAAACACACGTACAAGTGTTTCCGTTCGCGTTTCCGCCACTGGACGCTACGCTGAAGCATCCGAATCCGAACATCGATTTTGCGCCATTCCTCCCGCAAGCCGGAATGACGGCGCCCCCGCCGACCAACACCTATCCTTATAACGAAAATTACTTCCTTTCCATTGAACGTCAACTGGGTTCGAACACCTTGTTGAGCGTGAGCTATGCGGGATCGCAGGCCCACCATCTTCTCTTGATCTATTCAGCCAATCCTGGCAATCCCGCCCTTTGCCTTGCACTCAGCAAACCCAGCGCCGTAGCTCCCGGAACGCGAACTTGTGGACCGTTCGCAGAAGACGCAACCTACACCACCGCGGCGGGCCAGGTCATCAACGGGACGCGCGGCCCCCTTGGACCGAATTTCCACAATGATGATTACGAAGGAAGCATCGGCAATTCCAACTACAATTCGCTACAAGCCAGCGTCCAACACACCACTGCGAAACTCCACTTTTCGCTGGGATACACGTTTAGCAAGTCGATTGACCAGGCGTCCAGCATTTCCGATATCGTTGATCCTTTCAACTTTCGCCAGACTCGCGCTTTGTCGTCGTTCGACTTGCGACATAATTTTGTGGCTACGTATCAATACAGTCTTCCCCTGGCGCGCCTCCACGGCCCGAAGTTCGTGACCGACGGTTGGGCGATCTCCGGAATAACGCGCGTCAGCTCCGGCTTCCCGGTAACTATTCATAGTGACGGCGACAATTCTTTGATGGGAAGCCTTCCTAACGGCGTCAACAATCAGAGTATCGATCGCCCGGACTTTTTATCGGGCAACCTGAATCTCAACCACGATCCCCGCAATGGGCAGCCTTATTTCGACACCTCGCTTTTCACTCCTAACGCACTGGGCAGCCCAGGTACAGCCTCGCGGCGTTCCTTCTATGGGCCGGGGATGTTCAATTTCGATCTCGCTCTTCTGAAAACCGTCAAGTACTCGGAGAACCGGCAGATCCAATTCCGGCTTGAAACGTTCAATACGTTTAACCATGCTCAGTTCTTCGGACCGTCGTCTGTAAATGGCGACGTTGATAGTGCAGGTTTCGGACAGGTTGTGAAGGCTGCCCCACCGCGGCTCGTACAGCTCGCGGTGAAATTCATGTTCTAATTCAATTGGAGACGACTTCTATGCGAACGTCGGCATTGCTCATTTCAATCAGTAGCCTGTTCATATTGAGCGGATGTACAAACCAGCAGCCCCAACCGGCGGTTCAGACAGCTCAACCGGCTCCCACTCCTGCGCCGGCCGCGCCAGCGGGTCAGGCCAGTGGAGACCTTCGTCAAGTCATGAGAGGCATTCTGTTTCCCAACTCGAATGTCATCTTTGCCGCTCAGGATAAGAATCCCGCCGACACGAAGCCGGCCAAGGATCCGACGCTTGCAACCGATCCTCTCGCCAGCACTTACGGAGGATGGACGGCAGTGGAGAATAGCGGCATGGCGCTCGCCGAAGCCGCGAACCTCCTGACGATTCCGGGACGTCTTTGCTCGAATGGGCGGGCTGTCCCTGTGCAGAGTGACGATTGGAAAAAACTCGTTCAAGGACTCCGCGATGCCGGCATGAGCGCTTACAAAGCAGCTCAATCGAAGGATAAAGACAAGATCGTCGACGCTGCCGGCAACGTCACCACAGCCTGTTCGGACTGCCACGACAAATACCGCGAGAAACCCGGCGGCGAAAAAGATCGCTGCATGTGAGGACAGTCCCCGCCTTTCTAAGGCGGGGTGGCTGCGCCATCAAGAAGATGTTGCGAAGCGACCATAGCTGGCGCGGACGAGACGGTTGGTAACTTCAAATAATCGGACCGCTTCGCGGACGTTACCAACCGCCCCGTCCGCTTCGCGTCCACCCCGCCTTAAAAAGGCGGGGATTAACACACGCCCTCATAAGGGGGGAATAGGTGAAGATCTCTCGTTGGCTTCTACTTGCAGGCTTGCTTGTCATGGCCGCCGCGTGCGCCAAGGCAACGCCGGCCGAGCCGGAACTCCCGAAGCCCGCCACTATCAAAGACATCATGGATTCGATGGTGGATCCAAGCGGAGACTTCCTTTTTGAATCGGTCGCGCAGATCGCGGACGAAAAAGGAATCCGGGAGAAGGCGCCGGAGACCGACGAGGAATGGAAGGACGTCCGGACTCGCGCCATCATTCTCCTCGAAGCTCCCAATCTACTGGTGATGCCGGGCCGTAAGGTCGCACAGCCCGGAGAAAAATCCAAGAACCCCGCCGTTGAACTATCGCCCGAACAAATCCAGCCGTTGATCGACGGCGACCGCCTTAGCTTCATTAGACGTGCTGGAGTGCTTCAGGATGCCGCGGCAGCGGCGCTGAAGGCCGCAGATGCGAAAGACAAGAACGCCCTCTTTGACGCCCTTCAGAAAATCGACCACGCCTGCGAAAACTGTCATCTACAATACTGGTACCCCAACGATGAAAGAGCCAGGGCAGCCGCTGCCGCCGAAGCGGCCAGGATGAAGGCTGCAGGTGAGCAGAAGTAAGGCCATATTTCCCCACATCCGCTTTATCGCTTTCCTTCGTAATCCAGGTTAAGACCAGGGACATCCCTGGCGATCCCATTCCTGAGGAGGAATATGCGTAGACACATCAGGCTTGCTATTTTGACGAGCGTGGTAGCGCTGGCTTCGATCCCGGCCTTCGCCCAAAAGAAGACAACTCTGTATGACAACCTGGGCGGGAAGAAAGCCATCGTTGCAGTGGTCGATGAATTCGTCGGCCGTGTCGCTGCCGATAACCGTATCAACAGCTTCTTTAAACAAACCGCTTCTGATCCCAAGCGGCTGGCCAGCTTCAAAGAGAAGCTGGTCGATCAGATTTGCGAGGCCAGTGGCGGCCCTTGCAAGTACAAAGGCAAAAACATGAAGGCGGCGCACTCTGGTATGGGTATCAGCGGGGGCGACTTCAATGCGTTGGTTGAAGATCTGGTGAGCGCCCTGGACAAGTTCAAGGTGGCAGAGCAGGACAAGAAGACTCTTCTGGGGGTGCTGGGACCGATGAAGGGAAACATCGTCGAGAAGTAGGCGAATTTTGAAATTGGACGGACCATGCCGCGACTGTAGTCTCTGGAATCGTCCAATTTCAAAATTCTCTGTCGTCCCTAATAGCTCCAGGGTTCGTCCTTCATGAACGCGAGGTGCTCCGCAATTGGAGCATCGGTGTGGAAATACCTCTTGTAGGCCTCGATCCAATCCGTGGAAATGTCCTGCTGCGCAGTGGTCAGTGTAAGCTGATTGGCGCAGACCATCGCATGAAGATGGTCTTCGAGGGCATCTTTGAGGCGGGCATTCCACGTGACTGAATAGGGCTGTGGCCACAGGTTGCGAGCGTCTGTCGAGCCTCCCAACTCCGGGTCGATCAGATAATCCAATTCATATCCGTGTGGCTGCGGATCGCCGATTCCATATTCGTCGAACACCAGCCGGGCCGTCGCGGAGGAGATGCCCGGCAATCTCGACAGCGGCGCCGTGCAGATATCCGCTTCCGAAACATTGCGTGTGGCGCCGGGCGTCAACTTGTGGTTCGGGAGGAGCCGTTCATCGCGTTGAGAGATGTGCAGAACCGATGCGGCCAGCACCAGGAAAAACACCAAGGCGCAACTCGCATAAACCGCACCGGCGCGACTGAAAACAAACTTAGATGGACGCTCTTCGACAAGCTGGCCGAGCTGAGCCTTCAGCAAAGCGCGCGATGCCTGAGGCGGGGGCAATTGCGCATCCGTGTCCTGGCGGTAGGCATGCATGAAATCCGCAATCGAGTCTTCGATCTCTTTCATCCGCGTGCGGCACATCCAACATTCTTCAAGATGCCTATGAATTTCGGCTGCCTTGCGAGCGGGCAGCTCACGATCGGCGGCCATCAGCAAATCCAATTCGGAGATGTGAAAATTCTTGTTCATCACTTACCGCCCATCTATCCGGCTGAGACGCTTCAGCGATCGTCCAAGTGAAAGTGCGACGGCTCCGAGCGATATATCGAGAACCTCGGCGATCTCCCGATACCGGAGGCCTTCCGCACGAAGATACAGGCATCGTCTGTCGCCTTCAGGCAAGGCGCCAACCGTTGCAAGTAAACGTTCCTGCCGTTGACGATTCGACAATTGTTCTTCCGGATCGGGTTCTGGATCGAGCTGCATTTCAGCGGCGTATTCAACGGTTTTCCGATTGGCCTGCCGGCGTTTCAGGCCGAGATTGTGAGCCACCCGAAACGTCCAGCCTCGCAAATTGTTTCGCGGCTTCCTGTCCCTGAGGTGCCGGAACAACGAGAGGAAAACCTCCTGAATGATCTCCTCGCCATCCTGGGGGGAAAGACCGAACGACAAAACATAGCGCAGCAAAGGGTTTCGCAACTCGTCGAATAATGCCGTCACCTCTTCCGCGAGGCGGGAGGACCGGCCCGGTAGCTCCGTATCCGCGTTCGACGGAAACAGGCTTTCGAAAGATGATTCAGCCGGAGAACGTTGCATCGTGGGCGCTAATACTAACATTACTATCTGCATATTCCGCTCACCCCGCTTCTGTTCAAAAAAAATCTGAACAAAAGCGGCGTAAGGGGAATATCCACAAGTAGACAGTCGGCTTGTTGGTGGACGATGGGATTTCGAGGTGTTGTTTAGCGGCA
>Ga0207125_10124_pt1 | contig 17942 bp, 17 predicted proteins | sample Alteio_BWMinHeat_19_FD_153556 | JGI IMG/M metagenome (GOLD analysis project Ga0207125, IMG submission 153556) | Enriched cells from forest soil in Barre Woods Harvard Forest LTER site, Petersham, Massachusetts, United States -... | ecosystem: Environmental > Terrestrial > Soil > Temperate forest >...
TGCGATTGCCTTTGCCGCTGATGTAGGCCTGCGACACGGCCTCGCTCAGGTTCGGTAAGCCGACCGTCTGATCCACGCCGCCACGATACGCTGTCATGCTTGGCCGGTAATCCTGCAAATACGAGCGATCGGTCAACGCGATGCCGTTCCAGCCCCAGACCCATTTGTCGTTCAGGTCAAACTGACCGGCACTCTCGATGCTGCCGCGGAAACTCTTGTTACCAGGCGCGCCGGCCCCGAAATAGTTTGGGTCGAGTTGATAAAGTCCGGTGGCGCGAATGCTGTAGGCGCCATTGAGCAGGCGTTGACGGAACTCGCCTTGCAGTAGCGGACCTTGCTTTGACGTAATCATCGGCGAGAACGTTGCGTCGTAGTCCGGCGCCAATGCCCAGTAGTACGGAATTTCAAGGCTGGCCCCGTAAATTGTGCTGAAGCCTGGCGTCGGCATCAGGAAACCGGTCTTGCGCTTGACCGTCGGATCGGGCGCCGAAAAATACGGCATGTACGCCATCGGTGTACCGAAGAACTCGAGGCGCGCGTCCTCGAAATACATCATCTTCTCGCCCTGATCGTGGATGATGCGCGCCGCTTTGACCTGCCACAGCGGCGGCTTCTTGGGATCGTCCTTGCAGGGCAGGCACGCGGTATAGACGCCGCTGTCGAACACCGTGAAGTTTCCGCTGGTGCGGTTGGCGCGCGCTGCCGCCATGCGCGTGCGGTCCGGCGTATCGAGATGCAGTGAATCGACGAAACCGTCGCGATAGTCGTCCGACAGATCCATCATCTCGCTATACGTGACATTGCCGGTGTCTTCGGTCAGCCGGACATTGCCCTCGGCATGAAGGCGTTTGGTCTTCTCGTCGTAGATGACCTTGTCGGCCTCCAGTGTCGATCCGCCGTAATAGATCTGGACGTTGCCGACCGCCGCGACACGGTGATTGGTGTAATCGTAGTCGATCTGTCGCGCCTGAACGAGCATCTGATCTTTACCGTCGGCTTTGGGCAGCGTGGCTCGCTTTACCGCCGCCGGCGCAGCGGGAAACGTCAAAGTCTGAGCGTCCGCGGGCGCGGCTCCGAATTCGGTGCCGAGTGTCAACGCAATCAATGCCATCAACAGGAAAACGCCGTGCGAACGGCCGCGTCGCGCAAAATGACGAGCGGTCGGCAATTCAGCCATCACCCGTCCTCCTGGTACAACAGCGCGACAATACCGGTGATGCCGCCGACAAGCACAGGCAACCAAGCTGCTGCCACCGGGTGCAGCAGCTCGGCCTTGGTCATGTCGTCGGTTACTTTCGAGAGGACATAAAGCAGAAACCCGGCTGTGACGCCACTTAAAACCATCTTTTGGACGCCGCCGAAGCGGAAGAAGCGTAAACTCACCGCTGCGGCAAGGAAAACCATCGCGGCAAACAAGAATGGCTTTGCCAAAAGCTTCTGGAACTGTAGCCGATAGCCTGAGGCGGTCAGTCCAACTCGTTCCGCGATGTTGATATACTGTGGAAGATCCCAAAACGGTACGGTTTCGGGCGTAGCAAAGCTTTCGCGGACTTGCTCGCGCGTCAAATTCGTCGGCAGCAGCAGTTCGGCCCGATCGCGTGGTGCCGCGTCCAGCGGATAAGAACGCACATCAATCAGCCGCCAGGTCGTGGCCTCGAGGATGGCGGACTTGGCCTCGTGACGTTCCTTGAAGCGGTCGTCATTGTCGAAGGCGAAGATCGACACCCCGTTGAGCTGAACGCCCTGTTGCTGGCTCGACTTGGCACTGATGATCGCCTGGCCCTCGTCGGTGCGTTGACGGACCCAGAATGTGCCGCCGCCCGAGGTTTCTTGGCCGAACAGTTTGGCTTCGAGGCGTTTCGACTGCTCCTGCAGCGCCGCCGAAATCGGATTGTAGATCACGGTGGCGGCGATGCCGATGACGAATGCGACGACCACCGCCGGTGATATGAATTGCCACGCCGACATGCCCGCGGCGCGTGCGATCACCAATTCCAGCCGGCGCGACAAATTGAGATAACAGGACATCGCGCCGATCAGCACGCAGAACGGCATTAGCCGCTCGGCTATTTGCGGCACCCGGAAGATCGACGTTTTGGCAACCAGCACGGCCGAAACGTTGGGAACATCGGAGGCCCGGCGCATCAGCTCGACATAATCAATCAGCATGGTCAGCGCGATGATGCTGATGAATACCGCCGTCACTGCGCTTAGAAAGCGCAGCCCGAAATAACGCGCGAGGGTTACGCCCTGGATCGACATGCGGCGCTACGAGGTTGCGAAACGGCGGGTCAGCCGTTCGGTGATGAGCGTAATGCCATTGATGAGGAAAGCCGGCGGCTCGATGATGATGCCGCGGTAGATCACGAAAAGTCCGCCGCCAATCGCGGCGGTGACCGCCGCATATTGCAGAAACAGGAAAAACGGGACATGCACGCCTATCACGCTCGAAACGAAGCCGATCATGCGCAACAGAGCCATGCCGCCGATCGCGCCAAGTAGCGACGTGGTGCGGCTCTGGCGCGTGGTGCGTGGCGGCCCGAGATAAGCGAAAGCGATCACGACAAATGCCAGCGGAAACAGCGGCGCCAGCAACCGGTCGTACATTTCAGCGCGGAACTGCTCCGGCTGTTCGATCAACCAGGGATCGTTCGGATTGGGCGCGATCAACTGCCAGAGGTAGCGTTCGCGGATCGAATATTTCACCGCCGACTGCCCGGCGGCAAAGCGCGAAAGGTCGAGCGCATAGCGGTCGAACACGACAAAGCTCGGGTCGCGCCGGTTCACCTGATAGCGCTGCACGGTGCCCGTGCGCAGCACCAGGAAGCTGCCGCTTTCGTTTTCCAGAAGATCGCCGGCATCGGCAAGGATGGTGATGCGTTCGTCAGGATTGCGCCGGTCATCGAGGAAGACGCCGAGCAATTGCCCGCTCGGCTGGCGAGCGCGTATGTGCATGGTCACGCCGCTCTCGATGTTGACGAAGCGGCCGGGTTGCACGACGTTGCTTACGACATTGGCCTTCACCTCGGTCAGCCAGTCGCGCAGCATACGCAGACCTTTCGGCGCGAAATACGCGCTAGTGGCGGCGACCAGGATCGACACCACGATCGTCACCGGGATGAAAGCGCGAAACAGTACCCACGGCGAAATTCCCGCCGCGTTCATCACGATGATTTCAGAATCCGTCGACAGCTTATTGAGCGTGTGCGAGACGGCAATGAACAGCGCGATCGGTGCAATCACCAACACCAGCAATGGGATAATCAAGCCGGTGATGCCGATAAAAACCAGGATCGACTGGCCCTGATTGGTCAGCAGGTCGATGTCGCGCAACGCCTGCGTGATCCAAATCACGGCGGTCAGGCTGATCAGAACCACCAGGAACGCACCGAACGTTGTTCGGAATATGTATCGGCCAATCGACCCCATCCGCAGCGACGTCCCCCAAATTCGGCGTAACGGTTACAGACCCGGTTCCCCGACCGGGCATGATGCTGCCAGCCTAAGCTGAAGGCCCAACAGGTATATCTTGATCGGTCCACAAAATGGCCGGTCGAAGGCAAACCCGTTGAATATGAACAATAAAAAGTAAATTTGGCCGGGCTTTAGCGGCCAAAATCAGTCATTTCTGGCTTCGATTCGAGGGACCCGAGAAACACGAGAAACACGCCTAAACTTGCTCGACCCGGCCAAAAGCAGCCGGGAAGTCACCTGCTTGGGCCTAGGCAGGACGGCATCCGGCGGTCCATATGGGCGCACGACCGTCACGCCTCCCCACCGAGGCATTTTTTTGCCGCAGGATCGTTCAATGGCCGATACCGTCACCCTCACATTCACTGCTTTCGCGCCCGGAAAGGGTGCCTTGGTGGTCTATTGCGACGAGAGCCTGAAATTCGGTACTTCGGTCATGAAGGCGTTGGCGCCGGCCGGTGACCTTGTTGCCCGCGCTGCCAAGGCCGAACGCTTCACCGGCAAGAGCGGCTCGTCGCTCGAGCTGATTGTCCCCGCTGGGCTCGGCGTCACACGTCTGATCGTGATCGGTGTCGGCAAAACCAGTGCGTTGACGGAAAAGGATTTCCTCAAGCTCGGCGGCATCGCCATGGGCAAGCTGCCGATCACGGCGGCCGAGGCGGCAATCTTTGCGGAACTGCCTGGGGCCTCCGTGAAGCCGGATCGGGCAGCCGAACTCATGCTCGGCGCCAAGCTGCGCAGCTACGCCTTCAATCGCTACAAGACCAAGCGCAAGGACGGCGAGGATCGCGCGGCCCATCGCAAGATCGCGGTCGCGGTCGCAGACGTCGCGGCGGCGAAAAAGGCGTTTGCAGCGCGCGAGGCGATTGCGCAAGGCGTGCTAATCGCCCGCGACCTGGTCAATGAACCGGCCAACATCCTCTATCCGGAAGAATTCGCGCGCCGCACGCTCGCACTGAAGAAGCAGGGCGTTGCGGTCGAGGTGCTCGACGTCAAGGCGATGACCAAGCTTGGAATGGGCGCGCTGCTCGGTGTCGGCCAGGGTTCGGCGCGCGATAGTCGGCTGGTGGTGATGCGCTGGAACGGTGGCAAAAAGAATGACGCGCCGGTCGCCTTCCTCGGCAAGGGCGTCTGCTTCGACACCGGCGGCATTTCTATCAAGCCGGCGTCCGGCATGGAGGATATGAAGGGCGATATGGCCGGCGCCGCCTGCGTGGTGGGCCTGATGCATGCGCTCGCCGGCCGCAAAGCCAGGGTCAACGCGGTCGGCGTCATCGGCCTCGTTGAGAACATGCCGGACGGCAATGCGCAGCGCCCCGGCGACATCGTCACCTCGATGTCGGGACAGACCATCGAGATCATCAATACCGACGCGGAAGGCCGGCTCGTTCTGGCCGACGTGCTGTGGTATGCGGCTAAGCGTTTCAAGCCGAAATTCATGGTGGATCTGGCAACGCTGACCGGGGCCATCATCGTCGCGCTCGGTCACGAACACGCCGGGCTGTTCGCCAATGACGATAAGCTCGCCGATCGTCTCACCAAAAGCGGGCTTGATACCGGCGAATTGGTTTGGCGCATGCCGCTCACGCCGGAATACGATAAGATGATCGACTCAAAATTCGCAGACGTGAAAAACAGCGGATCAGGCCGCTGGGCCGGCGCCATCACCGCTGCGCAATTCTTGTTGCGCTTCGTCGCCGACAAAACGCCGTGGGCGCATCTCGATATCGCCGGTGCCGGATTCGACTCGCGCCAGACCGATATCAATAAAAGCTGGGGCTCTGGCTGGGGCGTGCGTTTGCTCGATCGGCTGGTGGCGGATCATTACGAGAATTGAAACCGCATCGATGACCGAAATCCTGTTTTACCATTTGCAACGCCAACCGGTCGAAAAGGTGCTGCCGACGCTTCTGGAGAAATCGCTCGAGCGCGGCTGGAAGGTGGTAGTGCAGGGCGGATCGGAAGAGCGCATGGAGGCGCTCGATGCGCATTTGTGGACCTATCGCGATGAAGGTTTTTTGCCGCATGGCACCTGGCGCGAGCCGGAAGCAGCCGCCCAGCCGGTGCTGCTAACACTGACCGAAAACAATCCGAACGGCGCCTCGGTGCGATTCCTGATCGATGGTGCGCCGGTTCCCGCTGATGCCGCGGCCTATGCTCGCATCGTCCTGCTTTTCGATGGCGAGGATGAGGACGCGCTCAAGACCGCCCGCGAGCGCTGGAACGAAGCCAAGACGCGGGGCTTTGAGGCGACTTATTGGCAGCTGGACGACGGCGGCCGCTGGGTCAAAAAAGCCTGAACGGACAGATCGAACACACCTCAGCCATTGGCCGATCGGCCAATGGCCTACATAACCGCCCGGCCACTCTTGTCGGATGCCCTCTTGCTGACGCAAAATCCTTCTTGATGACAATAGAAAGTCGGGGACGCGAATTGAAACGCCAGCCTATTGTGCTTTTAACGATCGCGATGTTGTCGCCTGGGCTGGCTGACTGCTCGTCGAACCTTTTCGAAAATAAGCTTAATTCAGTCGAGTTTTTTTCCAGGCGCGATTGGGGCGCGCCCACCAAAAACGCCGAAGCCGATTTCGGTACCAGCGGTCCGGCCACGGCGGAGGACTATGTCGATGCGAGCGGCGCCTGTGCCGGTGTTCTAGTGCCGGTCCAGGCGCAAGACAGCGCGGTCGGCACGCCACCAGCCGGTGATCTCGGCTCGCATGCCCTGCCCGGAGCGCCGATCGGCGGCGGCATCGCACTCGGCATGACCGAATGCCAGGTCGTGCAACGCGCCGGCCAGCCCGGCAACATACAGATCAGCGTCGATGCCAATAACGACCGCGCGGCCGTGCTTACTTATTTAAGCGGAACGTGGCCGGGCATCTACCGTTTTTCGGCCGGGCGCCTGAAGGAGGTCGAGCGCGTCGCCATGCCGGAGCAGCCGAAGCCTGCCAAGCCTGCTAAGAAGAAAAAAGCCACGCCGAAAACGGCAACGCGATGACACTCACACCATAGCAGCATCGAATTTCGCGGTAGCCGCCAGCCACTCTTCCTCGGCACGCGCCAGCGCAGCCGCATTATCGGAACGTTCCTTTGCCAGCGCTGCGCCACGCGCCGGTTCGCGCGCGAACAGGCCGCTTTCGGCAAGCGTTTTGTCGAGTCGTTCGATCTCGGCGGTGAGGCGCTTTATTGTGGCTTCGGCACGAATGATTTTCTGGCGCAGTGGCGCCGCTTCCGCGCGTTTTTCGGCCGATGCCTTGCGCTTTTCACTGCGCGCGCCCGGAGAATTCTTGGCCGAGCGCTCCGCGCCGCGTTCACTGCGGTCCGACAAAACCTGTTGGCGATAATCGTCGAGGTCACCGTCGAATGGGTTGACCTCGCCACCGGACACCAGCCAGAGCCGGTCGACGCAAGCCGCCAGCAGATGCCGGTCATGTGACACCAGCATAACGGCGCCAGGATAGTCGTTGAGCGCCTCAATCAGCGCGGCGCGACTATCGATATCGAGATGGTTGGTCGGCTCGTCGAGGATCAGTAGATGCGGTCCTGAGAAGGTAGCGAGGCCCAGCATCAGCCGCGCCTTTTCCCCGCCGGATAATTTCTCCACCTTGGTGTCGGCGGCCTGTCCGGAAAAGCCGATGGCGCCGACTCGTGCTCGAACTTTCGCTTCCGGCTCATCCGACACCAATTCGCGGACATGACTGTATGGCGTGCCTGCCGAATCGAGTTCGTCGAGCTGGTGCTGGGCGAAATACGCCACTTTGAGTTTTTCGGCTCGGGTGATCGTCCCCTCGAACGGGGCGAGGCGCGCCGCGATCAGCTTCACCAAAGTCGACTTGCCGTTGCCGTTCGAGCCAAGGAGCGCAATGCGATCGTCGTTGTCGATGCGCAGGCATAGATGTGAAAGAATGGGACGTCCCGGCTCGTAACCGACGCTGACGTCGTCGAGTGCGATAATCGGCGGCGATAAAAGTTTTTCAGGTGCCGGGATGTTGATGGGACGCACCTCGTCGGCGATCAAGGCGGCGATCGGCTTGAGCTTTTCTAGCATCTTGACCCGAGACTGGGCCTGGCTGGCCTTCGACGCCTTGGCTTTGAAGCGGTCGACGAAAGCCTGCAGGTGCTTGCGCTGCGCCTCCTGCTTTTTGATCATCTTGTGGTCGAGTTGCAGACGGCCCTCGCGGGCTTTCTCAAAGGCTGTATACCCGCCGCGGTAGAGCGTGAGCTGTGCTGCTTCGAGGGACAGGATAAAATTGACCGAGCTGTCGAGCAGATCGCGGTCGTGGCTGATGATAATCATCGTGTTCGGATAGCGCGCGAGATGGTCCTGCAGCCAAAGCGTGCCTTCGAGATCGAGATAGTTGGTCGGCTCGTCGAGCAGGAGCAGCTCCGGTTCCGAAAACAGCACTGCTGCGAGCGCAACCCGCATACGCCAGCCGCCGGAAAATTCAGAACAAGGTCGCGCCTGATCGGTGGTGGAAAAACCCAAGCCCGAAAGGATTGAGGCCGCGCGCGCAGGTGCGGCATACGCTCCCATGTCGGCAAGCCGTGTTTGAATCTCGGAGATGCGGTGCGGATCTTGCGCGGTTTCGGCCTCTTCCAAAAGGCTGGCACGTTCGAGGTCGGCCTTGAGCACGACGTCGATCAGGCTGTCGGGCCCGTTCGGTGCTTCCTGAGCGAGACGGCCGATCCGCCAACGAGGTGAAACTTTAATCTCGCCGGATTCCGTCGCCTGATCGCCTGTAATTGTATTGAACAGCGTCGATTTGCCGCTGCCGTTCCTGCCCACCAGTCCGACACGCGAGCCCGGCACAATGCGCGCGGTCGCGTGGTCGAGCAAAAGCCGTCCCGCAACGCGAATCGAGAGGTTGTCAATCGTCAGCATGCGCGCCTTTTGGCGCAGCGCGGCGCAAGAAACAACCCTCCAAAGGACAACCTAGGGATTCATCTTTCTGCGGGCGAACGAAGGTACGAAACCAATGCCATCCTATCCTGCAGCGGCGCAGTCCGGCAGTTCGCAGGGCTGCGCAAACGCGTGCGCTTGCCGCCTGCCGGAGGCGCCGGTATAAGCGCCGGCACCCCAACGGTGCGTTCGCGCACAAACGTTTTTTTAAGGATGGTTTCGATGGCGGTCGAGCGGACACTTTCGATTCTCAAACCCGACGCTACCGCACGAAATCTCACTGGGGCCATCAACGCCATGATCGAAAAGGCAGGACTGCGCATCATCGCGCAAAGGCGCATTCGCATGAGCCGCTCCGACGCCGAAAAATTTTACGAGGTGCACAAGGCACGGCCGTTCTACGGCGAACTCGTGGACTTCATGATCTCCGGTCCGGTGGTCGTGCAGGTGCTTGAGGGAGAAAACGCCATCGCGAAATATCGCGACGTGATGGGGGCGACCGACCCGGCCAAGGCCGCCGACGGCACCATCCGCAAGACGCTCGCCGTGTCGGTTGGCGAGAACTCGGTGCACGGTTCCGATGCCGTCGACACCGCGAAAAAAGAGATTGCGCAGTTTTTTCTCGACAAGGACATTGTCGGCTAGCGACATTTGCTCGCACGACGAATTGATACGTGCGCGGCGATATGACGCGTTCTGAGTGGCGATGTGCCGCGTCCTGGCATTAGCACAACACATGACAATGACCACGCGCGAGCACCCGCTCGCGGGCGATTTTCATGAATGCCGTCCGCGATGAACGGCTTCATCGGGGATGAACTCGAATGGTCGCGCCACGGAGACGTGTATTGGAATCATGTTCGACATCTGGAGCGTCGCCACCGATTCGGTTGTCACCGACAAATCGAATGAACTGTCGTGGATAACGCTCGAACGGCTTGGTCTGGTGAGTTCCGCGATGGGTGCAGGCGGCACCGTTGTCAGCGCCTATCTGTTTCCCGCTCGGCGACGCCGGACTACCTGAGGCCTGAATTTCCGGCGCGCCTTTAATCCTTTTGATCTACGCTTTCCAAGCTAGCCAAGCCTCGCAGCGGGCCTATAGACTGACCCGCCAGTCTTCGGATGTAGAAAACAGCGGGCTGCAGGCCGTTCTATCTGGAGGTCGTTTACGTGGAATCGGTTAGCGCGGAGATGATGTCGCCGGGTTTCTGGCTGTCGGTTCTCCAAGTTATCTGGATCAATATTCTTCTGTCTGGCGACAATGCAGTTGTGATCGCGCTCGCCTGCCGCGGCCTGCCGCCACGCGAACGTTTGTGGGGCATGATTGTCGGCGCGGGTTTTGCCTCGGTGCTGCTGATCGTGTTCACCGGCCTCATCTCGATGTTAATGACGCTGCCGTATTTGAAACTGGTCGGTGCGATTGCGTTGTTCTGGATCGCCATTAAACTGCTCGCGCCGCAGGCCCACGACGCAGAAGATACCCCCGAGGCGGTACAGGACTTCTGGCGCGCCGTGCGGATTGTTATGATCGCCGATATCGTCATGAGTCTCGACAATGTCATTGCCGTGGCTGCCGTCGCCAAGGGCCATTATATTCTTCTGACTATCGGCCTTGCGGTCAGCATCCCGATGGTGATTGCCGGCAGCGCGATCATTCTGGCCATGTTAAAGCGCTTTCCGGTTCTGGTTTGGGGCGGGGCCGGGATTCTTGGCTGGGTCGCCGGCGACATCTTTGCCAGGGATCCGATCGTACTGGGGCTCTTTAGTAATTTCTCGCCCGAGCATGTCGAATTGGTCGCGCAGATTATCGGCGCCACGATTGTCGTGGGTTCTGGCTATGGTTGGCGACGAGGGCACCATGTTTTACTGGAAGAGGCGTGAACGCGACTGCATTTGAGGTGCGATGAACGAAGCCATCAGACTGCCCCGCGCGATCCGGATTGGCGCTTCCGCCTGTCCGCATGACTGTCCCTCAACATGCGCACTCGAAGTCGAAATTCTGGCTGACGGTACGGTCGGGCGGCTGCATGGCGCCAAGGACAACGACTACACCGCGGGCGTGATCTGCGCCAAGGTCGCGCGCTACGCCGAGCGCGAACATCATCCCGACAGGCTGATGCGCCCGCTCATTCGCGTCGGCGAAAAGGGCGACGGCAAGTTCGAACTGACCTCGTGGAAGGAGGCGCTCGATCTGGTCGCCGACAAGTTTCGTGTTGCTGAAGCGCGGTACGGTGCGGAAACAGTCTGGCCTTATTATTATGCGGGCACTATGGGCCTGGTTATGCGCGACGGCATCAACCGGCTCCGCCACGTCAAGAAATATTCGGGTTTTCATTCCACCATCTGCGTCAACCCCGCATATAGCGGATTTGCCGCCGGCACCGGCCGCATCGCCGGGCCCGATCCGCGCGAAATGGCGAAATCCGATCTGGTGGTGATCTGGGGCACCAATGCCGTCAACACTCAGATCAACGTTATGACGCACGCCATACGCGCGCGGAAGGACCGCAACGCCAAAATCGTCGCGATCGACGTCTACATGAACGGTACCATGGAGCAGGCCGATCTGCCGGTGCTGGTGAAGCCCGGCACCGACGGAGCGCTCGCCTGCGCGGTGATGCATTGCTTGTTCCGCGATGGCAAAGCGGATTGGGTCTATCTCGACCGCTACACCGACGCGCCGCGCGAGCTCGAAGCGCATGTGCGCACACGCGATCCGGCCTGGGCCTCGGCTATCACCGGCACGTCGGTCGAGACCATCGAGGAATTCGCTAGACTCATCGGCGAGCGCAAACGCGCTTATTTCCGGCTCGGCTACGGCTTTTCGCGCTCGCGCAACGGCGCGGCCAACATGCATGCAGCGAGTTGCATTCCGGCGATCACCGGCGCCTGGCTCCACGAGGGCGGCGGCGCGTTCCATAACAATGCCGACATCTATCACTGGAACAAGTCGATGATCGAAGGACACGACGCCCGCGATCCGAAAGTGCGCATGCTCGATCAGTCGCGGATCGGCGCGATTCTGGCCGGCGACCCCGAGGCGCTGCGCGGTGGTCCGCCGGTGACGGCGCTGCTCGTTCAGAACACCAATCCGGTCTCGGTCGCGCCCGACCAGAACCAAGTGAAAGCGGGTTTCGCGCGCGAGGATCTGTTCGTCTGCGTGCACGAGCAGTTCATGACCGAAACCGCCAAGATGGCCGACGTCGTGCTGCCGGCGACCACGTTCCTCGAGCATGATGATTTTTATCAGGGCGGCGGTCACCAATATATTCTACTCGGCCCCAAGCTGGTCGAACCGCCGGGCGAATGCCGCTCGAACCATGAACTGATTTGCGCTCTGGCGAAGCGGCTCGGCGTCAGCCATCCGGGCTTCGATATGCCCGCCCGCGAGCTGATAGACTGGACCTTGCAGAAGTCAGGGTGGGGAACGCTGGCCAATCTCGAGCGCGAGCGCTGGATCGACTGCCAGCCGGCATTCGACCGCGCGCATTATATCGACGGCTTTAACTGGCCGGACAAGAAATTCCGCTTCAAGCCGGACTGGCCGAACGTACCGTTTCGCAGTCCGTACCACTGCGGGCCTGTTGGCGACATACCGGTGCTGCCGGATCACTGGACCTCTATTGAGGAGGCCGACCGCGAGCACCCGTTCAGGCTGGCCACCTCGCCGGCGCGCGGCTTTCTCAATTCGACCTTCAACGAGACGCCTACTTCATTGACGCAGGAGAAGCGCCCCGAGGTGATGGTTCACCCGGACGACGGGGCCACGCTCGGCATCGGTGACGGCGACTATGTCGCGCTCGGCAACAAGCGCGGCCGCGTGCGCTTGCATGCGCGGCTTTTTGACGGCGTGCAGCGCGGCGTGCTGATTGCGGAATCGATCTGGCCGAATGAGGCCTATGCCGACGGCTGCGGTATCAATTCGCTCACCGGCGCCGACGCCATCGCGCCTTATGGCGGCGCGGCTTTCCACGACAACAAAGTGTGGCTGCGCAAGGCTCCGGCGCCGTAACGCCGCCAGCCGTCAGCGCTTGGCCAACATGCTGTCGATGCTGAAGCGGCCGCCGCCGGTCACGAATAGCACGATGGTGCCGCCGGCAATGGCGATATTCTTGGTGAGGAACGTGTACTGCATCAATTGCGCCGCTTGCGGATAGCCCCAATAGCGATGCGCGGCCACCGTCGCGACAATGACGAAGGCGAGTCCGAGCAGGCCGCCGTAGCGGGTACCGAGCCCGAGCACCAGTGAGGCCACAATGATCCATTCGACGGCGTGCGCGAGCAGGCTCAAGGTGTCGGGCATCACATAGTTGATAGACGTCAGATAGGCGACAGTCGGCGAACCGAATCAGACGGTCATCAAGAATACGCAGGCGATCAGCAGCAGCGTGTAGGTCATCCCGGTGGCAACGCCGTCGGCACACGACAGTAGCCGATGTGATGAATTTGACATGGCTTCCCCCGAGACTTGATTTTTTCAAGCACTGTATTCTTTTGCCTGACAGCGCGGAAGACCGTCACGCTTGAGCGGCGCGGCTGTGCACCGTGTGAGCGTGGTTAGACGCACCGATTGGATGCAGCAGACCAATTTGCCGAGCTAGATTTCCTTGCCGATCCTGCGATCGAGCGACCACGGTCCGCCGCCACGCAGCATGATCGCGACGAGCATCATGCCCCACATCAACGGAAACTCGATTCCGCCAGCGCCGGCGCCATAACCTCTTGGCCAGTGTGCGACGAAGACGATGACCGCGAATTCGATGACCAGCAATGCGGCGACCGCGCGGGTGAACAGCCCGAGGGTGATCATAACGGCGCCGACCGTTTCGAGCGCCATGATGGTGTAGGCACCGGCGGTTGGCGCCACGATGCCATAGCGCGTAAGCGCTCCCGCCACGCCGACAACGCCGGAAGTTGTTACCTTCGGCCAACCGTGCGGGATCAGCATCAGGCCGATCGTCACGCGGACAACGAGGTAAGCGAGATCGGATGTGAATCCGTAGTAACGGCCGAGTGTCGGGAAGATCGGTCGCGGATCGCCAGACATGAATCCCTCTGATCTATTGTTGTCGTAAGTCTATTGTCGTCGCCTGTATCAACCAGTTACTCAACACCGGCCTGGCGTGGTTATTCCGCGCCGCCGTTGCCCGGAACGATCAGTGGCCCGACCGATGAACCAACCGTATTGATAATGCAGCGCCCGCGCTCGATATGTACGCGTCCTTCCGCCAGGAGTTTCAATGCCAGCGGGTAAATCCGGTGTTCCACCGCCAAAACCCGTGCGGCAAGCGTTACCTCGGTGTCATCGGGGCGCACCTCGATGGCTTCCTGTGCGACGATTGGCCCGGAATCCATTTCCGGCACGACGAAATGAACGGTCGCACCGTGCTGCATCACGCCGGCCTCGAGCGCGCGTTTGTGGGTATCCAGCCCTTTGAACGCGGGCAGCAAAGCGGGGTGAATATTGAGCATGCGGTCTTGCCAGTGGCCGACGAAATCCGCGGAGAGAAGCCGCATGAATCCGGCAAGGCAGACGATGTCGATGCGATGGTGTTGCAGTACCGCCTGCAACGCGCGTTCGAACGCCGCGCGGTCCAATTTAGGCGACTTGCCGGACTTTTTGTGATTGACCACGGCGGTGGCGACACCGGCGGACCGCGCGGTCTGCAAGCCACCGGCAGCGGCGACATTCGATACGACCAACGCGATTTCCGCGGGATAGTTTTTGTCTTTGGCGGCTTCGATCAGCGCCGCCATGTTGGAGCCGCGGCCGGAAATGAGTACGGCGACGCGCTTACGGCTCATAAAATCACCCGGCGAGGTCCAGTTGGCCGTCATACGCCACGCGTTCGCCACTGGCGGTGCGGGTAACTTCACCGACCGCGAATGCGGTTTCGCCGGATTGCTTGAATGCAGATATGACTTTATCGGCATCGCTTTTGCCACAGATCGCGATCATGCCGACGCCGCAATTAAAGGTGCGCAGCATTTCGTGCTGTGCGATGCCGCCTGCCTGGGCGAGCCATTTGAATACCGGAAGTACCGGAACCTTGGCGAGATCGATCCGCCCCCCGAGACCGCCCGGCAGCATACGGGGAATATTGTCGGGAAATCCGCCGCCGGTGATGTGGCAGAGCGCCTTCACGGCTTTCGTCGTACGGATCGCCGCGAGGCACGAGTTCACGTAGAGCCTGGTCGGCGTGAGGATCGCTTCACCCAGGCTTTTGCCCTGCGCGAACGGGGCGGGCGTGTCCCATCTCAATCCCGAACGTTCGACCACCTGGCGCACCAGTGAGTAGCCATTGGAATGTATGCCGGAGGAGGCAAGCCCGATTAGCACATCGCCGGTCGCGATGTCGCCGCGCGGTAGCAATTGATTGCGCTCGGCCGCGCCGACCGCGAAGCCGGCGAGATCGTAATCGCTGCCATGATAGAGGCCGGGCATTTCCGCGGTCTCGCCGCCGATCAGTGCGCAACCGGACTCCTTGCAGCCGGTGGCGATTCCTTTAACAACCGCCGCGCCCATCGCCGGATCGAGTTTGCCGCAGGCGAAGTAATCGAGAAAGAACAGCGGTTCGGCACCTTGCACCACCAAATCGTTGACCGACATCGCAACGAGATCGATGCCGATGGTGTCGTGGCGGCCGGTCTCGATGGCGATCTTGACTTTGGTGCCGACGCCGTCGGTAGCGGCCACCAGGACGGGATCGGTGAAGCCGGCCCGTCTGAGGTCAAACAGGCCGCCAAATCCGCCGATTTCAGCATCAGTGCCACGCCGCGCGGTCGCACGCACCAGCGGCTTGATCAGATCGATCATGCGGTTGCCGGCATCGATATCGACACCGGCCTGCGCGTAGGTCAAACCACGCTTCTGATCTGCCATTGCGGCCCCGCTTGCGCGGCGGTCGTACGGCGGAATCGCGGTGTGTGCAATGGCGGGATCGCCGTTATACTCGCCGCTTAGGGGCGCGAGTTGGTCTTTTCGCCAGCACGCGCAGAAGCCGGGACGCCTGCCTGTGAGTATTCCGAACCTCATCACGATGGGGCGTATTTTGCTGGTGCCGGTGGTGGTCTGGGCCATTACCGCAGACAGAATGCTGGCGGCCTTCGTGCTGTTCTTGGCCGCAGGCGTCAGCGACGCGGTCGACGGATTTTTGGCCAAGCGCTTCAACATGACCTCGGAACTCGGCGCCTATCTCGACCCGTTGGCCGATAAAACGCTGATTGTCTCGATTTATGTGGCGCTGGGGATTGCAGGGACTATTCCGGGATGGTTGGTCATTTTGGTGGTGTCCCGTGACATCATGATCGTCGGCGCGGTAATGCTGTCCTGGCTGATCGGCAGCCCGCTCAAGGTCAAACCGTTGTTGGTGTCCAAGCTCAATACCGTTGCGCAAATCGTGTTCGCCTGCGTCGTGTTGGGCGCACTCGGATTCCAGGTGCAGGCTGACGGCCTGTTGATGGGGCTGATGGTGCTGGTTGGGGTCACAACTTTGCTCTCGGTCGCCGCTTATGTGCGCGAATGGGTGCGGCACATGAATTCGGTCGCGGCAGAACTGTGAGCCCGCGCTCGCGCCGCAAGGCATCAGCCGCCGCGGCCATCGGGATCGAGCGACAAGTGGCGTTTTGGCTGGCCGCCTTTGCACTTTTCCTACTGGCGCTGTGGCTGCTCAGCGAAATTCTGCTGCCGTTTATCGTCGGCCTCGCCATTGCGTTTGTCTTGACGCGGGTGACCGACCGCCTCGAGCGTCTCGGCGTCAACCGGGCGGTTGCCGCTTTGCTGATGGTCACGCTGGTTGTGCTCGGCTTCGTGCTGCTGATCCTCATGGTGGCGCCGATCGTCGGCGGGCAGCTCGGTTCCTTCATCGACAACATCCCGCACTATGTCGCGCGGCTGCAAACACTGGTCACTGATCCGAGCCGGCCGTGGCTGCAGAAGCTGGTGGGTGAGGGTCTCAATGTCGATACTAAATCAGTGGGCGATCTGGTCACGCAAGGCGTCGGCTGGCTAACCGCATTCCTGAAGTCTCTGTGGTCGGGCGGCCGCTCCCTGGTGTCGCTGTTTTCGCTGATGGTGATCGCGCCGGTAGTAGCGTTTTATCTGATCTATGACTGGCATCGTACGATCCGCAAAGTGGACAACTGGGTGCCGGTCCATCAGCGCGCCACCGTGCGCGGGCTGGCGCGCGAGATAAACGCGGCGATTTCCGGCTTTGTGCGCGGGCAAACCGCGGTCTGCCTGATCCTCGGCTCGTTCTACGCAGTGGCGCTGACGCTGAGCGGGCTCAATTTCGGCCTTCTGATCGGGCTGGTCGCCGGCCTCATCACGTTTATCCCGTATGTCGGCTCGATGACAGGCCTGGTGGTGTCCCTCGGCGTTGCGGTCGCGCAGTTCTGGCCGAACTGGACGCCGATCGTGATCGTGCTGGGCATCTTCCTGGTCGGGCAGTTCGTCGAAGGCAATGTGCTTGCGCCCAAGCTGGTCGGCGAGAGTGTCGGCATTCATCCGGTCTGGCTGATTTTCGCGTTATTGGCGTTCGGTTATCTGCTCGGCTTTGTCGGATTGCTGATCGCGGTGCCGCTGGCCGCGACCATCGGCGTGCTGGTGCGGTTTGCGCTGCGGCGCTATCTCGCGAGTTCGCTGTATACCGGCCAGCTAGACTAGCCATGCAAGCCAGCCCGAAGCAGCTTGCGTTCGCCCTCGACCACGCGGAGAGCTTCGCGCGAGAGGATTTCATTCCCGGCGGTTCGAATGTCGCGGCACTCGCCTTGATCGACCGTTGGCCCGATTGGCCCGAACGCGTGATGGTGCTTGCCGGTCCGGAGGGTTCCGGAAAAAGTCATCTGGCGGCGATCTGGGCGGAGCAGGCCGGCGCGCGCATTCTGTCGGCCCGGCTGATGGCGCAGATCAACGTGCCGGCGGCGCTGTCGACTGGCGCCCTGGTGGTGGAAGACTTGTCGCCCGACGATCTCGACGAACGCGCGTTGTTTCATCTGCTCAATCTGGCAAAGGAGGAGGGGGTCTTCCTCCTGCTTACCGCGCGCACGCCGCCGGCCCGCTGGCCGGTCCAAGTCCGCGATCTTGCTTCGCGCTTGCGCGCAGTCCCGGCAGTCGCCGTTACTGCACCCGATGACGGGCTGTTGCGCTCTCTGATCGTCAAGCTGGCGGCCGACCGTCAACTCGAATTCGACGACAACCTGGTGCGATATCTCCTCCACCGGATCGAACGCTCGTTCGCTGGCACACGATCTGCGGTGATCGCGCTCGACCAGGAAGCGATGCGGCAGAAGCGTCCGGTAACGCGTGCACTCGCCGCCGAAATCTTCCGCGACGGCGCAGCTTGACTGTGACAGCGGAACCGGCGCGAATAGTCATCCTGCCGCCATTTTCGACACCTAAGGTTTTTTTAAAGGCAAATTCCGTCCCATGGCCGATCGCGGACAAGTCATTGTGTTGGCAGGAGAAACTCCGCCGCCGATCGATCGGACGAGGGCCGCGGCGGGAGACGGCAAATCGCTGCGCGAACTTCCGGAACGGTTCATTAATCGGGAATTGTCCTGGCTTCACTTC
>Ga0207125_10126_pt1 | contig 17728 bp, 18 predicted proteins | sample Alteio_BWMinHeat_19_FD_153556 | JGI IMG/M metagenome (GOLD analysis project Ga0207125, IMG submission 153556) | Enriched cells from forest soil in Barre Woods Harvard Forest LTER site, Petersham, Massachusetts, United States -... | ecosystem: Environmental > Terrestrial > Soil > Temperate forest >...
TGCGGCGCAAAGGGCGGCTCGGCGTTTGCGTTCGAGCAGGCGCTTCTGCGCAAAGAGCGCGGCACCATGCAGGCCCCCAGCCATGATGAGGTGATGCGCAGTCTTGAAGCCGTGCTGGGCACACCGTTCGTGCAGCGGACGTATCCCACCGCGCTCGCGGCCAGCCAGAAGAAAGGCTGGGACCGCAGGCAGGCGCGCGACTTCTACCGCTACACCGACGAACTTGGAGAGGAACTGTTCACCGTTTGGCGGTTCGTCGATCGCAACGGCAACAAGCTGACGCCGGCAGACCGTCCTTGCCCCTGCGCAAAGAACCCGGACGCCGGGTGTCTGCCGGGTTGCAGCGATGGCCGCTTGTGGAGCACGAAGGGTGTGCGCCGCGTGCTGTATCGTCTGCCGGATGTGACGCAGTCGTTGCTGGTGTTCGTCGTCGAAGGCGAGAAGAACGCGAACGACCTCTCGCGTGCGCTGGCGTCGTATATCAGGCGCAAGGGCGGCTTCCCGCTCTCAGGCGACCTCACGCTTGACCGCGTCGCGTTGACCACCAACCCCGGTGGCGCCGCAGCGTGGAAGCCGGAGCATGGATTCGGCAAACACTTCTTCGGCAAGATCGTCATCAAGCTCGGCGACAACGACGGCCCCGGCCGCCTGCACGATCAACAGGCCTGTGCCGACATCGCTCCGCACGCACTGAAGCTGTTCACGCTTGAGCTGCCGGTCGGCGAGGGCGAAGACATCTCCGACTATCTGGCGGGCCACAGCATCGACGACTTTCTTGCGCTGTTGCCCAATCGCAAGGAGTGGCGCCGCCCGACACCGATCCACGCCACGATTGCAGAGAGTCTGGAGCCGCGGGCATTGCTGGTCAAGCCGTCGCAGCTTGTAGACGCCAACGGCATCGCCGGCGGCGACTGGCTGGTGCCGGGCTTGATCGAACGCGGAACACGCGGCTTGGTGGTGGCTCCGCCGAAGACGGGAAAGTCGTTGCTGTTTCTGGAGATGGCGCTGTGTCTCGCCACGGGACGAGGTTTCCTTGGCGCACCTGCGTATCACCGCACGGTGAAGTGCGCTGTCATCTCGCGCGAAGACGGCCCGGTGATCGTGCACCGCCGCCTGATGCAGCTTGCGGCAAGCCGCAACATCACCGCTGCGGAGATCGACAGGAACATCGTCGTCAACACCGAACAGCAATCCTCGCGCTTCAAGATCGACCGCCCCACCGACCTCGAAGAGATGGCCGATTGGCTACGTGCGGAAGGGGTCGAGTTCTGCGTAATCGACGTTCTCAACCGGCTGCACGACCAGGAAGAGAACTCCTCCGGCGATATGACCAGGGTGATGCAGGCCTTCGACCAACTTGCCCAACGCGGCGGCTGCCAGGTGTGCGTCATCCACCACACCAACAAGGGCGGAGGCGTAAAGGGCTCAACCTCCATCGAAGGCTGGGCCGACTGGATCGCCCGCCTCGAACAACACGCCGAGCAGGAAGAGGTGAAGACTCTGTTTCTCAAGACGAAATCGTCAGGCACGGTTGCGCCGAGGACGATTCGGTACTGGCAGTCGCCGGACCAAAGGCAGTCGGGGATTGAGTTGGTGGAGACGCGTTATGCCGTGGCGGCGTAATCGGTAGCGAACCCAAGTGCATAGAGAAATCAATGGGATACGTCCCGTCTGTCACCGGTTTCCACCGGTTTCCTGTCACCGGTTTCCGAAATGGCGAAGCACACAAAACAGCTGAATAGAGGTATAGGAGGAGACCGAGATGACCGTGACAGTGCAGCAGGATTCAAGGGAGGAATGTAGGAAACTTAACCTTGCCATCGATGATGGCAGTTACCGCGAGCAGCGCGGGAGCCTCGATGCGGCTCGGCAGGCACTCAGCTGGGCCCATCGACCCAGAGAGTGCCGCTTCGCCTTGCACGGTGGTTATGCTGGGCATTCAGGGAGGGCCAGGAGGTTATCTGGCTGAGCCCCATCAGCTACGGTCTTTAGGTATTTGTTCATGTTGTGGTAAGCGATGACAACGTTCGCGCGCTGTCCTCCGCCTAACGTCCAAAACGTCCACTTGCCTTGCTCAATTCCCTCGATAGCAGCGTCAAGGCTTAGTTTCCATCTTTTCCCGTCAGCATTGCGGCCGCCTATGGAACTGATTCTTTCGTGCGGGTCAAGCCGTGGGCGTTTGTTGATGCACTCGATCTGTACTGAAATTGCCATGTGTTTCTCCCTAGTCTATTTCTCAACGGTTGAGGTACATTAGGGGGACTGGAGAGGCGTAAGCCGATCCAAAAGGCCGCACACGTAGCAATCCGCGTGCGGGTAGTGAGTCGATCACCTGGCCCCGGTGCGCTATCTCCCCTAGACAAGGAAAGCGTTCCGGGGTTCCTTCATCTAACGCCGCCTACGCCGGTGCGCGTAGGAAACTGGTCCTGTCATTCGCATAGGCACATGTTACCGCTCATGCCGACTCGTTTTCGCTTTGGCACTCTCTGGAAAACGTGGGGCATAAGTGCCATGTTTTGTCTGTTTTAATTTGATTTTTCGAATACTACTCCGGTAGCCTAGGCTAACCGGAGTTGGATAGGGAAAGCTGCATTCCCGAGCGCCCCTTCTGGGAACCCCAAAACGCCCGCAAAAGGCTGTGGATAAGTAAGGCGAAAACTTTGTGCTAGTGTGCGTGAAACGGCACAAAGTTGCTGCGGTTGCTGAGCCGAACTCTGGTTCGGGCGTTTGCCTTGGACGGCGAAGATTGGTTTCAACTCTCTAAGGAAGGCAAGGATGGGAGCGAATGTAAGGCCAGTTGTCCCATCAATTTTTCTGAGGGATCGTCGGCGATATGGCTTCGCAACGTCCAAACCCAGATGCCGTGTCGTGATATACACCTTTGGAATCCGCAATTTCAGCGGTTCTCTTGTAGCGCAAGGTCGCCATGGCGATTGTGAGACGCATACGCATCTTCTTGCCCCCTACTACCAAGTCAGGAACAACCCAGGACTCCCCGTTTTTTCATAAAAGTTTCGATCCGGGAATGGAACCCCTCGCGTATATCCACGCACTACGAGAAAGCCTTTGTTCAACGCGTTTTGCTCTGCCCTCGGTAATTTTGCAAACTCACCGCCATCCTTAAATAAGTCTTTGATTGCGTCACTTTGGCCGAAGATAAAGAAGTTCTTGTTGTCTGCGTCATCAGAGAAGCAGACGTACTGATCGGCCATACGATCAAGCCCGCCGGCCTTGTAAAGCTCATCGTAGTAGTCGTGAGCTGATTGGGCGAACGTCGTGGTGCAACCGAGAAGGAACACCGCAACAAGGGCAATTTTCATACGAAGCAGTGTAACGCAATAAAAAGCCCGGCTGGCTGGCGGGAGTATGTGTAGTTGAAACCGGGGACAGACGGGGCGTACCCGAGTGATTACGGGAAGTGGCTGTGGGGCCAACAGATGAGGGCCGGAGAACGTTCCGTCTGTCCCCACGTTTCCCCCACGTTTCCGTCCCCACGTTTCCTCTTCTTCCTAGAAGGGCGGTTCTTCATCGTCTCTCGCAACATCGACTAATAAAATGATTTGTGACGCCGCTATCCCGAGGATGTATTCAGAAAGTTCGGCCGTCACAACTCCTCCTGAGGCTGCTCCGTGCGCCACTCCTTCTCCGCTGTTACGAAACCCATAAAGCCCATTGAACGTTTGCCCAATTGTTTTGGGGAACAAGCTACGTTTGTTGTCGGTCGCCCAACTAACAAAGTCCCCTAAGGTAGTCGCCTTCGCTTCGGGGAACAACGTCTTAGCAGCCGCCTCAACAGCACATACGGCTTCTTTCACCGTATTCTCATGATCGGTTTTTTTACGATCATGAAAATAACGCAGGGCCTTCGAGAAATGAGTTCTGGCGGCATTTAGTTTTTGATCAGCCAAAACTTTCTCTGCCTTGCTCGTTTGCTCTATCGTGTGGCGTTTTCCCCGTCTTTGCACCAAACCATCACGGAACTCATAACCGAGGCTTTCCTCTTCAAAAAGAAGCTGCATTTCCTCAGCGAAAAACGCCTGAGCCTCTACTTTCGATACGACGATCTCTTCGTTGTTGTACCAGCGGATTCTGTCTTCTGGGAGATGGTTATAGAGGCGTTCACAGAAGTCGTATAGTCGATCCCACTCAAGTTGCTTCAACTGGCTTTCGGCATCAAACCGAGCGCTCTGTAAGCCTCTCGACGAACTGTCGCTGTAATCCTTGGGAGTGAGCCTCGCGATCCTTCCGAGTTCCTTAGCTGCAACTGCCCATCCCCCGAGATAGTCCCTCTCGATACCCTCATTCAATATATGTAGAAGGCCCATCCTTGCGCGATCAGGGAAGTCTTCCTCGATCCAGTTTTTTTCTCGACGATGCCTTGCTGAAAATGGTCGTAGTGATGTGTTTGGCATTGCATCGAATTTTACTCCCCCGATTTCAAAGCCGGGTGCCCATGTCTCACTTTTGAGACATGGGAATGAATGCAGTTCCATCACCGCTAGTTCTCGAAGCTCCCAAATCTCAAAAGCGAGATGTGGGGCACACAATCTGTCCCCGGTCATCGTCCCCGGTCATCCCGGTTACCCCTGGTCATCCTGATTCTCGCTCTGATTCTGTCAATCATCGCCCTTGTAAAGAAGAGTCATTGATTTCGGGCTCTCGAACTGCGAGCATGGCTGCATGAAATGGTTCAGAGATGTCGTCCTCATCCCCGTGCTCATCACAATCGTCGGCGGATTTCTATTCATGTTGTGGGGAGCGTGGTATTCGGGGGTAAAGTGGCACTCACCGTTTTCTGCTTATTGGCTGAAGGCCGTTCTTTCAGCACCTGTGCAACTCTGGTTTGTTCTGCTACTTGTGATGGTCGCTTTGATGCTTCCGCCGTGGTTAGCAGCCAGAAAACGCGACAACCCGAAACTGGGGGTCTTTTGGCACTCGGGAGAATGCCTTTGGTACGTTGACCCCCTAGATAGCGACTCGGTTTGTATAAAAATCGAGGGGATGTTGACGGCCACGAACTCGCGACAGACTCTCCACATTGTGCGCGCGTATATCAAGGGAGTGCCGGCAATGAACTCGTTGCCCGAGATTTTATTGCTCGACCCTGATAGCCCGGTAACGGAAACCTTTGGCCTACGACTCAAGCCAAAACCGAGCATTGAACGCCTTCCAATGATTGAGACAATAATTTTTGTGGATAGGTACAACCGAGAATATGTGACACCGCCGGTCACAATTCGCCCCGCAACTGATGACGAGATTTTTCAACTGGTTCGTCGCCAGGTATACGGTTGACAGACTTTGCCGGTTTGCTATGCTGACCGTACAACTCAGTGAGCAATATGAGCAATATGGGGACATATACCTATCCACGGGGTTTAAGTTGCTGCGTTGAAGTCGGTCCCGGATACGGCGAGGTCCTTCGACGGAACGACGGGAACTGGTATCGCGTCCCGGCATTACGTGATGGACTTTCAACGGCTTTAGAAGACCACGGATGGCAACCACGCTCCGGCCGGATCTGTGTACAGTCCAGTGCTCATAAGTGTCATTGGCTGAACGACGCGCAGGCCGTTGGCCAGGCACCAGCGCAGCAGAGCGCTGTTCCGTGAAGGCACAAGAATGCCCGGTCCCGCGAACGATTCCACGGAAACAAGCAGAGCCTGCATGTCGATGTTCGTCTCTGCCGTAGAGTGGCCGAAGAAAGCGAGATGCGTCGTGTAGCCGGTTACGCGGCCTCCACGTTCCACCACGCGCGCGGTGCCGCTCCGAATCGCATGCGCTAACTCGGCAGCTCGATCAAATCCGTGGACACGCCGCGACAGGGCATTGCAGGCGGCCTCATCTGCGGGTTGTGCGGAGCGCACCACGCAGCCAGGGATGCTGCGTTCGCGGGTTTGTCCCTGCAGACACGCAAGAGGCTCGCGGATGTCAAAGCCCAGCGAGGCATACAGCGAAAGCGAGCGATTGTGGAAAGCCGCCTGTACGAGGCGTATGCCGGCAGCGCCTTTCTGGGTCGCTCGATCCATTACGGCCTGCATCAACTTGCGGCCGACTCCGGCGTTCTGCACCGTGGGATCGATGGTGATCGGACCGACGCCGTGGATGACAGCCTGCTCTGCGATGACGTTGCTGCCCACGATGCGGCCATCGATTTCCGCCACGACGGCATAGAAGCCGGGAGTGGAAAACATCATCGACAGTAGCCCGGTACCTGCCTCCGGCGAAGGAACATCACAGGGAAATCCATGAGCTGCGCTGATCATGGAAAAGGCGTCATAGCAAATCTGCCCGCATGCAGGGCCATCTGCCGCTGTGGCGGTTCGAACGGTCACGTCAGGCTGTGTTTTTAACGGCACGATTGGATGACCTCCTCAATCTATCCCTGGGCCGGTTCCGGCCTTAGGTACTTCTCTTCGATGAATCATGATAAATGCGCTTCCCGCTGCCAATCCGGACGGTCTGCACCTGGGCGCGTATGATCGACACCAGTTTCCGGGCTATAGAACTTCCGAGGTACCGCCATGCACGAGGTTTCGCTGGTTCGGCTTTACACCTTACGTTGCTGTTATTTGATCCTCGCGGTCGGCCTTGGAGTTGTTGTGTGGCCGTCTGTCATTCATCACACGCCGGATTCCGCTATCGCGCATGGCATTCAACTCTCTCTCTTCGCTGGGCTCGGACTCACGGCTGTGCTCGGACTACGCTATCCCGTGCAGATGATCCCCTTGCTTCTGTTCGAGTTGACCTGGAAAGCGATCTACCTTCTGGCGTTCGCTCTGCCGCTGTGGCGCTCTCACCAGGTCAACGCAGCGGCTGCGGCCGATATACAGGCGGTTCTCGTGGTGGTCATCCTGGTCCCTCTGATCCCGTGGGGTTACGTCGTAAGGCACTACATCCTGCAGTGCGGCGACCGTTGGAAAACTGATCGAACATCTTAGGCAGGTCTGATTAAGTCTCTGGCATTCCCTCAGCGGCTAAAGCCGCGGTGTTCATCGTGGGAGTTACCTGGAGAGCAGGTTCGGTCCTTCTCGCGTTGCCGTTTGTATTTATATTTGCTGGGACGGTTATTTTGATTCGTGACAGGTTTCAGAGAATGTCAACCTGAGGCGCGCCGAATTGGAATAGCTGTGGGCCGCACGCCGGAGAAGGAAGCATCATGACCATGCTCGACCGCCTGGAGCTCTGGAAGAACCAAAGCGCGATATCGCCTGAACAGCAGGCGCATTTCGCGGGCCTCGTTCGCGAAGATCCATTCTCGCTTTCGCTCGAACTCAACATCCTGCTCTACGCCGGTGTGCTGGCGTTTGTTGCCGGATTGGGCTGGACGATCTCTACCTGGTCGCAGCAACTGGGCGATGTGCTCATCCTGGCTGCCCTCTCCATCCTGCTCGCTGCCTGTTCCTGATACTGCTTCTCGCGCGCCACGGCGTGGTCGCCTGCGGAAACCCCTGCCCCGACGCCGATCTTCGACTACGTGCTCTATCTCGGCAGCCTCGTCTGGTGTGTCGAGCTCGCTTACATAGAAAACCGCTTCCACATCCTCTCCGGGCAATGGGACCTTTATCTGCTGGCCACTGCCCTGCTCTTTTTCTTTCTCGCCTATCGTTTCGACAATCGCTTCGTTCTCTCGCTCGCCCTGTCGTCCCTCGCCGGATGGTTCGGTCTCACCGTCTCCCGCTGGCCGTCGTTTCAGGACGGAGCATACCGGCGATATGCCCTGCTGTATTGCCTGGTGGTCGGCGTCAGCGGAGCCGTTCTGCGGCGACTCAAACTGAAGCCGCATTTCTTTGGCACGTATCTCAACATCGTGGCCAACGTCCTCTTCTGGACCATCCTCTCCGGTGTCATCGATCATCAAGAGTACGGCCCATGGTTGCTCGGTCTGCTGATCGCATGCGCTGCGTCTCTCGCCTGGGGCCTGCGGCAGCGCCAGTTTGCCTTCGTTGCCTACGCCGCGGTCTACGGCTACATCGGTGTCAGCTCGATGCTCCTCCGCAACGCCAACGACGCCACCCTCATCCTGATGTACTTCGTCGTCACCGCCATCGCGATGGTCGTCCTGCTCGTTATGATCGCGCGGCGCTTTGGGAAGGGGAGGCAGGCATGAGACTCTACGCAGAATCGAGCCGCGAGACCTTACGGGCCCGCAAGCTTCTCAGAGAATGGAACGACGACGGCCTCCTCAGCAAGGAGCAGTACGAGCAGCTCGAACAGGAGACCGTCTCCGATCTGCGCACCACCAACATCTTTCTCCGGCTCGTGCTCTTGTTCTTCACGATTCTTGCGGTGGGCGCTGCCGTCGGGCTCTTTTTCGTCGTCTCAGGCACCAAATTCTCCGACTCAACCACCGGCGTATTTCTTCTGGTCTTTGCTGTCCTCTCCTACATTGCCGCCGAAGCCGCCGCCACTGGCGGCCGTCTGTATCGCTACGGAATCGAAGAAGCACTCGCCATCTGTTCCGTTGTCCTCGTCTGCCTCGGTCTAAGCTCTTTCTTTTCCAGGGAGGTCTTCGAGACTGCGCAGGTTGTGGCCTGTAGCGTGGGTGCGGGATTTTCGCTGTGGCTCTGGTATCGCTTCGGCCTCTGGTATGCATTTGCTGCCGCCATGATTTTTACTGTCTTCCTGCCCGCGTACTGGACCCCTTCCCAAATGGTGCAGCGTTGCTGCATCTGCGTTCTGTATGCAGCCGCTCTCGCCGGTATCGCCGCGATTCGCTCGCGTCATCGCTTCGACTACCTCGAACAGGGCTACTCGCTCGCGGAAGCCTTTCTCTGGCTGGGAATCTATCTGATGCTCAACCTCAAGCTCTCCGACCCCGGCGTTCCCTTCCTGTGGTTCAGCAGCACGCATTCCACTGCGGAGTTCGCCGCACCCTTCTACTGGACGACATGGGTGCTGGTCTGGTGCCTGCCGCCTCTCATCCTCACGCGCGGCGTCCGTCTGAAAGACCGTTTCGTCATCGCGGCCGGAATGATCACAACCATCCTCACGCTGGTCACCAACAAACCGTACCTTGGCTGGCAGCGCCACACCTGGGACCCGATGCTCCTCGGCATCATGCTGGTCGGCGTTGCCGTGTTGCTGCGCCGCTGGCTCGCTCAGGGGCAAGACGGAGTACGCCACGGCTTCACTGCTGCGAACATGTCCGCGAAACACAAACATGCCATGGGCGTCGCCTCATCCGTATTCGGCCTGCTCACACCGCGCGAGATCACTCCAGCACCACAGTCGCAAACCCCGAAGTTCGAGTCCGGCTTTGGTGGAGGCTCGGATGGCGGAGGCTCCAGCGGCGACTTCTGAAACGCAGATCGCCGCAAAGGATTGCCAGCGCGTCAACATTAAGGTCGAAATCGACCACCCACTCCGTGAGGATGTTCGCATCACAATGACGTCTGAAAGCTCCACAGCATTTCTGCCGATTTTGTTTTTAGCGCTGAAGGCGCGTCCCATACCAGCCTGGGCGCAGCGCCAGGTTCGGGTGGCCATATGGATCCGAGCGCTGTAGGCGCGACATATAGATGCGTCGGCAGGCGATGACCTCAGAACAACAAATGCCGCGGGCGCCATTTGCCTCGCGAGGGAAGAAGGCCTTCCATGACGGAATGCCTTAATCTAAAAAGGCGATGACCGACGAATACGCAATTTTTGAAGCGCGCTTCAAGACCCTTCTCCCCGAAGAATATCGAGACTCCTATGAAGACGTACAACCTGTGTCGATGGGATCGGCGGGGTTGAAGTTTGGCAGCGACGGCCGTGTCGCGTGGGACGAAATGTGGGCCTCCTTTTGCGATCTGGCGATGGCAGGCGGCCCTCCTCATCGCGGCAAGTTGCTGGAAGCAGCATCGAAGACGGAGATAGACGCGAAACCTGGCCGCTATCGCCAGGTAGTCGATGAGCTTTGCCGCGGAATCGAGATGGTGACCGGACTGGCTGCCGAAGCGTCGCCGGTCTCGGGCTGGCTTGATGTGGACTGTCCGAGCAGGTCCATGGCGGGATGGCTGGTGCGAGCCATCAACATGGAAAACGTCTCCGCACACAGCGACGGCATGGTTCTTCATCTTCCCGCAGGCCCTGACTTTCGCCTGGAAAAAGAGATCAAGAACGTCATCACCGCAATCGCCAAGACCAGCCATTACTGGCTCGGCCACACGTCCGTCGCCCAGCACAGGGCAATCGCAGACCTCTTCGAGATCATGGAGTCGGAATCGCCATTGATCCAGGCGCCTTTTTCGACGCAGGACACACCAGGCGCCATCTTCGAAAATCTTCGCGACAAGGTCGCGGATGACATTCATTCTCTGTCCGGCCTTCAGGCAACGGGTCGCGAGTATCGCGGATGGCTTGGCGTGAATTGCAACAGCACACAGTCAGCAATCCAGATGATGCGAGCCATGGTGGTCAGCAACGCCCTTTGCCGGCGTGAAGAAGATTCGATATATATCCCCGTAAATCCATCCGCCGATCCTACTGGTGAGCGAATCGTCGCTTTGTTCCGTCGTGCCTGTCGTATCGCGGGACTGAGGAAGGATTCGCGGGACTGAACAAGGCAGTCCGGCGATGCTCTCATCGGTAGGTTCCGCGTCTTTCCGTGCCAGGCGACACTGCTCTGTAAAGCAAAGGACAACGCCATGAGCGCAACGGACGCAACGCTTTCGCCACGGCTGCCGTGGCGTGACCTTTGCGTCCACTGCGTCCATCGCGTTTTCCGTTTCGACCCGCGGGAGCATCCGCCAGGTCTAGCTTGGGCCAATCTCCAGGGCCTGCACAAAAGCCTGGCCCTTTTCCATTTCATCTGCTTTAAAACGAACTTCGATGACCCCATTAACCGGCCTAACGTTCTTATATGACTTGTCCAAAGCTTTATTCTTACCACCGGCCATGGTTGTCACATTGAGTTCGCGTGCTACTACTTCACCGTTGATAAGAACAGAAAAGGTGTTTTTCTGGTCAATATCCCTCGTATTGGCAAACTTGAGCCGCACATCATACCGCCCCGGGCCCACGGTAACGTTTATCCAGAACTCCTTCGCATGGTAGCCGTAGCGGTATAGCTCCGGCTCGGACGTGCCGGTTACATCACCCGATGGATCCTTCCACCAGCATCGCTCGACAGTATCGGCGCGAACGCCTAAGCGGGTAACGACTTCGGTGCCGGGCCGCCATACATTCCCTGTCTTATCTTTGTAGTCCTGACGGTTGGTATAGCCAAAAATCATCCGTTGCGCTTCCCTGGGTCCGGCGCCAGATGGGTAGCCATAGCTACGATCTTCGGTCGAACATTGCACCGCGCTGATATAGATCCTGGTGCCCTGGGCGTAGTGATTCCCTGTGCCACGGGCCACAATTTTCAGGGTATGTGAACCATTGTTCAGCCCGTTCTTGTAGAACAACAACTGTTTCTCGCGCGCGGTTGGATTCCAGCAATCAATAGGTGCCGGTTGCTTGTCGCCATCGATATATACGTCCGCGTGGCCGCCAAAAGCATCCACCTTCCCGATGACGCGTATCTGGTTGCCCTGAAACGTCGAGGTCACAGCAGCGCCCTCTGTTTCAGTAAAGCGCGTTGATTTTTGCGCGGCCCATTTGCCCGTGTATGTTAAGGCTGCGGCATCAAGCATAACTTGCGGGTCAGTTCCTCGGATGCTCAGGTTTTTCAATCCGTCGTGCCGGATCTCCAAGATCGCATCACCGTTCGGCAATGCCTTCACGGTATAACCATTCCCTTCTACATCCTGGCGCAGGCGTAATTTCTTACCATCGGCCATTATGCTCTGCGGAATAAAAGAAAGCCTCAAGACCTCTTTGGTATTCGCCGGTGCATCGAAAGTAGAATAGGTAAGAGCACCTTTTTCGTACACGATATTTTCGACAACCGCAGTTGAACGCACCAGGTGATTTTCGCGGCTGGCACCAAGTTCTTCTGGCAGCCAACCCATGGCCGTTAAGACCCAGAGCAAAGGAAGTGGATGGGCGATATTGAGCCAGTTGCCATTAACGATGACACCGCCGGAAATATTATCCTCTGTCACCCCGTTATCGTGCACATCATAGGTTTGCAGGACTAACTGCCGGTAGGCGATCTCGCGGGCCCATGTGCTATCGGCCTCAACGCCGTACTGTGCCATTACGGCGCCATCCAGCAACGGGGCATACCAAAGTGATTTGCCGCAGCAGCTGCTGGATTCGGGATACGCCCAGGCGCCGTTATAGACATCGCCTGAGGAATCGGGGTTAACACTACTATGATTCAGAAACAGCGTAAGAATGTTGCGCGCATCGTTACGCCAGTTAGAGAACGCGTCTTTGTTCTTGATGAGATAGGCCGCTACATCCGCTGTGGTGGAAGAGTTCTGGACGTTGTTAAGCCAATCCCAAAAGTAATAGGCCCACGTATCGTTCTTTGCCCACAGCGGCAACAGGACGTCGCTTAGATATCTGCGGCCGGCATCGCGAGCGGAAAGTATGTTTCTATTTTTGCCCGTGTACTCCAGTCTGATCAATTCGTCCAGAAAACCCAGAATCATCGTTACGCCGCCAGTTTGCAGGTCGCGTTTGGGATCTGTTGCTTTCCTGATGCCTCCTACTGCAAATGTGAAGACGTTTTCAGGGTTGGTATAGCGCGGCCAGGGAGGCGCAGCGGAGTCAAAATTGCATTTCTCGGCAAACAGGTCGCCCCAATGTTTGGCCGCGTCGAACCAGCGCTGATTTCCGGTAACCTGATAGGCCCGCAGCAACGCCAGTCCCATATCGGCGCAGATATCCAGTTGTATCATTCCATCAGGATTTGCCCTCCCGTAAGCTTTGCCCTTTATAGGCACACTTATAGGGAAATCGGGCCAGGCATGGTCTTTCGGCGTCAGACAATAATCCAGCAGAAAATTGCCCATGTATGTCATGTGGGCAATTGCAGCAGCGTCACCCGTATATTGGTAATACCGTACCATTCCTTTCAGTACACTGATCGACCGTTGGCCCAGGTCGCCGTTCATCCAATCACCCGGGTTTTGCGGGGTGATTTTCCCATCGGCGTCGATCTGCCATTTGCTGGTAAACAAGTAATCCGGATATGCTGCGATAGCATTCTCGGTGGTTGTCCACGGGTAACGCTTTAGAGTTTCGGCAGCAATGCGCACTCTAAAATCGCATTGCCCGTTTGGTTGCTTATACCAGGGAGCAATAACGCCATATTTGTCTAAAACCGCATCGTGCGCGTAATAACGACGAGCTGCGGTGGCAGGCGGTGCATGGATAGCCCAACCAGTAATGGCGCTGCTCGCTAACCCTGTTTTGGATAGTGCCAGGCCGGCTGATCCAATCCCTAAAGAGCGTAAGAAGAAGCGACGTGAAACATGCGCCCGTTCTGACTGTCCCACATCTTCCATGTCTGTTGGCTGCCGATCGCTACGAGGAAACGAAGAATCATTCATCAAGGTCATGAGGAATCTTTAGCCTTTTCGAACTTAGCTGACGGCGACCAATCTCACTCTGAAACTGGTGCGCAAAGCATAGCAAACCAACCGACGATAGCGACCCGCCATTGGTAATGAAAGCTATCGAACGTCCAACGCTCTGGATTTGTCATTTCCGGAAACAGCTCACCCATCTCAGAAGCGAGATGAATGCTTCAGCAGACGTGGGCCACCCGCGGGCCTCTCGCGAAGCAGCGTTCCCTTGTCTTCCTCGGTGGTGGCGCGGCTCACCGCAATTTAAGGACGATGGGCGGAACGAGTGGAGCAGGTTCCTTGCCATCGAAGGTGACAAGAAGATGTGCCATCTCGTCGACCAGTTCCTCACTGCCCGATGTGAGGGTCCAGCAATATACGTCTCCTTCGGCTACGGCGCACGTTTCCAGAACAGAAGAGGGACGGCCATTATGCGGCAGCACCGATCCACGAACAAGCACCGCTCTGTGAACGGAAAGCAGGTATAACCGGGGTTCGGTAAATTCATCCGTCGGCCCCTTCTTCATTTTCTGTACAGTGTTGGCCAGGAAGCTGTTGAGGAACTCATCCGTCGGCGGCTTCTTGAGGCAGGCCATGTCCAGCCTGATGACAAGTAGTGAGGACTCGGCGAAATCTGTCACGCCATGGCCGGCGAAGACGATGTCGGAACACGTGGAGGGCGCCTCACCTCTGGCCTTCGCATCCGCGCGCTGCTTGGCCAGGAGCGCTTGAGGAGCCGCCGTCTGGTCCTGGAGCGACGCAGGATACTCGAAGCTGAACTTACCTGAATCAACGCGATACACAGTCGTCGACCGGGGCGTTGCCGACTGAGCCTTCGCCCCACCAGCCGGGGCCGCAGACAGCAATAGTCCGATGAAAGTCATTCCAATGAGCATGGCTGCGATGTTAGCAGAGCGATACGGCTGTCCACGGAAGACACATCCCTGCTGCTGTCACGGAGCTGTGAAGACATCTGTAACAATGTGGCCTGGCTGCACTCTTCGTAAGCGAGGAAACAGGCATGAAGTTCAAGGCAATCCGCTCCATCAACGTTCGCATCTCTATGCTTGGCACCATCATCGTGGGTTTTCTCGCGACAGCGGGACAAGCCGGTAGTTTTGCTGCACACAACGGGGCCAAATGGTTCAACAAGGTCCGGCCGCTTTTCACCGCACCGAATGTGCCGAATATGGGCGCGTCGGAGACGGAGGCTCTTCCGCCCAAAGTCGTTTTGCCTGTTCCCCCCGGCCTGCCCGGCAAGGGACTGGCCCAGCACTCCATGCTCTATATCGGCGAGGGATACAACAAGATGTTTCTGGTCGATAAGGGCAAGATCATTTGGACGTATGCAACCGGACCGGGCAACGAGTACGACGACGTATGGATGCTCTCCAACGGCAACGTGCTCTTCACCCGTATGCAATACATCGCAGAAGTCACACCGGACAAGAAGGTGGTCTGGAGATACGACGCACCGGCCGGCACAGAAATTCACGCGTGTCAGCCCATTGGCCTGGATAAGGTGCTCTTCATCGAGAATGGCCTGCCGCCTCACCTGATGGTCGTCAACATCAGGACGAATGCGGCGGAAGTGGATCACGTATTGCCTGCTCCCAGTTCTACCGAGGTCCGCAGCGTGCATCCGCAGTTCCGGCACGTGCGCTATACGTCACAGGGAACGTACCTGGTCCCGTTCCTGACCATGGGCAAAGTGGTCGAATACGACAAGGACTTCAACGAAGTCTGGAGCTACGACGTTCCCAGTCCATGGGCCGCCATTCGCCTGAAGAACGGCAATACGTTGATCACCGACGAGCACGATGTGAAAACTCTGGAAGTGTCCCCTGACAAGAAGATCGTATGGCAGATCACTCCTAAGGACCTTCCACCGGAATACGACTATCAAAACTCACAGTCTGCGACACGTCTGGCCAACGGTAACACCATCATTTGCTCGCGAGGTGGCAGTCGTCACGGTCCGCAGCTGGTCGAGGTGACGCGCGATAAGAAGGTAGTTTGGGTGCTCCAGGACTGGACACACTTTGGCCCGGCATCAGCCGTTCAAATCCTCGACGACCCCGGAATTCCCGAAAATCCGGGAGAATCAGAACACTAAAGCAAATCTCCTGCAGGTGCATAGCGAGACACGTTTCGGCACGGAGATCTGGAATTGCCGCGACCCTGGCTTTGAGGTTTTGCGCTTGTATCCCAAAACTTAACCTTCATTCAGGAAAAAAGAAAAGAATCCGGCACGCCGGCGGCACAAGTTGGGTGTACTATTATCTCGCTCAGATCAAACTGGCGGGGTGGTTCAGGTCCCCGAGGTCGAGGGTCTGGGATGTGAACGGCTCTGTTTACGTTCCCGTACTTGTCGCTTTCTTCTTCTTTCCCCCTGCACTTGGGTATCTGTGGGTCCCCTTGCATCCGTATCCCCGGAATTCTTCCCATCCTATTCGGTTTCGATACCCTGCGATTTCGCCGGTGACTCTTAACCGGAGATAGCACGTTTTTTGTCGTGATCCCGGGCCGTTTGATGAAAGAAGCACGCTCTCTGAGGGGAGCGGGCTTCAAGGGAGGCGATATGAATAGAGCAACCCGCAACGGGTTTGTGAATGTCCTGTTGACCATGGCTATCCTGCTGGTTGGCTTAACCTCCGCACGAGCCGATTCTCTCGCTATTAGTTTCAGCAGCAGCACCAATCCCAACACGGGGACGCCGGTTAATTGTCCGCTGAACTTGCCTTCTGCGACTGTGCTGCCACAGGTGGCCAGCATAGCTAGTTTCTTCAATTGCACTTTTGCTATCCCCAACGCAGGAACATTTCAGGTGTACGGCACGGTTTCCGCAAGAAACCAGGGGGGAGGTGGCGCCGGGTTTAGCTCCAGCCTGGGCATCAATGCAACGGTCGTAGCACTATCGCCTGTGTCTGCGTCGGTTTTCATTACAGTGAGTGGTTCACAGTCGTACACGATTCCAGCGCCGGTGAGCACTGTTCTTTCCGCTATGCGCGTCGACGGAACATGCAACAATCCGCCGAACACCCCAGTGCCCTCGGTCGCCGCACTATTTTTCTTTGTCGATGGCGCGTCAAACCAGATCACGCCCCCGCCGTCTTTTCCTTGTCCTACCATTACTGTTGTGCCCCCAAACCCAGGGGGCGGACCTGGCAATAATGCCAACTTCATCACACTCTCTCAGGCCGGTTCGGTGCTTTTCCTCCCGGTCTCCCCAACGGGCGACGCCGTAAGCCTGGAGATGCAACAGGTCGCGTTTCCCCCCACCGGGGGGCCAGGGATCCCTTTCAATCCGCCGCCGCCGCCGAACCCGCCGGCCTGTGCTCCCGGCCGACAATGTAATGATTTAATGAACGAATTTGTTCCGCCGCCCGATCCGGCAACAGGATTTGTCATTGCCTACGTGGGAGACGTAAGAAGCCTCATCAATATAGGTTCCATGCAAAACGATCCCACCATCAATCCATTTGCATTCCAGCACCCGCTTGAGTCCAACGCCACAATGAGCTTAGATACCGCCGGCAATACGGAGGTCCTCTTCAGTGGCCCTGCACTCTCGGGCACTGAGGTCTATTGCTACAACGGTCCATCAACCTGCAACAACAATCCTCATTTCGGGGTGAATGCATTTGCGTCGGCCTGCCCCAATCAAACGTGCCCCACATTGATGATGCTAGGGCAATTCTGGACCAACGCTCCAGGCAATCCTTTCCCGGGCCTGAGCCTTGCCGGCCCCGGCCTCACCGGGGCAGGAGTCTCATACGTAACTCTATTCGCCGACGTAACGTCCGGTGGAAACACTGTGGGACAGTGGCTCGAGAAACCCTACTCCACCGACGCGACTCCGCAGTTGTGCTTTTCCAACAACACGACGCAGGGAGAAACTTTGTCCAACGTCGGATTCCTGGTGACGCCCGTTGCCATTCTGCAATCGATGAACTATGGAAAACAGACGCCTCCGGGGCAGTCAGGAAGCCCCTTCACTGGCCTCCCCAGCCTTAATGGGCGGACCCTGGCAAGCGGAGGCAGCTTCTGTTTCACTGTGCCTATTAAGCCGGATATTTCTGTCACAAACGGAGATCCGAGCGGACAGGGGACGCTGACAGTCCTGGTGAATCTGAATAATACCGGAGGTACCGACGCCAGCAACGTCAGGATCACAAGCATCACACCGGTCTCGCCGGCGACGTACGCCGGGCCCGTGCTTCCGCTGCTGGTGGGTAAGGTCACGGCCGGATCAACGTACTCGCAAAGTATACCGATCAACG
>Ga0207125_10127_pt1 | contig 17596 bp, 16 predicted proteins | sample Alteio_BWMinHeat_19_FD_153556 | JGI IMG/M metagenome (GOLD analysis project Ga0207125, IMG submission 153556) | Enriched cells from forest soil in Barre Woods Harvard Forest LTER site, Petersham, Massachusetts, United States -... | ecosystem: Environmental > Terrestrial > Soil > Temperate forest >...
TGCGGCGGTGGTTGGCGTCAATGCCCGCCTGGTTGGTGAGCAAGCCGATGCGGAGGTGGTTGTCGTGTTGCTTGGCGAGAGTGGCGAGTTGGGCGAAGTGGGTGGTTTCGAGGACGTCGAGGCCGGTGAGGGTTGGTGTTTCTGGGACATGCCCGCTCACCATCTCGCCAAGCCACTTTTTATCTTCTGGCGATACCTCCCTCTTCGCGCCCGCCCGCCGCGCTCGCTCCGCGGGATCCGAAAGGTGGCGCTTCAGAGGATCAGGCTTCTCCCCTGAACCGTAGAGCCGCAGCGCGCGGGCCGTGGCGGTTGCCACTGCGCCGCGAAGGTTTGAGATCGGCGGATTGCCGCGCGGGTGAACGGCGTTCGCGAGTAGAACGTAGTATGTGTCGGAGCCGGGATCCATCCAGAGCGTGGTGCCGGTGAAGCCGGTGTGGCCGAAGCTGCCAATGGGGAAGACCAGGCCGCGGGGTTTCGAGAATGCGGTATCGATGTCCCAGCCATAGCCGCGGAGGTCCTGACCCTTGATCGCAGGATACGCGGCAGCGAGCAGCGGATCGGTGGGACTGGTCCCAGCCGCGCGCGTCGCGGCATTGGCATCGCTGAGTTGCTGCGCAGAATGGCCGGGCTGCTCGGGCGTCGTCATCAGGACGAGTGTCGACTGCTTCAGCGGAAAATCGCTGGAGCGGCCGGCGAGCCGATCAAGCAATGCCTGCGCGAACAGCGAGACGTCGTGTGCGGTGGAAAAGAGGCCGGCGTGTCCGGCGACTCCACCCATGCGGCGCGTCGTGGGGTCGTGGACATCGCCGCGAAGAAGCTGGTCGAAGTCGGGGTTGGTGTCGACGGCGCCTTCGTTGTCGTGCGCGGTAGGAGCGACGTCTGCGATAAGACTGGTGCTCCACGTACCCGGCGGGCAAACGGGGTGACTGACGCCGCGTGTCGGCGGGGTCCAGTGGATGGCCGCGCCAACCGCCCAGCGCGGTCCGCAGGCCTGCGCGAAGGGCAGATAGCGCGTGTTCTTCATGCCGAGCGGTTTGTAGATGTGGTCGAGGACGTACATGTCTTCGGGTTGGCTGCTGAGTTTTTCGATCAGCATGCCGAGCAGGATGAAGTTGATGTCGGAGTAGCGAAAGACCGCTCCGGGAGCGGATTTCAGCGGTGTAGACAAAGCGCGGCGCATACCTTCGCCGCGGTCGGGTGCGGAGAGCCCCCACGGATCTTTGAGCGAAAGATCTTCGGTCTCGCCGGAAAAGTGTGTGAGCAGCAGGCGGATGGTCACCTGCGCGCGCTGCGGGTCGTGGGACGGATTGAAGTCGGGGAGATATTTTTCGATGGGGTCGTCGAACGCGAACTTGCCTTGCTCGTACAGCTGCATGACGGCGGTCGCGGTGGCGAGGTCTTTGGTGAGCGAGGCCATGTCGAAGATGGTGTCCTCCGTCATCGGCTCGGCGGGTGAGGGCTTGCCATCGAGCCCGGGCTCGCCCGCGAGCTTGCGGTTGCCATAGGCCTGGTGGAAAACGACGTGGCCGGAGTGTCCAATGACGAGGACCGCGCCGGGCAGTTTGTGCGCCGCGATGGCGTCGTTGATGAGCGTGGAGACGGCAGCGAAGTCGGGCTTGGGTGCAACGTCGGGTTCCTGCGCTGCGATGCGCGACGGCAGCAAGAGAGCGAGGACCACTGCCGCGACGGCGATGGCGTTGCGGCGGGATTGCTTGCGGAAGATGAGGCTGGCGAGCGAGCCGATGGCGAAGGTCACGAGTGCTCCGATGATGACGTACCAGGTGAAAGCGATGTGGGGGATGACAATGTCTGGCATAGGGCCTGGGCGGGCGGTGCCGTCAGACATTTTGATGACCTGCCTCCAGAGTACTTTGCCTGGAAATTGCCAGAGGGCGATATTGACGATGAAGCCAACAATCATGCCGATAGCGCTCCCAACTTCCGTCGCGAACTTGGTGAGGGTGCCGAGCAGGAAGACTCCCAGCAGGCAGCCGTACGCGACCGACGCGATCGAAAGCCCGATCTCGACGACATGGCCTTTCCCTCCCACGTTGACGCTGTAGACGGCGATGGCAAACAGCACGAGCGCCCAGAGGACGGTGGAGGATTTCGAAATGATGCCGCGTTCGCGGTCGTCTGCGTTGGGTCGAAGGCGCATGTAGAAATCGACGACCGTGGTGGAGGAGAGTGAGTTGAGCGCGGCGGAAAGGTTCGACATCGCGGCGGCGAGAATCGCGGCGACGAGCAGACCAGCGATACCGATGGGCATCTCGCGCACGATGAAGGTCGGAAAGATTCTGTCGGTGCTGGCGAACGTCGCCGGATGCTGTCCGTAGAAGACGAACAGGCCCGCGCCAATCAGCAGGAAGAGCGTGAACTGCACAAAGATGACGACGCCGGAGCTGAGCAGGGCAAGCTGCGATTCACGCAGGCTGCGCGCGGCCAGCATGCGCTGCACCATCAATTGGTCGGTGCCGTGCGAGGCCATAGTGAGAAACGTTCCGCCCAGAATGCCTGCCCAGAACGTGTAGGAGCTGGTGAGGTTGAACGCGAAGTCGAGCATGTGGAACTTGCCGGCTGCACCCGCGACCATGTGGATGGTGTGCCATCCTCCGGGGATGTGCGAGCCGAGCGTGATGAGCGCCACAAACGTTCCGCCAATGTAGATGAACATCTGCACAACGTCCGTCCAGATGACGGCGGTCATGCCGCCTTCAAACGTATAGAGCAGCGTGAGTGCGGAGATGATGCCGATGCTCAGGACGTCTCCTGTGCCGATGGCGATGCCGACGACGATGGAGACGGCGAAGACGCGAACGCCTTCCGCGGCGGCGCGGGTGAGCAGAAAGAGCCCGGCGGTAACTTTGTGCAATGACGGGCCGAAGCGCTGGTCGATAAGTTGATAGGCCGTCAGCATTTCTCCGGCGAAGTAGCGCGGCAGGAAAAGAACCGCGACGACGATGCGGCCGAGCATATAGCCGATGACGAGTTGCAGAAATCCGAAATTGCTGGCGAACGCAAGGCCAGGGATGGAGACGATGGTGAGCGTTGAAGTTTCGGCCGAGACGATCGAAAGCGCGATGGCCCACCACGGGATTGTGTTGTTTGCGAGGAAGTAGGACTTCAGCGATTTGTCGGCTTTACCGGCGCCTTTCTTTTCGCGAAAGCGCAGCCCGAACAGGGTGATGGCGATCAGGTATACGGCGACCAGTCCGAGGTCGAAGGTGCTGAGGCGCGTGGACGGAACGGCGAGTGCGATGGCGGCCAACGGGCTCGGCAATGAGGTCTCCTGACGACAGACTGCTGTGGAGCTTATGATAACGGGCTGGAGCGGTTGCTCGTCGGCGCCGCTCGGAGGAGACCCGGAAACAATGGCGTATTTTGTAGCGTTGGATGGTGGTGGGACCAAGACAGAATGCTGGGTGGCGAATGAGAGCAGCGTACTGGGACGGGCTTCGACGGGCAGCGTGAAACTGATGAATGTCGATGAAGCTACGGCGGCTTCGCGGCTTGGGGATTTGGTTCGAGCGGCCGCTGCGGAAGGCGGCGTTGCGCTCAACGATGTGACGCGGACGTGCTTCGGCCTCGCGGGGAGTTCGAGCGAAACGGTGCGGAAGTGGGCGGAGCAGACGCTGCGCAGTGTGGTCAGCGGCGATGTGATTATTTCCGGCGATGAGGAGATTGCGCTCGATGCGGCCTTCCATGGCGGCCCGGGCGTGCTGGTGATTGCGGGCACCGGTTCGAACATCGTCGGGCGTTGCACGGACGGCACGATGCAGACCGCCGGCGGATGGGGACCGATGCTCGGCGATGAGGGCTCGGGGCACTGGATTGGGGTGGAGGCGATCAAGTCCGCGCTGCGGGCGCAGGACCGCGGCGTCGAAACCTGCATGCTGAAGGACATTGAAAGCCATTGGGGTCTGCACAGCCAGGGCGAGCTGGTGGCGTTTGCGAACCAGCGGTCGCGCGTGGAGTTTGCAGAACTGACGGCGGTGGTGGCGAAGTGCGCGGAGAACGGAGACGCGCTCGCGGCCAGCGTCCTCGAACGCGCGGGCCATGAGTTGGCGGAGCAGGTGAGCCTGGTCGCCTCAAAGATGCACCATGCGGGATGTGCGGCGACGGACGCTCTGCATGTCGCGTTTACGGGGAGTGTGCTGGGGAAGATTTCGCGGGTGCGCAAGGCGATGGAGGAAGCGCTGCCGAACTTTGTGGTGGCGCAAAAGGCGGTCGAGCCGCTGGAGGGTGCATTGTGGCGGGCTCGCGGAGAGCAAAAGTTTTGACGCGAAGTTCGCAGTTGTCGTTGTTGTTGTTGTTCCTGAGATAGGTCCGGGCTTCAGCCCGGACATCAAACCCGGCCATCAGATTGGGCTTTAGCCCCCGGGACTTGGTGCTAAAGGGAAGAGCGAGCGCGTGGTCCACTGCTCACATCACCCTCACGCTGTCATCCAGAGCGAAGGCTTGCGGTACTTTGCGAGCCGCAGCCGAAGAGCTTGTCCCAGGCGCTAAAGCGCGCGTTTGTGGTGGCGTTCATTGTCCGGGCTGAAGCCCGGACCTATCTCAGCAACAACGACAACAGCAGCAGCAAATGCCACCGCAACGGCCACCGCCACCGCAACAACAAAAAGCAGATCCCCTTCGGGGATGACAACAAGAAGGGCACCAAGAAGAAAGACAAGGGCAACTGTGTCCTTCACTCAGCTTTCAAATAGGTTCTTAGACTTCGCGGCCTCGGATGTAGGTAGCGATAAGGCGGCCTTGCTCGTCGAAGCGGTTCAGATTGGCGACCGAGCCTGGGGCGAGGCGGGTCAGCACGGGGACGCCGAGCATCGCGGCAGGATTGTGCGAGGCCAGGCGCGTTGCGACGCCGAGCGGTGCGTGCGTGAATGCCTGGAGATTGGCGACGGCGCGGTCCATGGTGAGGACGGAGCCAGCGAGAGTTTCCTTTCCGGCGGCGATGTCTTCCTTGAGCTGTGCGCGGCCGTTGGCGACCGAGACGGAGAATTGGCCCAGCATGTAATCGCCGTCAGGCATTCCCGCCGCGGACATAGCGTCAGTGACGAGGATGGCGCGGAATTCGGATTTCGATTTCAACCACAGCCGGACGACTGGCGGTTCGACGTGGACGCCGTCGCAGATAAGTTCGGCGAACAGGCGGTCATCGTCGAGCACGATGCCGAGGACGCCCGGCTCGCGGTGGTCGAGCGGGCGCATGGCGTTGAAGGTGTGCGTGGCGCTGGTGGCTCCAGCGTCGATGGCGGCGAGGGTTTCGGCGGCGGTGGCGTTGCTGTGGCCGAGGGAGATTTTTACTCCGAGGGCGGCCGCGTGGCGGATGAGGTCGAGGGCCGGTGAGGGCCCAGGGTCCAGGGCCCAGGGCCCAGAAGACGCAGAGGCGGCGTTGGGTTCAGGCGCGATCGTCATCAGGCGGATATAGCCGCGCGACGCAGCGTGGAAGCGGTCAAAGAGTTCGATGCTGGGCGGTTGCAGCAGTGCCGGCGGATGCACTCCGCGCTTGGCGTGCGACAGGAACGGGCCTTCGAGGTGGATACCGATGGGCTGCGCTTCGCCGTCGCGCGGGCCGGCTTCGATAGCGTCGGCGAGAGATTCCAGCGCGCGTAACGTAGCGTCGACGGGCGCCGTAACCGTGGTCGGCAGATAGTGCGCGACGCCGCGGCTGGCGAGGAAGCGCTGCATCTCGCCGAGGTCTGCGGGAGACGCGGACATGACGTCATGCCCCATCGCACCGTGCGTATGGACGTCGAGGAAGGCAGCGGTTAGCGTGGTGTGTTCGTCGTGCAGGCTGCGCGGGTCGGAGTAGATTTCGCCGATGGTGCCTTCGGGCGTGATCGTGAGGACGGCGAACTCTACCGAGCCGATGTCGGTGATGAGGTGGCGGGCTGTGATGGTCTGTGTCACTTCTTTTTCTTTGCCTTCGTGGCTTTCTTGCCCTTTGCCGGAGCGGGTGCCGGTGCGCCTGTCATCACGGCCGGCGCGTACATGCCCACGTCCGCGGGGCTGGGCAGCGCTTTCGTCTCCGACCACTGGCGTTGGGCGCTGCGCATCTTGTCCATGCGCGCAAGCCAAAGCCCGATGGTGTAGTCGTAGTGCTCAAGCACTGGACGCAGCGCATAGGCCCGGTTGGTGCGCAGCCAGCTTTGCGCATAGAGATCGCGGATCAGCGAGTAGCCGTCCTTGATGTCCTGGATGCGGCCGTTGACACCGTTGATTTCGCCGAGCAGGCCGGAGACCGAGGGCTTGGCTTTGCGGTCGCCGGATGCGGCGGTTGCCAGTGCCTGGTTGTACGCCTGCGTCATCTCGTCGGCCAGTTGAAACTTGAGGCCGATGAAGTCCATGCGCCGCGCGCCGAGTTCGAGTGCGTCGATGGCGTCGGTCTCGCGGAGGGTTGTTGGGTTGGCAGGGAACGCGTTGGCCGGATTGTAGGGTTCAGGGCCCAGGGCCCAGGGCCCAGAAGGCGATCCGGCGGTCTGGGCCCTGGACGCTGGACCCTGGACCCTCGCCTCTGGCGCAGCGGCGCGGGCTGCGGCGATCAGCGTCATCGCCCTTTCGGCGTGCAGGCGGAGCTGGCTCAGGATGGGCCGGATGCTGGCGAAGTTTTGCTGCTGATCTTTTGCCCAGGGATCGGCCCAGAACAGCATGTCGGAGCCGTCGCCGAGCTTTACCGACTTGATCAGATCGTGTGCCGCCATCAGCTCAATCTGCGCCTGGTTGATGTTCCCCGTGCGGTCGCCGTGGAAGACCTGACCGAAGGTCTGCTGGAACTGTGGGATGGAACTTTCGCCCTGCTGCCAGGCGGCCGCCGCTCCAAACAGAATGCCGTACCAGTTGTTCGACGCGAGTGCTTCGCCGTCGTCGTTCCAGATGGTGTTGAGCTGGCCTGTCGAGCCCATCGTCTGGCCGTCGCGCGTGAACTGCTGGATGTTGAGCAGCGCCATGGTGTAGTTGGGATAGACGCGCGACCAGTTGTTGATGCCGGGTGACACCCAGGTCTCAAAACCCGCGTCGGTGTAGGGCTTCATGTACTTGATGAAGCCGTTGGGGTTGGGATTGTATTGCCAGCCGATGGCGATGGTGTCGCGCTTGAACTGCTCGGGCATGGCCTTCAGCAGGTCGGGCTCATGCTGTGCGATATCTCCCCAGAAAAGCAGGCGGCGATTGAGCGGGCGCAGCGTGGTGTTGATCTGCTGCATGAAGTCGAGGTAGACCTTGCCGAGTCCGTCCTTGTCGACGGCGGCCTTGGTCTGGCCGAGGCCGAGATCTTCGGTTTCGTCCGCGCCGACATGCAGAAAGGGCGATGGATAGAGCTGCGCGAGTTCGCCAAACATCTGTGAGATCAGCGTCAGCGAACCCGGCTGTCCTGGTGCGAGGACGGAGCCGTGCGGGGTCTCGGCGAGTTGCTGGTATTGCTCGTAGATCAGCATGTGGCGGACGTGTCCGAAGGCTTCCTGCTCGGGCACAACCATGACGTGATACTGGCGGGCGTAGGCGACCAGCTCGCGGGCGTCGGCAGCCGAAATGCTGCCGCCCGGCGGCGCGGGCAGCGGGTTGGATTTGTACTGCTGGGTGTTCTCGAAGTACGGCGAGTAGAGGTTGCACTTATACGCCGCGATGGTGCGGATGACTTTCTTCTGGAACTCCAGCGTGTCGATGGGCCCGCGCGACATGTCGTCATCGAGGCCGCGGTACTTCATGGCAGGCCAGTCGCGAATGTCGGCTGCGTGCAGCACGAAGTTACGGCCGCCGGTGTCTTCGATCATCTGCTTGAAGGTTTGCGCGGCGTAGAAAACGCCTTCCGCAGTCGCGCCGGTGAGGCTGACGCCGTTATTCGTGGACGTGATGAGATAGCCCTCGGGCTTTGCGGCGTCGGAGAGGTTGGCGCCGGTTTTGCGCTCAAGGTGGATAGGCAGGCCAGCGTTATCGTCCGTCGGAATGCCGCGTTCGGCAAGTGTGTTGCGAAGATCGGTCGCGGCAAATTCGTCCTGGCTGTCACAGCCCGTGCAGACGATCTGCACGCCGTGAGGAAGCGGCCGGTCGCCTTGCGCGCGGTACTCGCGCGGGACGGGGATCAGTTGTGGCGTTTGTGCGCTCAGGGCGAGCGGAAGAGTCAGAAATGCGACAGCGAGGAACCGAAGTCTCATGCTCTAACGGTACACGACAAAGGGACAGTGAATAGGGGTTAGAGTGTAGAGCGTAGAGAAGACGAGGGACAGTGAATAGGGGTTAGAGTGTAGAGCGTAGAGAAGACAAGGCGACGTTCGTTGCTTGTTGCAGATGGGTTTTCTCTACCCTCTACGCTCTAACCTCTACCACTGTTTTTAGATCGGTGCTGCACCCGTCACAATCGTCACCCCAACTGGCGGCACAAACACGAAGTCGCTGTCTTTGGTGGGGATGTTTTCGTGCAGGTCGGTGAAAAGGAAGGTGGTGGTTGCGCCGTCAACCTCTTCAAGACGCATGGCGTGGATTTGTCCGGTTGCGTCTACCGTGAGTGCAAGAGTGCGCAGCCGCTGCTGCATGCCTTTGGGGACGCCGGAGAGCGTGTAGCCGCCGCTGACGACCGTGAGCGTGAGATGATCGAGCTCCTTGGCCAGTTCCGTGTGGCCCAGCAGGAAGCGGAGCGGGGAGCGCAGATCGTCGAGCTGTTTGGCGGGAATGCGCTGGGCCTGCGTGTCGCCGGGAGTGTAGAAGACGGCGGACTTGCCGTCGAGCAGGAAGAGTTTCCCGTGTGGTGAGTCATACGCCCAGCGCATGCGGCCGGGCTTCCTGAGCGTCAGTGTGCCTGTCTCGGAGCGGTCTTCGCCCATACCAACGTAGCGCTCGGTGTAGCGGGCCTGTAGAGACGTGAGGTGGTTGTAGTGGGCGTCGACGGTCTTGGCAAGCGACGCGGCTGTAGGAGCCTGAGCGCTGGCAGACATTGACCCGGCCAGCAGCAGGAGCGAGACTGCCCTCACGAAAAAGGGCACCCCACCCTTTCGCGATGATACAGCGAAAGGATGGGCCACCCGTATGTGTCCGGTTATTGAACCAGATCGGTGCAGTTGGTGCCGCCCTTGGGGTCGGAGCGGATAAGGCCATCTCCGTCGGTGCAGTAGCCGAGAACACCGGATTTGCCGACGGCGTTCGGCACCGCCGTGATCGAGAAGCTGCTGTACTGGTCCTGGTTATTGGCCGTGGCTTTGCCGCCGCAGGTGATGGTAAAGGTATAGCCCGCCTTGTTGCCGCCGACCAGATCATCGCCGATGATCTCGGCTGCTTCTGCGGTGGGCGGACCGGCAGAGGCATTGCCGCCAAGTTGCGCCAGCGTGCAGGCGTAGCCATGTTGCGGATAAGCACCGTTGTACTCGCCTTCCGCGGAGCTGAGTACACGTAGCGACTGCACGGCCGAGGTCTGGTGGGCTTTGATGTTCACCTTCTGCATGGCGGGTACCGCCAGCGTCATCAGGATCAGGATGACGGACATGACGATCAGCAACTCGATCAGCGTAAAGCCGGCTTCTATCGAGCGAATTTCAGATTGGTTGCGCATAAATTTCCTCACAAACGCAGGAATCGGTGTGACGCGATCTTCCTATTGAAGTATAGACGTATCAACACGCCCTTCGAGGTAGCCCGGAAACCCGATTCGCCTAGAATATTAACTCAACTTCCACCCCGTCGGCAGGACAAATTTCGCGACTCAGCAAGCCAGGTCCTCGCGCTCGATTTTCAGGCTGCCGAGGTTCCCCAGCAGGGTCAGTGCCAGCTTTTCGGGCTGGATAAGCTCGACCGCCAGCCGCTGGATATCTTCGCGGGTCACCCGGTTTACTTCGGAGGTAATCTCGTCGATGCTGAAGAACCGGCCGAAGTACATTTGTTGCCGGGCCAGGTTCGACATCCGCGACGACGAGCTTTCGAGACCGAGGACCATATTGCCCTTGAGCTGGTCCTGGGCGCGCTTCAACTCTTCTTCCGAAACCAGTTCGGCCTTGATCCGGCGGAACTCGGCGAGTGTCAGATCGAGCACCTCACGGGTCTTGTCGACGGCGCATCCGGCGTAGACGGCCAGTGATCCGGTATCGCGGAACGGGTTCATTTCGGAGTAGATCGAGTAGGCCAGCCCACGCTCTTCGCGGATCGCCTGAAACAGCCGCGAGCTCATGCCTCCACCCAGGATCGAGTTCAGCAGATAGGCGGCGTACCGGGCTGGATCGGCGATCGGAAGTGCGGGAAGAGCCAGGCAGAACTGCACCTGCTCCAGCGACTTCTTGTTCTTCAGTGTGATGTGCGGGTAGGCCGTCGGCGGCGGTGTGCGCATGGGCCGTGCGTTCGACGCCGGCAGGGTCGAAAACGCCTCGGCGACTTCCGCGACAAAGCTGTCGTGGTCCAGGTTTCCAGCAGCGGTGAAGACCATATTCTGTGGGGTAAACCGCGCGGCGTACTCGTCGAGCACGATGGCCTGGTCGAAGCTGGAGACGGTCTTTGCCGTCCCGAGGATTGGCCGGCCTAGCGCGTCGCCCTTCCAGAATTTCTGTGTGAAAAGTTCATGAACAAGGTAGTCGGGATTGTCCTCGTCCATCTTGATCTCTTCGAGGATGACGCCCTGCTCGCGCGCCAGATCGTCGGGAGCGAACGTCGGATGCAGCACGAGGTCGGTCAGCAGGTCGAGCGCGGCGGGGACGTTTTCGTCCAGCACCTTGATGTTGAAGCAGACGGTCTCTTTGCCCGTGAAGGCATCGAGATTGCCGCCGATGGAGTCGACTTCGCGCGCCAGTTGGCTCGCGGAGCGGGTGGTCGTGCCCTTGAACACCATGTGCTCGATGAAGTGGGAGATGCCGTTGCGCTCGGGCGTTTCGTCGCGGGAGCCGGAGTCGATCCACACGCCCATTGAGACCGAGCGGAGGTGCGGCATGCGTTCGGTCAGTACCAGCAGGCCGTTGGAGAGCGTGGTCTTGCGAATATCGCGGGCGGGAGACGGAGATGCGGTGATCGAGGCGGAGTTTTCCGCGAGAACTACAGACATAACCCTATTGTTTCATGCGCAGGACTATGTGTCTTACATCAGCGTGTCCTGAATGAACGCCCCCTGGTGGTAGACGATCTGCCAGCCCGCCGATGTACCGCGCCAGATGGTGCCGCGGCGGGCCTTGCGGTTGTCGCCCTGGTCGAGCGTGTAGGTCAGCAGGTAGGTATCGGCGAGAGGCGGCGGGCTCGAAAGACATGGTTGCATCATAAAGCGGATTCCGCGGGCAATTTGTGCGCCGGTATCGGGGCTGATCTGCGAAAAATAGGTAGCAGATCGTTGGCCAGGCGATGCAGGCGATGGCCTTTCACTTCGTGGCAGGTTCCAACTCCCATATTTCCTGCGTCCACGAGTTTTGCAGGCGAAACGTCCGGGCAAGTCGGTAGTGCTCATGGACAAACTCGCGAAACGGTCCGGAGTGGTCTTGCGCACTCTGCTGCCCATTTTGCGGAGCCAATGCGATGAAACGGGGTGGCTGCAGCCGGAATGCCTGCAAGGCAGCACTCACCTGTTCTGGCCGAGTGGAGTCGTTGTCATTCAGAAAGTCCACCGGAGCAGGGTTGTCGAGCGCAAGATAAAGCCCGGGGGCCGCGAGGTTGAATACTGCGTCGCCGGGTCTGGTCCGATCAGCCAGCCACTGCAACTCGGCGGCTGCTCCCGTATCGCCTACCGCCAACCGGCCCGTAGGCAGAGGTAGCGTTGCGTGGGCCTCCCTCTGGCGATGTACCGGAAGCCATACCGCGTATGCAGCGGCCACCACCCACACGGTTGCATGAGCGACCCGGAGCATTGGCGTTTCCCGCGCAAGGATCCAGACGAATACGATGCAGGCCGGCGCGGCGATCATGCATATCCGATGGAACCGGGGTCCACTGGCCACCGCAAGTGCAAGGAAAAGCCCCATGAGGTTCAACAGCATCAGCCGTTGCCGGATCGCTGCGGGTGTTTCATAGCGGTATCGCCGCAGAAGGTAGAGCGCGAGCAAATAAATATACGGAACCAGCAGGTACACAAACAGAAAAGCGGCAAACCGAACAATGTCCGCGAGAGAATGAACCGCTGGAAATTGATGCAGATACGTTCGCGGCGAGTTGACTTCATTCGAGGAGAGGAACTTGATCGGGTAGACCACCAGGTCGAACCACAACGTTCCAAAGCCGGCCTGGAGGGCATAGTAACCGAGTACTGGAACAACCACCACGCAACAGGCAAGCACCGGCGCGACCAGCTTCGAGGCCTTATTTCTGAATCCGGGTGCATCCGCCAGCCACCACAGATAGATCAGTACCGCGGCGAGCGCACACGCTCCGGTCGTCTGGGTAAACAGCGTGCTGACGCCGCACAGCGCTCCCGCGGCGATGGTCCGGCGGCGGGTGGTCCCCCCCGCAAAGCACCCTCACCGCGGCCAGTGCTGCAAGCGTGCTGTACCAGTGGTGCGTGGGATCGAGCGCGCTGTTGTAGTCGAAGACGAGAAAGAGCAGCGCCGGCAGCAGCACCAGCGGCTCGCGCAGAAGCTTCGCCGCGATCCACGTCAGTTCGGCGCAAAACCCGATACCCAGGACGATCACCCAGGCCTGCATCATCCACGTATGCACCCCCAGAACCCGGAATGCGGCGGCATACAGCAGATCGGTGCCGGGAGTCACCAATTCGAAGAAGTCGCGATAAGGCACTTGCCCGTGCATCACGCGCACGCCGCGGGCGAAAAAGAGCACCTGGTCACCCTGCGCCATCAGTGGCGTTGCTGGAAGCATAAAGACGCGCAGGTACAAGAAAGCCGCGGCAGCCACGAGTCCGAGGACGAGGAAACGCTGGGGCAAGGGCTTGTGAGTCAGTGGGTCTACTGGTTCTGTCGGCGTTGTCATGGAGTCCAGTCGCTCCATCATGCCATCCTTTCGGCGGCGTAAACTTGATGTTGGAGATTTCTTACAAACGCATGACGAAAGCCATCAAGACAGGCGTGGATGCCGAAGCCGCGATACCGATGCCGCCCGTCGGTGCGTTATTTGGCCTCGGTTTGACGGAGTTGACCGCCGTGATGGCTGCGCTGGGCCAGAAGCCGTATCGCGCGCGGCAGGTGTTCGACGCGCTTTATAAACAGCGCGTCGCGTCGCTGGACGAGGTGACGACGCTGCCGGTCGCGTTGCGAGACGAGCTCCACGCCGCCGGTTGGGCGATTGGGCTGCCGGAGATGGTGCAGACCGCGAAGTCGGTCGACGGCACCGAGCGCTACCTGATGCGCATGGCCGATGGCGAGACCGTCGAAACCGTCTGGATGCCCGACGGTGACGGTGGCGAACGCGGCGATGGCAGTGAGGCCGCGGTTGAGGAGTCGGGGGATCGCGTCGATGCTGCGGAAGCGGTGACAGGCCAGCTCAACAAGATCGACAAGCGCAACTGGGGCGCACTCGCGGAGCAGGGATTTCGACGGGCGACGATCTGCATCTCCAGCCAGGTGGGCTGCGCCGTCAACTGCCAGTTCTGCCTGACGGCCAAGCTGGGGATTCGCCGCAACCTGACCGCCGGCGAGATTGCCGGGCAAGTCGCTGCAGTGCTCAATCGCCACGGCGTCAAGATGGGCAAGGACCGCATCAACCTCGTCTTCATGGGCATGGGCGAGCCGTTCCTGAATTACGACTCCTTCATGCAGAGCGTGCGCGTATTGGTCGATGGCATCGGCGTTCCGGAGTCGCGGATGACCGTTTCTACTTCCGGCATACTGCCGGGGATTGAAGCGTTTGCGAAGGAGACCGTGCGGCCCAAGCTGGCGCTTTCGCTCAACGCGAGCAACGACGTGGTTCGGGAGCGCATTATGCCGATCACGCGCAAGTGGAATATCGCGAAGCTGCTGGAAGCCGTGAAGGCCATCCCGTTGCGCACGCGCGAGTGGGTGACGTTCGAGTACGTGCTGCTCGGCGGCGTCAACGACCAGCCGGAGCATGCGCGCGAGGTGCTCGCGCTGTTGAAGGGCATGGCGGCGAAGGTGAACCTGATCGTATGGAACCCAGGCCCGGGGATCGACTACCACCAGCCTGAGCCGACGGATGTTGCCGTGTTTCAGAAGATGCTGATGGGGGGCGGGATTCCGACATACATCCGGCGGCCACGTGGACGGGATATCTATGCGGCGTGCGGGCAGTTGAAGCGGACGGTGGCGGAGGAGTCGCCGAAGCTGGTGGTGATTGGGGCGGCGGTGGTTTAGGATTGCTCCGAAGGCCTTGAAACTATCTCACTGGAAGACGAGATCAAGAGTCGATCAATGAACCCGCTTCCGAACGAGCATCGAAGTCTGAACGAGGACCTTGAGCGGTTGCGTGTCTACCGCAAACGAAACCCCGCTTTCAAAGAAGCGATGGCGGACTTTGTTGAGGCTGAATTTTCCGAAGAGGACCCGATGGAAGGGACGCCCGTAAGAGGCGACTTTATCGCTGGGGAGTTCGTCGAAGTGGGATCGGCACAGAAAAGGTGACCAAGCCGGCTGTCCTTTTCATTGCGGTGTGCGAGGTCCTCATGGGGCTCGTACTCGGGTTCTTCTTCATCGTGCTTTGGTTCGTCTCTGGGACTGATGCGAGTGACGGATGGAAGACCGTGGCCGGTGTGGTCATTTGCGGAGTGGGATCGCTGCTCTGTTTCCTGATTGGTTACGCGGTGCTCCATCGCCGTCGCTGGGCCTGGTACGCATCCTGGGTCGTCGCCGCTATCACGGTCGCATTCGGGTTATTCATCCTCTGGGTCGGATTCCACGCTGATCAAGGGGGTGACGGCGGAGAAATTATTATCGCGGCCTTGCCAGTCTTGGCATGTGCGCTTCCTGCTTGTTGGATAATGCTCACCAGCAATCGCGAAAGCTTCGCCTCCAGTGAAAATCTCTAAACAGGCGCCCTGAGCCGTCGCGTCAGCATGTCCTTCACCTCCGGCCACTCTTTGCGAATGATGCTGAACCACGGGCTGTCGCGGCTGGAACCATCCGGCATGATGTAGTGATTGCGGAACGTGCCTTCATAGATCGCGCCGATGGCCTTGATGGCTGCATGCGATTTCAGGTTGGAGGCGTGGGTCTTGAAGCTGACCCGCATCATGTTGAGTGTGTCGAAGGCGTACGTCAGTTGCAGCAGCTTGGCTTCGGTGTTCACCCGGGTGCCGCGCCATGGCGAAGCCAGCCACGTGTTGCCAATCTCCACCGTCCGATGGGTGAGGTCAAGATCGATGAAGCGGGTCGCGCCGACCGCTCTGTCGGGTTCGTCCCCGCTGGCTTTCTTGATCGTGACCCAGGGCATGGCCGTGCCTTTTTCCTTGGCATGGAGCGCAGCCTCGGCCCAGCAGCGAAGGTCGGGCGGTGTGCGGACCGTGTACAGCATGTAGCGCCAGATCGTGGGGTCGAACGCCACCTGTTCGAGCGCAGGAAGATGATCGAGCGTCAATGGCTCGAGACGGACACCGGCTCCTTCAAGAACTGGAGTCTCCATAAGACAGGGTAACGCATGTGCGGAGGAGGGGGGAACCGGTTCGCACCATCGCCTAAGCTGCGACGGCAGGCCGGTGCAATGCCAGTTGCAGCACGGTCTCGGCGACGTGCTCGTAGTTGTGGCGGAGCACTTCGCCTTCGTGGACGAAGTTTCCCGTGATGGGCTCGACGCCGAGGGCGCGGATACGGTCGAGGTCGGCCTTGATCGGGCTCTGGCCTTCGCGGGCATAACGCTCCACGGCTTCCGGTGGGATGGGGCCGGTGTTGATCAGGGCGCAGTCGAAGATGCGTCCGCCGGCGTGGTCGAAGATTTTCTCGATGTGCTCGGATGCGGTCAGGCCCAGCGACTCATTGGCCTGGGTCATCAGGTTGCAAATGTAGACGCGGGTGGCGCCGCTGGCCTGCAGCGCTTCCGGGATTCCGCGGACCAGCAGGTTCGTAATCAGCGACGTGTAGAGCGAACCCGGGCCGAGCGTGATCAGGTCGGCGGCGGCGATGGCTTCAAGAGTCTCCGGCACCGGGGAGACGTCCGGAGGCTCGATCATCAGTTCTGCAATGCTGCGTTTGGAGGCGGTGATGTTGGTCTCGCCGTGGACCACGGAGCCGTCGTCCATCAGGGCGGCCAGCGTCGCATTGGCGTTGGTAGCTGGATAAATGCGGCCGCGAGTCGCGAGGATCTGCGACGACATGTGGACGGCCTGCGCGAAGTCTCCGGTGATGCCGGAGAGCGCAGCGACGAACAGGTTGCCGAAGCTGTGGCCTTCGAGTTCGCCCTGCTCGAAGCGGTACTGGAAGAGGCGGGAGAGCAGGTGCTCATCCTCGGACAGCGCGACCATGCAGTTGCGGATGTCGCCCGGGGGAAGGATGTTGAGGTCTTCGCGCAGCCGTCCTGAGGATCCGCCGTCGTCGGTGACGGTGACTACCGCGGAGAGTTCGCTGATGAGGCACGGAGCGTCGATGGTGGGGTGGTCGCTGGCACGCCGGCGGCGATCGTGCGAGCCAGGCGCGGCGACGTAACGCTTCAGACCCAGCAGCAGCGTGGACAGACCGGTGCCGCCGCCGATGGCGACGACCCGCAATTGCCTGTGGGTCGCGGAGTTCATACGTCCCCTCTAGTGTAAGGCCGCCCGGGTGGCGATGCGAGTCCGGAAGTGGTACACGGAGTGCCTCTCTTTGGGGAGAAAGAGGAGTTGTTCGTTTCTCAGTTCTTAGTTGTTAGTAAAAATCTCCGAAAACTAACAACTAACAACTTAGAACGAACAACTTGCAACGCACAACTCCTACGCTTCCGGGTAGAGCAACTCGGTGAAGCGCGGGTCGTCGGCAACGCCGTCGAAGTCGGAGTCGGAGCGGGCCTGGATGCGGTTCTGCCCATTCAGCCGGATCGCTTCGGTCAGGTGTTCGATGCACTTCTGGTTTTCGCCGGTCATGCTGGCGAGCAGGGCGAGACCGTAGAAGGCATAGTCGGCCGCATCGTTCTTCAGCAGAATGGCCTGGAAGTGTTCGCGTGCGTCGTCGTAATGCCCGTGGTTGAGCAGTGAGATGGCGTAATCGTAGCGCTCTTCGTGGGTTTCGAAGCTGGTTGCGCCTTTGGAGATCTGTGCGACGCAGGCCGCGATGTACATGCGGATGCGGTCGGCCAGATCGTGGGGCGCGTTGGCCAGCATCTCGTTGAAGATGCCGTGGGCTTTCTCATACTTCCCGGCCTGCATCAGCCGCAGAGCGTTCTCGTACAGAGTGAGCGTCTTCTTGCGGTTTTCATCGGCGGGGAGGACGGCGACACCGGCCAGCGTGCGCGGCTTCTTATGAGGCGCCGAGGCGGTTTCGTGTTGCGGAGACGGATTCGAGTTTGCGACTTTCGTTGCCATGGGTTCCTGTGCTTGGCCCGACGTGCGGCATGGTTCAGAACACGTTCAATAAAAAGGATTACTTGCTTCGGTTTTATACGGCAGCGAAGGGCGCAGGTCAACCTTCTCCCGAATCGGCACTGTTGGCAATGGCGCTTCGGTATAAGACCGGGTTCAGGGTTGGATCGTTATACATCTTGAGTTGACGATAAAGTTTGAAGCGCCGCCGACCATTTTGGATGTCCAGCCAGAGTTCGTCAAGGCATCCTG
>Ga0207125_10128_pt1 | contig 17428 bp, 14 predicted proteins | sample Alteio_BWMinHeat_19_FD_153556 | JGI IMG/M metagenome (GOLD analysis project Ga0207125, IMG submission 153556) | Enriched cells from forest soil in Barre Woods Harvard Forest LTER site, Petersham, Massachusetts, United States -... | ecosystem: Environmental > Terrestrial > Soil > Temperate forest >...
GAATCCGGGCACAAGCGACCCCATTACCTTGTCGATCTGGGCTTTCGAAACAGCGCTCGATGTCGAGTGGGCTCACGCGATCGCGCCAAAAGCCACGATTCTTCTTGTGGAATCGGCTACCGACACGTTGGATTCTCTACTGGCAGCCGTCGATGTTGCCGTCGCCCACAACGCCAGTGTCGTTTCGATGAGCTGGGGAGGGTCTGAATTCGCAACCGAGGCACACGATGAGGACGGGCACTTCGTCGCAGCACATGTCACCTTTTTCGCTGCCTCTGGAGATAGCGGGCATGGGACTCGCTATCCGGCGGCGTCACCGTACGTGATGTCTGTCGGGGGCACGACGCTGCACCTCGATATAAACGGGAATTATCTGGATGAAAGGGCCTGGTCTGGAAGCGGCGGCGGACTGAGTCCCTTTGAACACGCATTCCTGTATCAAATCGCCTATCCGATTCCCAATGATCCGCTGCACTTTCGCGGCATGCCGGACGTCGCCTACGTGGGAAATCCCAACACGGGAGTCGCTCTGTACGACAGTGTTCCATACTTTGGCAGCGCAGGATGGTTCGAGAGCGGCGGAACGAGCGTAGGCCCGCCGCAGTGGGCAGCATTGGTTGCGATTGCCAACTCGATACGCGACTCGCACAAACAAAAGGCACTGACCGGCAGCCAGGGCGTTCTTTACGACGCTGCGAACGATGAAAACGACGCTTTCACGGACATCACCAAGGGCAGGAACGGCACATGCGGACTCTTGTGCAAAGCGAAGCCAAGTTACGATTACGTGACCGGTCTGGGAACGCCCGAGGCGGATAACCTGGTTCAAGACCTCTTACACTAAACATAGACCAGCCCATTTCAACCCGATAGTATAGGGAGGACCATGGGTCCTCCCGACTATCATCCCTCGCTCGAATTCCGGCCCGGACGCGGCCTCCTCGTACGACTCGCGGTTCTGGTCGTCCTGATCATTGCAGCATTTCAATCGATTTCGTTTTATGTCGAGAGCTTGTGGTATGGAAGTCTCGGCTTTGAATCGGTGTATTGGTATCGATTGCGCGCGCAATCGATTCTGTTCCTGGCAGTAGCTGCGATCACCGCGGTTGCACTTTGGGCAATCTTCCGTCTCGTGACGCCGCCTCCTGGTTACTCGCGCCGTCCATTGCTGCAATTCGGTCAGGAAGCGATCACCATTCCGGCAACGGATACGTTGAAGCGGTTGGCCCTGCCCGTTTCCATTGTGCTCGGCGTCTTTTTCGGAATAGCCTTCAGCTCCGATTGGAACACGTTTGCCTTATTCTTGAACCGCACCGCAACGCCCTCTGCCGTTGACCCCATCTTTTCCCGGCCGGTTTCGTTTTATCTATTCACTCTGCCGGTGCTTGAATCGGCCGCCGGTTGGTTTCTTGCGATCAGCGTCATTGGCCTCATTGCGGCGATTTTCCTGTCGATCACAGACATGACAGCAAGCTTCAAAGGCGTGTCGCTGGGTTTAACCCTGGTTCTCGCCGCAGCCGCACTTCAAACGTTCGTTTCACGATACTCATTTCTCGTGCAGGACAACGGCCTGTTTACCGGTGTGCGCTATGTCGATGAAAACATCGTCATTCCAGGACTGTCCTTTGTGATTGCCGCGTTGTTAATGGGCGCCATCGTCGCTGCGGCAAATATCCGTGCCGGACGCATTCGGAATCTTGGCATTGCGGTTGTCATTCCTGCGCTGACTTACCTTGTGGCAGGTGTCATTGCGCCGTTTTATGTCACGTCGTTCGTGGTAAAACCGAATGAATTGGTCCGCGAGAAACCCTACATCAAGAACAATATCGAATTCACCCGCAAAGCGTTTGCGCTCGATCATATCGAAGAAGTTCCGTTTGAACCGCGAGTCACGAATGCCGTCTTCGATCCCGCTGCGCATCCGGAAACGCTCGAGAACGTCCGCCTGTGGGATTGGCGAGCCCTGCAATCCACCTTGCGCCAGATTCAGGAAATACGAACGTACTACGATTTCCCGGACATTGACGTGGATCGCTACGTCATCAATGGAAAGCCACAGGCGATGATGCTCGCCGCGCGTGAACTCAGCCGGACCAAGTTGTCGTCATCGGGATCGCAGAATTGGGTCAATGAATCGCTGATTTACACGCACGGATACGGAGTCACGATGAGTCCGGTGAGCCGCTTCACGAAAGAAGGTTTGCCGGAATTCATACTGTCGAACATGCCGGTCGAAAGCACGCAGCCACAGATCCAGGTCAAGCGGCCGGAAATCTATTTCGGCGAGATCACCGACTGGCCGGTTTACGTAAGGACGAAGCAAAAGGAATTCAATTATCCCGAGGGTGACGCGAACAGTTACACGACGTACGAAGGAACTCACGGGATTCGAATGGGTTCCTTCTTCCGGCGGCTGCTGATCGCGTGGTCGACTGGCGACATTGCAAAGGTTCCGTTCTCCGACGACATCACGGCGGACAGCGCCCTTCTGATGCGCCGCAATATTCGCGTACGCGTTTCCGAACTCGCTCCTTTTTTGCTGTTCGATCAGGATCCCTACATCGTCGTCGGCACGGATGGCGGTCTGTACTGGATGATCGACGGCTTTACGACATCGGATCGCTATCCATACTCGCGCCCGTTAAACCTCGGGGACCGAACGATCAACTACATCCGGAATAGCGTGAAAGCGGTGGTGAACGCCTACGACGGAACCGTTCACTTCTATATATTTGACCAGACGGACCCCCTGGTGCAGTCGTATCAGAAAATGTTTCCAAGCCTGTTTGCCGATGCCGCGGAGATGCCGGACTTCCTGCGGGCCCATGTCCGGTATCCGGAATTGCTGTTCCGCACGCAAGCCGCCATCTATTCCACCTATCACGTCGAAAACGAACAGGTGTTCTACAACAGGGAAGACGTGTGGACGATTGCGCAACAAGGGCACGGACAGCAGGGGCAAGCCGCCGCGGATACGATTGAGCCATACTTTGTGCTCCTGCGGTTCCCCGGCGATAAGGAACAGGAATTCGTTTCGATTCTTCCGTTCACGCCGGCGAATCGCAACAATCTCATCGGTTGGATTGCCGGCCGGAGCGATGGCGACAAATACGGCACGCTGCGGGCATATCGCTTTCCAAAAACACGATTCGTCGACGGCCCCCTGCAGATTCAGGCGCGCATCGATCAAGACCCGCAGCTCTCGTCGCAGCTCACGCTCTGGAACCAGCAGGGCTCCACAGTTATTCGGGGCAACGTTTTGGTGATTCCACTCGAAGATACGCTCCTCTTTATCGAACCAATTTACCTGCAGGCGGAACGCAGCCCCATGCCGGAACTGCGCCTCGTGGTCCTCGCAACACAGGATCGTCTGGCATACGCCCCCCGGTTCCCCGAAGCATTAAGCCAACTCATTCAAGGCGGTGCTCCGGCTCCCGTTTCCGCAGGCACAAAGACATCTGAGACATCCTCCCAACCACCTCCGGGGACTGCCGCCGCACAAGCTCCCGATATTCGATCTCTCGCCGACCGTGCCAATCAGGCTCTCTCGGATTATCGAAAGCTGACCGCCGAGGGGAAACTCGGAGAAGCCGGAGCCAAGCTGGACGACCTCAAACGCGCGCTCGAAGATATGAATCGCGCCGGAGCGCCGAAGAAGTAAGAGAATTCCCCGCTTTTTTTCCGAATATCCCGGTTTCAAGATCGCAACTGGTTGTTATCCTCCGACTGCGAAAATTCAAATTGCGATATCGAAACTTCAACCTGGAGGGTTCGCCTTCAGCTTGCCGGCCCTCGCGCTTTCGACAGGAAATCTCTTCAGCGCCGTCCAACCCGGCGGTTCGCTGTTCGGACTGCAGGAGAGCAATCCCGTGAACATCGATGTGGCTTATGGCGGTGACGCCACCAATTACGGCACCGCGAGCGATCCAATGGTCGGAGGCAAGATCGGCGGCATTAACGTCTTTGGCGGTGGATTAGCGCTGTACAACGCCAGCGGCAAGATCGCCGGCGGCGTGGGCGTCAGCGGCGACTCTTCATGTGCCGATCACTTCGTTGCGTGGGTTACACGCGCACTTCTGAAGCTGGATAACGTTCGGGCAGGCGTCAATAATGGAACCGACAACATCGTCTACGATATTACAAATGGGGCAAGCCCAAGCGGATGGGGACACCCGCAGTGCAGCACTGCCTCCACTATTGCGGCATCCTTCTTGACGAAAGTCTGGCCAACGGGAGCCCATCAGTAGGAAAACCGCCAGCATCACGAATGTAGCGGTGTTTGAAGAGAGACGCCGCTACATTACCGCCGTCAATTGGGCATTGCAACACTGGCTGGCTTGGAAAGCCGCGTCAATATTGAGACACAAATGACCGGCGGCCAAAAGTATGCGAAAAAGGGCCGTTTTGCGCGCTTTTCGCCCGGCTTTTCAACAGTGGCGCGGGTGACCGGAATCAGTGCAAACCGCTATAAGCGTTGATTTTAGATACGTTAATGCGGATTAGCCGCGGTATTTCCACAGGCTTTTCCACAGGATTCGTGAACTCGGCTGTAACAATTCGATATGTTTACATAATAGCTGTTATGTGATTAATCAATTCTGGCCGTATCCGCCGTTAAGCCAGCCGATTTGGAACCTCTGAATAAGCTATAATGCGCCACATGGATGATTCCCTTGATACTCTCCGGCGCCCAATGCGCGATCTCCGGGTTTCCGTCACGGACCGCTGCAATTTTCGCTGCACCTACTGCATGCCGTTTGACGAGTACAAATGGATCGAGCGCCAGGAAGTTTTGTCCTTCGAGGAGATCGAGCGCGTGGCGCGGCTGTTCCTTGGATTGGGAATCCAGAAGATTCGTCTTACTGGCGGCGAGCCCCTCGTTCGAAAGGATCTCCACCGGCTGATCTCGCGGTTGTCAGCTATCGAAGGACTGGGCGACGTCACTTTGACGACAAATGGCGCGCTACTGGCCGAACAAGCCCCCGAGCTTTATGCCGCCGGCCTCCGCAGGATCAATGTCAGCATTGACACGCTCCGGCCGGATCGATTCACAGCATTGACGAAACGTGGCAATCTCGACGAGGTCCTGGCGGGACTGTTTGCGGCAAAAAAGACGGGAATGGCGCCTATCAAGGTGAATGCGGTGATCATCCGGGGAACTAACGACGATGAAATCCTGGATCTCGTCGAATTCGCGAGAAACAACGGCCTCGAGATGCGGTTCATCGAATACATGGACGTTGGGAATGCAAATGCATGGAGCCTCGAAAAAACCGTCACCAAAAGGGAAATCCTCGATACAGTGCATGCCCGATTCCCTGTTCGTGAAGTGGGCCGGGCCAACGGAAGCGCGCCAGCGGTGGATTACGAGTTTCTGGATGGCGCAGGAGAGATTGGAATCATCGGATCGGTTACAGAACCATTCTGCTCGAGTTGTACGCGCCTGCGGCTGACTGCGGATGGAAAGCTCGTGACCTGTCTCTTCGCCGAGTCCGGCTTCGACCTCAAGGCATTGCTGCGATCAGGCGCCTCCGATGAGGAATTGCGCACCCAGGTCGCAAACCTTTGGACGGCGCGGGCGGATCGTTTTTCCGACGTTCGATGGGAGCAGGTCCGGTCTGGTGGCTACCAGCCACGCGAGCACAAGAAGATTGAAATGATCACGCTGGGCGGGTAACGCCTGGAATCGCGATCTGCGGCCGTTCCTTCAAGAAAATCTGACCTTTTGATGTGACGTAAATCGAAGGCCGGAAGCCCTCCTCCTGGCCAATGTAATTCTCAGTAATCAGGTAATCGATCATGCCGGTGACGGACTTGATCGAGTAATCCTTGAGTAATCCGTAGGTTGACAGCGACTTATAGTCCTGAACCGCCGTCTCCTCCGATCCCGCCAAAATTTTGGCCACCTTTTCCCTGCCGAGCTTTTGATGCACTCGCAGAACGCAGGACAGGATTTTCAACGCAACAATTGTCGATGACTCCGACTGCGGGGTAGATACCGCGGTTCCTGGCCGCGATTTCGCAGCCGGCGCACTCATTGTCTCCACCTTCGCACCCCTGGGAAATTTCCCTGGGTTACAACGGCTGCAATTCCCGCACTCACGGTTCTTATTCCATTCGCCGAAGTACCCGAGTATAAAGCTCCTATAACAGTGCCTCCGGAACCGGCTCGCGTAGTTCAGCATCACGCCGAACTTCTTGTATTCGAATTGGCGGCGCGATTCGAGTTCTTCGAAATTGATGCCGCTGAGGCCGCGATCGTTCGGCTTCAAAATGCGAATTCCGCGGCCCTCATGCGTTTGTAATTTCTCGATGTAGCCATATCGCTGAAGCAGAGAGATCGAGGCATGAAAGCGATGATCCTTGGTGTTAGACAGCTTCCGCCAGGCGTCGCCAAGTATCCTTGATTCACCAGATCGGCACACTTTTCCAAAGACGAACTTCAAGATATCCGCGGGCGGATGGCTGGAATCGATAAAGAATTCAGGAATCCATTTATCGGCGTAGCTGAAAAGCAGCAGGCAGCGCGCGGACTCTCCGTCGCGGCCGGCACGCCCGATTTCCTGATAGTAGGCCTCTACCGAATCCGGAATGTCGGCATGGACGACAAATCGAACCTCACTGCGGTCGATGCCCATGCCGAATGCGTTGGTAGCCACGATGACGCATTGCGGCGAGTCCATGAAGCGCTCCTGAACCGCCTTGCGATCCGGCGTGGTCAGGCCCGCATGGTAGGCAGCTGTTTCGACGCCAGCTCTTTTCAAGCTGCCATAAATATCTTCGACGTTTTTCCGTGTGCCCGCGTACACGATTCCCAGCGGCGCCCAGCGAGCCAGTTCGACGATCGCTCGAATCTTCTCCGCGGTGGTCGAGACCTCCCGAACTTCGAGGTAAAGATTCGGTCTGTCGAAGCCGCTCACCACCTGCGCGGCTCCTTCGATTCCAAGTTGGACGAGGACGTCGCGGCGAACGGCCGGCGTGGCGGTTGCTGTTAATGCGAGAACCGGAGGTGCGTGCAGGTCGCGAATCACAGGCCGCAAGCGCAAATAGTCGGGGCGGAAATCGTGCCCCCAGAGCGATACGCAGTGCGCTTCGTCTACCGCAAACAGGCTGACCTTCGTGCGGGCGAGTCCGGCGCGAAACTCGTCATTTTGAAAACGCTCGGGAGCGACATAAAGCAGTTTGATACGTCCCGCAATGGCCTGTTCGAGCCGGCTTCTCTGCTGTTCTCGCGATACGCTGCTGTTGATGACTGTTGCAGGCAGGCCAAGATGATTCAGCTGGTCGACCTGGTCCTTCATTAAGGCGATCAGCGGAGACACAACCAGTGTCAGTCCCGGAAGCGCAAGGGCCGGCAGTTGATAGCACAGCGACTTTCCGCTTCCCGTCGGCATGACGGCGAGCGCGCTCTGGCCCGCCATGACCTTATCGATGACTTGCTTTTGTGCGGGACGAAACTCCGCGAAGCCGAATCGTTCGCGGAGTAACAACGCAAGGTCCATCTGTTTTAACTACGCAGCCACAGGGACAGGACTAATACTCGCTCTCTCCGCCAGGGGCTTCCCCGCCCTGCTGAGCCATTTGTTGCATCGCTTCCGCCATCTGCGCCTCTGTGGGCTCCGCTTTGTGAGTGGCAATCATCCACTTGTTGCCGTCCGGGTCGCCGATCATCGCACAGCGGTCTCCCCAGAACATATCCATTACCGGCATCAGCACCTTTCCGCCTGCGGCAACCGCAGTGTTGAAAGTGCCGTCGACATTCTCCACCAGTACATACAACGTGGCGGGGGTGTTGCCGATGGAATTGGCGCTGAGATTTCCCTGCTTGGGAGCCTCCGGACTGAGCATGAGCGTCGTCTCTCGAAGACGCAGTTCGGCGTGCAAGGCGCCCTGCGGGGTGTCCATAACACCGCGAACGCTGAATCCGAACGCCTTCTTGTAGAAGTCCACAGCTTTGTGGATATCACTGACCGCAAGCATCGGCGACATGGCTCCGTATTGTTTGCGGTTTAATGGATCGATCTTTGGGGCCGCAGTCTTCCGCACCGCCGGCTTGGACGGCTTTGCGGCTTTTTTCGTTGCGGGTTTCGCAGATCTTGCTGCGGTTTTGGGTTTGGCGGTCACTCGAGCTGATTTCTTCGCCGTTTTCGCCTTCTTCTTTGCTGCTTTTGCCATTTGTAACCTCTCCTTTAGCGCCGATCTTCGGGCTACTTTAGCGCACCCGCACGTTGTTGCGCACCCGGATTCTTTCGCGTAACGTCATGCTCGTGAGACGAAAACTTTTGTTGGCGGCTCTGTTTGCGCTGACTGTTGGTTGCTCAGGTCTTCCCACGCTGACGCCAGGTATCCTGTCGCAAGCCGAAGAGAAATGGAGCGCCCACAAACCTGCGGTTTACCGCCTTGTATTTGACATGTCCGGCGACCGAGTCGAAACTGGGCGATTCGAAGTTGAGGTCCGCGGCGGCCAGATGGTCAGCCTCCGGCGAAATGGCCTCGTCATTCGCCCAAACGCCGGTCAGGACTACTCCATGGACGGACTCCTTCGGATGCTGGACCAGGAACTCAGCCTGGCGGAAAAACCAGCGATGGTCGGAGCGCCTGCGGGGTATTCCGTCTACGTCAATGCGAAGTTCGACGAAACGAACGGACGGCTTATTCGTTATCGCCGAATCGTAGGTGGGACATCGAATTCAATCGAAGTGAACGTTCTGGAGTATGTGCAGTAAAAATATAGATCTCAAGATGGTCCATGAACAATGGTCCATGTAGATGTAATTGCCCAATGCGAAATGGGCCATCCGAACAATGTGAATTGAGCAATTACATCTACATGGACCATCGTTCATGGACTATTTGACATTTAAATTTTGGGGAAGCTACTCCTCCAACCCGTATCTTTTCAGCTTGTTGATTAGGCCCTGGTGGCTTAAGCCGAGGATCTTGGACGCGCGCCGCCGATCGTTTTCGGTTTGCGACATGGCGTCGCGGATCATTTGAATCTCGAGCGTCGTTACTCGATCCTTCAATGACTGTTTGTCGCCGCTTGCTCCAGCGGACTCTTCTGTCTCCGGCTCCGCCAATCGTTCTTCTCTGATGGTTTCCGATAAATCCGAGGCCTGAATCTCGCGGCCCATCGCCAGAACCACCGCGCGTTTCACTTCATTCTCGAGTTCCCGGACGTTGCCCGGCCAATAGTAAGTCGCCAGGGTCTTCACCGCTTCCTGCGAAAAACCGTGAATCTCGCGTCCCATTTCCTTCGCATATTTCCGAAGAAAATGCGTCGCAAGCAATGGAATGTCCGTCCGAATCTCCCGCAACGCCGGCATGCGGATGTAAATGACGTTCAGGCGGAAAAACAAATCCTGCCGGAATCGATTCTGGCGGATTTCCTCTTTCAGATCCTTATTTGTGGCCGCAGCGAGACGAACATCCACGGGAACCGGACGGCGTCCGCCAACCCATTCGACTTCACGCTCCTGCAGGACGCGCAAGAGCTTTGCCTGGGCTGTCAGGCTGAGATCGCCAATTTCGTCGAGAAACAACGTCCCGCCATTGGCCGACTCGATGCGTCCAACACGGCGCTCGACACCGGTCGCGACGCCCTTCTCGATACCGAATAATTCGCTTTCAACCAGCGCTTCCGGTAATGCCGCGCAATTGACTGCTACAAAGGGTTTGCTGCGGCGGGAACTCATATAATGCAGCGCGCGGGCCGACAGTTCCTTACCCGTGCCGTTTTCCCCGGTTATCAGAACCGAAACCGACGTTTCGGCCGTCCTCTCGATAAGAGAACGGATCTCGTTGATCTTCGGACTCGTCCCCAGAATGCTCTTGCTTGTGAAACGCTCCTCAACTTCCTTTCGGAGGCTCTGGTTCTCTTCGATGAGTTCCTGCTGGCGCGTTGAAAGCTCGGTGAAAGCCTGAGTATTTTCAAGTGCGATCGCCGCCTGGTTTGCGAGCGCCTGCACAAAATGTTCATCTTCAGTCGTGAACTTCCCTTCCTTCTTATTGAGTACCTGGAATACGCCGATGATTTCATGCTTCGGCGTCCGCAGTGGAACGCTCAGGATATTGCGGGTGTGATAGCCCGTGATCGAATCGATCGATGGATAGAAGAGCGGCGACTTGTATGCATCCTCAACCACCAAAGGCTTCGCGGCAATGAGCACCGCGCCGGCGATGCCAAGCCGTGCATCGAAGCGAATCGTATCGGAAACGCCAAGAGCCACTTTCGCCCAAAGTTCGCCCTTGCTCTTATCCAGGATAAAAATCGTAGCCCGCTCCGCATCGACGTGCTTTGTCGCTTCGTCAGCGATCAGCTTGAGAAGCTGATCGAAATTCTTCTCTGAATTGAGGCGGCACGAGATATCGAGCAGCGCGGTGTATTTATCGAGGATTGAATGGGGCGATTTCGTTTCGGCTTTCATATAATCTTGGCCATGAAAAAGCGGGCCTTTTCAGCGTTTCCAAAGGAAGGACTTCAATTCCTTCGATCGTTGAAGCGCCATAATAATCGCGAATGGTTCCAGCAGCACAAGGGTATTTACGAACAGTACGTGAAACAACCCCTTGGGGAGCTGATTGATTCGCTTGCCGGGGAATTCCGGCAATTCGCTCCAGAGATGATCGCGTCACCCAAAGTGTCCTCCTATCGTATCCACCGCGACACCCGATTTTCAAAGGATAAATCCCCATACAAGACCCACGTCGCGGCTGTTTTCCCACGATCGGGTCTCGGAAAGCATGAAGGCGCGGCGTTTTACGTTCACATCGCGCCAACGGAACTCCTCATTGGCGGCGGCCTTTATATGAGTTCGCCGGAGGATCTGGCGGCCGTGCGAGGCTATATCGCGGAGAATACAAAATCGTTCATCCGTATCGTCGGCAACCGTCAATTTCGAAAGCTTTTCGGAACCATGGGAGGCGAACAGCTCGCCCGCGTGCCTCGAGGCTTCCCTCCGGGCCATCCGGCGGCCGATTATCTAAGGCATAAGCAATTTCTCGCCGGACGGCACTTAGAACCTGATATTGCGGTCACTGCCGGTTTCTACAAACTCCTGGTGGAAACTTTTAAGGGAATGCTGCCGTTTATTCGATTTCTAAATGAGCCTATCTTGCGCTCCCGCCGGACCCGGGAACGGCAGGAAGCGTTGTTGAATTTCTAATTTGGAATGGATCGCTGGATGACATCGTAATAAGTGCGAATGCGGCCGCCATGAAATGCATCGATCAATCCCCTCATGTTGTCGATCATTTGCACCGGCCGTGGCGGCAGCGAAGAGTTCGGATAGGGAGGGCCGTAGTTATTGAAGTACGAACGGATGACGACGCTGTCCTTGCTCACGGGCAGCTCGGCAATATTGTCCAGGAATTTCTTCCAGTCGTCGCTCTGGAACAAATAGAACTCCACGTTCGACGTATAAAATGCTGAGACGGTGGCGCCGTGTTCTTTCAAGTAACGCCCGACTGAGCGCAATGCTTTTTCACCCGCAAAGTCACCGACGACTGGAATGATCCTATTCTCCGATTCCATTTTCCGAATGGCCTGGAAATTTTCCTCCGAGGCCATATAGCTGCGGTTTTGTCCTCCGCCTCCTGCTCCATCCGTTTCGCTCATCAATTCGGCATAGCTGGGAAAACGCCGCAAATAGGCCTGACTCGGAAATGAATAGCGGATCTCCGGACCGGCCGTCACAAAAGAATGGTAGACGTGCTCGACACTCTTCGAATCGTCGAGACTGAGCGCAAAATGATGGCGATCGCGGAGCTGAGCCAAAATCGACGCCAGACCTTCCTTCTCCAGTGCCCGATCAGACTTCTCCGCAAGAAAGGCGTCCAGCAGCCGCTTTGCATCAACATTATCGGAAAGGGTGAGGGGCGCCGGGCGCGAAAACAGTTTTGACAGGAATTCAGAGCGGGAATGGGACATTTCGAACAGCGCCTTGTACATCAGATGAAGCATCATGTTTTGCCGGCGAATGTCGGTGATGATGGCAAGCTTCGGTTGAATGGCAGCGATATATGTGAAATTCTGATCCGGACCGACGCCCAGGTAAACACCCCCGGGCCTGAGCTTTCTGGTCAAATCGGGAATGACCCGTTGATAGGTATCCTCATTCGAGACAAAGTTGTCCGAACGAAAATCTCCGCCCGCCTCCGAAGACTCATTGATCAGATTCCAAAACTCCGAATCGGAGAGCGCCGGCGGAAGAGTCTCGAACGGCTCCGCTGCCGGACGGCGAACCACATAGATCGTGATCGATAGGAGCGCGACTGCGGCCAGTCCTAACCCAGCTAAACGCTGACGGGGTTGAAGCACGAGTCCATTCTAATCCATTCTACTCAAGGAGAATCTCTTCGACTTCATATCCCGAGTCATCGAAGATCACAACGCCGCCTTCTTTCGTGACCTCGCAGATTCTGCAATTGCACTTGAAGTATTCATCCGCATCGAAGGTTTCCGTCCGTACCCGTACGAGTTCTGCGGACGGACGGTCGAGGTGAACGAATGTGAATCGATCTTTACGGGAGATGACAGCGTTCTTCCCGTACAAAAAAAGAATCTCTTTATCGGAAAGCATGGGGGAGGAACCAGGGGAAAAGGAAAGGCGAGGAGGATTATACCGGTTTTGAGTTTCTTCTTAGAAATGTAAATGTCAAATGGACCATTTGATATTTACATTTTTAAAAGCAATGCCTCCCTACTTCGCTCTGCCGTAATCATCCTGGAGGCGTTGGATATCGTCTTCCCCGAAATAGGTTCCCCGTTGAATCTCGATGAAGATCAGCTTCACGGTGCCGACATTCTCGATGCGGTGCGCGGCGCCGATCGGAACGTCGACCGTGCCGCCGGTGCCCACGGTGGATTCACTGCCGTCGAGTGTGACTTTAGCCTCGCCGGCCACGATCATCCAGTGTTCCGAGCGTTGTGTGTGCTTCTGATAGCTGAGGCGTTTTTGGGGCAAAACCTCGATACGCTTGACTTTGTAGGTGTCCCCTTCGTCAAGTACGGTGAAGCTGCCCCAGGGACGTTCGTCGTGGATCATCGATTGACAATACACCCCATAATTTTGGACTGCAATAGACCTTGACTGAAACATGCGTGGTTGAGAACATCGGACTTCCGTTCGCGCAGGGCTGGATGCTAAAGCGGCGGTGGAAGGAAGAAAAAAGGGTACCGCGTATGCACGTACGTTTTTGGGGAACCCGAGGCTCAATCCCCACACCTGGTCACCGAACGGCTATCTACGGCGGCAACACTTCCTGCGTCGAGATTCGCACCAAGGACGGCACCAATCTTGTCCTCGATTGCGGCACAGGTATTCGCTTGCTCGGGCTCGATATGCTCCGGCGTCCGGGACCGCATCGAACCCATCTTCTGATCGGCCACACCCACTGGGACCACATCCAGGGATTCCCATTCTTCACTCCTGCGTTTCTTCCCGGCAGCGAAGTGAACATTTACGGATCCGCTGCATTTCAGCGAAGTCTTGAAGACTCGCTTTCCGGGCAGATGCAGTATTCGTACTTCCCCGTGAAACTCCAGGACCTTGCCAGCCGGATCCATTACACCGAACTGGAGGAAGGATTCTTCAGGATCGGCGAAGTTCTGGTCGAGACTCAATACCTCAATCACACCGCGCCAACGATCGGGTACCGGATTTCTTCAGACGGCGCCACAGTCGCATACATTACCGATCACGAACCTTTCTGGAATTCGCCCGGGCCGGTTTTTCATCATCCCGGGGATCAAAGACACATCGAGTTTCTGGAGGGCGCCGATCTGGTCATTCACGACGCGCAGTACACCAGCGAAGAATACCGGACAAAGCTGGGTTGGGGTCACAGCCCGACGGACTACGTCAGCGATGTCGCGATGGCAGCGGGCGTGGCAAAGCTCGCCCTGTTCCATCATGATCCGACACACGACGATGACGCTATCAAGCGCATCGAAGAGTCTCAGCGCGCCCGCATCGTCACAGCAGGCTCGCCTCTGGATGTCTTTGCTGCCGCGGAAGGAATGGAATTCGACATCAGAGGACAGGGATGGGGTAAGACCATTCGGGACGTTTCCGCGCTGGAACGGCGGCCCATCTCCGGCGGACGCGTGATGATCGTCACAAGTCACCAATCCGACGTCTCGGCGCTCGAACAGATTTTGCCCGATGACGGTCTCGTGCTCAAGCCTGCGTCCGATGGACGCGAGGCCATGGAACTTGCTTCAACAGTCCAACCCGATCTGGTCATCATCAACGCAAAGCTCAAGGACGGTGACGGCGCCAGCTTCATTCAGCCGCTGCGCAATCTCCTGCAGAAGGCCGATCTGCCCATCATCCTGTTAACGGAAGGGCGCGACGGAACCGAAACTCTCTACAGTGCCGAAAGCATTGCGACGGACTATCTCGCCAGGCCCTTCAGTCCGCCAATGCTCCGCACACGAGTTCGTGCGTGGCTGGCTCGAACGATCGGCGCCACCGGAGCGCCGGTGGAGATCGTGTTACCCGCGCGCAGCCCTGAGGTTCACGACGTCGCAGACAGCAGCAAAGCCGTAACCGAAAATCTCCACGAAGTTTTACCCACGATTCCTCTCTTCGCTGCGCTGACCGCGGAACAACGCTCGCGCCTGCTTGAGCGGGCCGCCGAGCAGACGTTCCCGCCAGGCCAAACCGTCATGCGGCAGGACGATCCCGGCGGTATGGCGTACGTCATTATTTCCGGCCGGGTGCGCGTGCTCGAATCCGTTCCGGACAGTCCCGTTGAAATGTTCCTGGGCGAACTCGGAATGGGTGAAATCTTTGGCGAGTTGGGCGTGCTCAGGGAACGCCCGCGTTCCGCGAGCGTTATGACGCTGGAACGAACGCGCTGCCTCGCGATTCCCGCGGAAGACTTCCTGCAGATGCTGCAGACGTCGAAGGAAATGTCCCTGGCGCTGCTGCGCATCCTCGCGGGCCGCCTGTATGACGCGGATCGATTGCTGGCGCGTCATGCCCCGGATCCGCTCACTGGACTTCCCGGGCGCCGCGCGTTCCACGAATTGTATCGCCGGCTGACTGCAGGTTCGAAACGCCGGGGCACCAGTGTGCTTCTGCTCGTGCTCGATGTGCTCCACCTCAAAGAGATCAACGATGAGTTTGGATACGCCGTCGGCGATGACGTTCTACGAACTGTTGCGGACACCCTCGTCGAATCTTCCCGTAATACCGATCTTGTCGCTCGTTATGGAGGCGATGAATTTACCGTGCTTCTGGTCGAAGCGGCGGCAAAGGATGCCGAAGTGGTCGTAGGCCGCGTTCAACAGAAGTTGCACCAGCTGGCTGTGTATCGCGGCCTTCCGTTGACGGTCGATTGCCGGATCGGTTATGCCGTCAGCGAGAATCCTCCCGATACTGCCGATGAGATGCTTCGCCTGGCCGACGAGGACATGCAAGCCAAACGTTCCAGCCAGCCCAAGTAGATTGGCGTAAACTATTTGGGACCATGCAGAGAGCTGACGCATACCGCCTCATTCATTCCAACGATCGCGAACTGGCCGCGCTCATCGACCACGCCGGCGCGCTGCGCGATGCCTGCAAGGGCCGAACCGTTACCTACTCCAGAAAGATTTTCCTGCCGGTGACCAATCTCTGCCGGGACCGCTGTGGATACTGCACTTTCAGAAAAGATCCCACCGATCCCGGCGCCTGGACGATGTCCCCGGCCGATATCGAGGATGTCCTTCAGCGTGGAAGCGCACAGGGATGCAAAGAGGCTTTGATGTGTCTCGGCGATAAACCCGAAGCCGCGTTCCCTCAGTATCGCGAAACCCTTGCTCAATTCGGCCATCGGACGACGGCACAGTACGTGGCACATGCATGCCGGACGGCAATCGGATACGGCTTTCTTCCCCACACTAACGCCGGCGTTCTCTCTTATGACGAGATGGAAATGTTGCGGCCCGTAAACGCCAGCCTCGGACTGATGCTCGAAAATGTCAGCCCGCGCCTCTCGCTGAAAGGGATGCCTCACTATTCCGCGCCCGACAAACATCCGGACGTCCGTTTACGGATGCTCCGCGAGGCCGGGGAGCTGTCGATCGCTTTCACGACCGGCATTCTGATTGGGATCGGAGAAACGCGCGAGGAGCGTGTGGACAGCCTGATCGCGATTCGAGATCTTCACGAGAGGTACGGCCACATCCAGGAAGTGATCGTTCAAAATTTCCGAGCAAAGCCGGAAACCCGCATGGCCGGCTGCTCGGAACCGGATGCCATGGAGGTCGCCCGCACGGTTGCAACAGCCCGGATCATCCTGGGCGGCCGGATGAACATTCAGGTTCCGCCCAATCTCAACCCCGGCGATCACCAACTCATGCTGCGCGCCGGCATCAATGATTGGGGCGGCATATCGCCTGTGACCCAGGACTACGTCAATCCCGAAGCGGCGTGGCCTGTGGTCGATGCGCTCGCAGAAACGTGCCGGGACGCGGGTTTCACATTGCGCGAACGGCTGGCCATCTATGACGAATACATCGATCAGGATCGATTCCTTCCCTCAACGCTTCGTCCCGTCGCATCGCGGCTTCAGGCGGATATCGCCCAGGAAACCGTATGACACTGCTCGATAACGTGACGCCCGCGGTTCGAACGATTCTCTGCCGCGCTTTGGATGGCGAAGAGATCTCGTGGCAGGAAGGCCTCACGCTGTGCGAAACGGCGGGCGTGGATTTCCAGGCGACGGTCGTGGCTGCGGATGAATTGAGGCGGCGTCAGGTTGGAGACGTCGTTACTTACGTCATCAATCGCAATGTGAACTTCACCAACGTCTGCGTGAAGCACTGCGGTTTCTGCGCCTTCAGCCGCGCGTATCGAAGCGAACAGGGTTACTTCCTGCCGATGGATGAAATCACCCGCCGCGTCCATGAGGCAGCCGAACTGGGCGCTACCGAAGTCTGCATGCAGGCGGGCCTGCCGCCGGACATGGATGGAAACTTCTACATCGATCTCACCCGCGCTGTGAAGAAGGTTCTTCCGGGCATCCATATTCATGCGTTCTCTCCCGAAGAAGTCCTGTATGGCTCGACTCTTTCGGGAACGCCGATACGCGATTATCTGGCGGCCTTGAAAGAGGCAGGTCTCGGATCTCTCCCAGGTACATCTGCGGAAATTCTCGACCAGGATATCCGTGATGTCATTTCACCCGGCCGCATCACGGTCAAACAATGGATCGAAGTCATCACGGCGGCGCACGGACTCGAGATCCCCACAACATCCACCATCATGTACGGCCATATGGAAACGCCCACGCACTGGGTGAAGCACATGAACCTGCTGCGGGACATCCAGCATGAAACCCATGGCTTCACCGAGTTCGTTCCCCTTTCGATGATTTATCAGGAAGCCCCGATGTATCACCATCGCCTGGCGCCAAACCTGCGGCCGGGTCCGAGCGG
>Ga0207125_10130_pt1 | contig 17301 bp, 14 predicted proteins | sample Alteio_BWMinHeat_19_FD_153556 | JGI IMG/M metagenome (GOLD analysis project Ga0207125, IMG submission 153556) | Enriched cells from forest soil in Barre Woods Harvard Forest LTER site, Petersham, Massachusetts, United States -... | ecosystem: Environmental > Terrestrial > Soil > Temperate forest >...
GAACGAAGATGGCAGACGTGCTGCGCGCCTTCGGTCTCGCGGCCGCTGTGCCTGGGCATCCCTTTTACGTGAGCGACGAAGAACACGAAAAAACCTACAAAGCGACTGTAACCGCCGCAGGAACATTATCCGACGTTCAACTTTTTGCGAACCAGGGAGGCGAAAGCGTCGTTCAGGACAAGGAAGGAAACGTCTATCTAGCCGCAGGGCAGGTTATGGTCTATAACCCACAGGGCCAGCTGGTAGACACCATCAACATTCCCGAGCGCCCCATTGACTTGGTGTTTGGCGGGCCCGAGCGTCGCACGCTCTACATTCTTACCCATCGATCACTCTACGCGGTTGAGACTCGGGTCGGCGGCCTATAAGACGCGTGAATCATAGATGCATGCGCCAGCTTGAATAACCTTCGCTTGAGCACTTTCGACATCCGGAAATCAGGCCTTTGACGGTGTAACTGAAGGATCGTTAGCAATCGGTCCTGCGTTTTCTTTGTCTTTTCACATTCTCTTTCATTTAGTCACATCCAGTTGACGGCGCGTCACAAACTATCAAGACAAAGGTTTGTCTACAGGCGATTCGCACGAAATACACTTGACAACTCCAACTAAAGGTTGATTGTATGGTTGGCGATGTCTTAAGGCGATGTGAATGCGCCATAGACAATCGCTTGTTTCGCTCATGTGTCCAAACACAGGGGAGACAAGTTCAGTTCGATACAGATCATCATTGGATCCCGCTGGAGAGTATCACGCCGCTCTCAGCGGGTTCGTGTCGGCTGGGTGCGCGCCCGCGATGCCCAGGCGGATTCGATTGAGCCTAACGATCAGAACGTTGTCGATTTATTTTTAGGAGGCACGATGATCGGAAATGCTGCGAGAAAAATAAGCCTGATGGCGATAAAGCTCGTCACTATCGCACTCCTTGCACTCCCTACCGCCAGCTTCGCACAAAGTACCAACGCCGGGGACATTAGTGGAATCGTGACCGACACAACCGGCGCCGCTATTTCGGGGGCCACGGTCACTGCTTTGAACCTGAATACCGGCGTAGCCAAGGATTACGTAACAAATCAGGATGGCGTGTATGACACATCCTCGATTGTGGCCGGTACCTACAAACTCACCTTTTCAAAGAATGGATTCTCCCAACTGGTTCGTTCCTCAATCACGGTCATCGTTGGAAACACGACGATCAATGCGCAGTTGCAGGTCGGCGGCGCTACAGAGACAGTCACGGTCAGCACCGATGTTCCCCTGCTGAAAACAGAGAACGGAGAGCAGACCACTACGCTCGAAGCCGAGACGCTATCACAGCTTCCACAGGTCGGCCAGGATTGGACCAGCTTCGATATTCTGCTGCCCGGAGCGACTGGCGCCCCCATGGGAGCGCAGGGGACCGTAGGCGCTGGAACTTCCAACGGCACCACCCTTTCTGTGAATGGCAATTTGCCGTTTAGCACGGTTCTGGCAGATGGCGCCGAGACTACGCTGCCCGCCAGCGCAAACTCCGACATCGATGTCCAGGAGACCATCCAGGAAGTTCAGGTCATGACCTCCGCCTTCTCCGCTCAATACGGAGTTGGTGGCATTCTCTTCAATCAGATCAGCAAGGGCGGTACCGACCGCTTTCACGGCTCAGCGTACGAATATTTTCAGAACGACGCGCTGAATGCCGCCAGCTTCGGCTTTGGCGCGAATGTCAAGAAAGCCCTGATTCGCTACAACAACTTTGGCGGCTCCGTCGGCGGTCCCATCCTCAACCGAAAGCTCTTCTTCTACTTTGACTACGATCGTCAAATTCAACACGGGGGAAATCCTCCCACGTTTTATACCGTTCCCACGCCGGCCGTGCTCGCCGGGGATTTCACCGGGTATCCCACCATCTACGATCCCCAGACAACATCCGTTCAGCAGTCTGGCACACACACCTACCCGGACGGCACCACGGCAACCTGCCCTTGTGTGATTCGCACTTCCTTTGCGAGCGAATATAACAATGGCAATAAGATTCCAGCGAACCGGTTAGACCCGGTTGCCAAGGCCCTTCAGGGCTATTTCCCAGCCTCCAACACGGCAGGCAACGTGCAAGGCAACGGGCTTGTTGCCAATAACTACGAGTATGCTTCGCCTTCCAGCAATCCCTTCATCAGGTACTTCGGACGGCTGGACTACAACGTCACAAACAATAACAAACTTACGATCTCTGAGACCGAGTCAGACAATCCCGGCGAGAGCTTCGGTGCTGGTATCTGTCCCATCAATTGCCGGAGCGGCGATGTCAGCAGACACAACGCGCAGGCAACGGACGTCTGGTCGATCGGACCACGCATGACCAATGAGCTTAGGTTTGGCTATACCAACCAGCTCAACTTCTTTGTGCCTGCGACGCTTGGCAAGGGTTACCCGGCAAAGCTGGGATGGCAATTCGCCAAGGCTGATAACTTCCCAAGTCTCTTCATCACGAACTACGACAACCCAGCTAACTCCAACGACTCTACGGTAGTTACGTCGGATATCAACGCGGTCTACAAAGAGCATTCCTTTGATCCGTCCGACGTGGTTACTCTGGTTGTTGGCAAACACATTCTGCACTTCGGCGGAGAGTTCCTCATTTACCAGAACAATTCGACCGCGTGGGGCAACACCACCGCGGGAGAGCTGCACTACACCGGCGTATATTCATCGGAAGGTGTAGCGGCCGGCCTGAACAGCAGCACCACGGGATTCGATTACGCAGACTTCCTCCTCGGGCAAACGCAGCACTGGAAGGCACAAGTCACGCCAGAGTATGGCGGACGGATGAAGCTTCCGCAGATGTTCGTTCAGGATGACTACAAGCTACGGCCGAACCTGACTGTAAACGTCGGTCTGCGCTACCAGATCCAGACCGGCTGGCGCGAAAACAAGGGGAATGAAGCATCGTTCGATCCCGCGGTGTCAAATCCAGCGACAAGTACTCTGGGTGCCATGTGGTATGGTTCAACCCATGCCAACGGCCGTGACAGGATTCAGAGTTCTGTCTACAGCACATTTCTACCCCGGGTGGGCGCAGCCTATCAGCTGAATTCCAAAACGACCCTGCGCGGCGGCTTTGGCCTCTATGCGTATAACTGGAGCAATGACACTTATAACGGCAATGTAATGGGTGGAGCCTTTGGTACCAGGGGCGACGTCACCGACCAGACCAATGGAGTTACCCCAGTCGTTGTTCTTTCCGGAAGCGGCTCGGGGCTCTCCTACATTCAAGCTTCGACAGCTCCGGATGCCTACAATGGCCAGGCCGTTGCTTATGTTGCCTACCACCAGCCGGTAGGTGGGTCCTATCAATGGAACTTCGAAGTACAGCGCGAACTAAGCACTGATATGGTGGCTTCGCTCGCCTATGTTGCCAGTCACGGCCATGATCTGCCATTCCCGGTCGACATTAACCAGGTTCCCCAGGGCAAGCTGGCGGTCAACGATCAACAATCCCGCCCGTATCCCCAATTTCAGACAATAGGGGCGTCGGGAACCGTGGCCGGCGAGAACGCGATCTCAAACTATAACTCCCTGCAGGCCACAATCCAAAAGCGTCTAACTCACGGGATCGGCTTTAGCTTTAGTTATGTTTGGTCCCACTTCCTTGACGACATGGATTCTTCCGGCTGGGGAAGCCATGCGGGTCAACAAACCTACCAAAATGCGTTCAAGCCATCCGACAACTATGGCAACTCCAACTTCGATGTGAGAAACGCATTGAAGGGCGACATCCTGTATCAGCTGCCACTTGGCAGAGGCAAGCAGTTCCTCAACAATAGCTCCTTGCTGGATGAAATCTTTGGCGGCTGGCAGGCTTCGAGTACCATCGTCCTGCTCAGTGGTCAGCCCTATACAGCGACGATCAGTGGCACCGACAATTCATACTCGTTGGGGGGAAGCAACTTCAATTGGCGACCAAACGTTGTCGGAAAAGCGAAGCTCTCGGGTCGCAACTACAATCATTGGTTTAACGAGGCAGCCTTCGCGGTCCCCACCTCCGGGACCTTTGGCAACGAAGGGAGAAACGCACTCACTGGTCCGGGCTTCAGTCGAGTCAATCTGTCCCTGGGTAAGACGTTTTCCGTCTGGGAGCAGATTAAATTGCAAGTTCGGGCTGATGCCAACAATGCGTTCAACCATCCGGGTCTTGGATTGCCAAACTCCGGGCTTTCGATCGACACGACCGGCGCTTTCACCACAGGCACCTCGACCATCCGAAGCACGACCGACCCGGGGCGCACCATGCAGCTCAGTGGGAGAATCAGCTTCTGACTTTGGCTGAATCCTGAAGGCCTTGTCATTGGAGAGACGGCGTCCCAAGCCGTCTCTCCTTCCTTCTTTTAGAGGTAGGTCCGTGTTCGCGCATATATGATCTAGGTGTCATGATTGGAAAAGTTGGAATTGCGCTGTTGGGTGCATGGTTTTTACTAGGTCCCGCGCATTCGTTCTCGCAGGCTCCCGTGGACACACAACAACAGATTCAGGCTCACCAGCAAAGAGCTCAGACGTTTCTCCGCGAGAAAAGACCTGATCTCGCCCTACCCGAACTTGAATTTGTGGTCGCGCTCGATCCCCACAATGCTGACGCACAGGGCAACCTGGGAGTACTTCTCTTTTTTGCGAGTAAGTACGCTGATGCCGTCCCACACTTGCGCGCGGCCGTCGCGCAGCAGCCAAGCTTGTGGAGAATCCAGGCATTGCTGGGACTCGCGGAAGGAAGGCTGGGTCACACCACTGCGAGCCGCGACGCCCTGGTGACCGCCTTCCCGCATTTGGACGACGCAAAGATCAGAGACGAGGTAGGGAGAGCCCTGATCGATAATTACCAGTCGACGGGAGACTTGGGGGAGGCAGCAGCGACCGCCTCCAAACTCCTCACTTCAGAGCCCACTGATACTTCGCTGCTATACACGACCTATCGCCTCTATTCCGATCTTGCCGATACAGCCATGCTGACTCTTGCGCTCGCGAGCCCCCAGAGCCCGCAAATGCACCAGGTGATGGCGCGCGAACTGGCGAGACATGGAGACAGCGCGGCAGCTATCGCCAACTATCGGGCAGCTCTGAAAGCAGACCCCAAACTTCCTGGTCTCCACCTCGAGTTTGCTCAGATGCTCTATAGCTCGACAGATGACCAGTTGCGAAAGGAAGCAGAATCAGAGTTGCAAGCCGCCCTGGCCGCGAATCCAAACGACGAGAAAGCCGAGCTGATGTTGGGACAGATAGCCGCAAAGCATGGAGATATGGAGGCGGCTTTTAAAGCTGAGGCTCGAGCCCTCGAACTGGATCCGGATGATGGGGACGCCTGCACAGAACTGGCCAAAGTGCTTGCCGCGCAGGGCCAACTCCAGAAGGCCGGGGAGCTGTTTTCGCGTGCCATCAAACTCGATCCAACCAACTACGTTGCTCATTACCGGTTGAGTACAATCTATCGCCAGGAGGGGAAGTCAGAAGAGTCGAAACAGGAGTTAGGCCAGTATCGAAGTTACAAAGATATCAAGGAGAAACTGCAGTCTCTCTTTCATGATATGCGTGTTACCACACCAGCCACGACTACTATGGATGATATCGATGCAACAAAGTAGGTTTGCATAAGAGTACCGTCTCAGCATAAGACGCTGCGCCCGAGATCCATTTGCTCGCGACTTGGCGCTATCTGCGCCTCCCTGCGTGCGAACCCGCAAAGGGCCGCGACCCTGCTCGTAATCTTGCTTGCCATGCCCTTGCGTCCCGGCGCTCAATCGGTCCCCTCTCAGCTGCCCGCCAACACAGGGAGTCATGAACCGTCCTCCAGTCCCACCCCGCCCAAGACCTCTCAAGATATCCCGCAGTTAGTCGATATCACCGCTGCTACCGGCATCCACTTCAATCATTTGGCCACGCCGGAGCAGCGATATATCGTCGAGTCCATGAGCGGAGGTGTCGCGCTCATCGATTATGACCGCGACGGCTATCCCGACATCTACTTTACAAATGCACCCAGCGTTGAAATGGCCCTTCACGGCGAAAAGGCCAAAAGCGCCCTCTACCACAACAACCACGATGGAACCTTTACTGACGTGACTGACAAGAGTGGCGTGGGTTATCCCTGCTGGGCGATGGGAGCCGTTGTTGGAGACTACAACAATGATGGATGGCCCGACCTTCTTGTTACATGTTTTGGAGGAGTCGTGCTGTATCGCAACAACGGCGACGGCACCTTCACTGACGTCAGCAAGCAGGTGGGGCTTGGCGAGGATGCTGCCTGGGCCACCGGAGCAGCCTTCGGAGACTATGACGGAGATGGCTGGGACGACTTATTCGTCGCGCACTATGTCGACTTTCATCTCAACGATCTTCCGGCCTTCGGTTCGCAGAAGACTTGCCAATACCATGGTGTCCCGGTTCAATGTGGACCACGAGGTTTGAAGGGTACGTCGGACAGTCTCTATCACAACAATCGCGACGGCACCTTCACCGAGGTTTCAAAGCAGGCTGGAGTGGATAATCCTCGGAAGCTCTTCGGGTTGACGAGCGTCTGGTCCGATTTCAACGGGGATGGCCGTCTCGACCTCATGGTGGCCAATGATGGCCAACCTAACTACATCTATCGCAATGACGGTGACGGTCATTTTACCGATGTGGCCTATCAGGCAGGCGCAGCTGTCAATCAGGACGGCAACGAGCAGGCGAATATGGGGATCGCGCTCGGCGACTATCTCCACACCGGAAAATTCTCTATCTTCCTTTCGCATTTCAGCGAAGAGTATGCGGCGCTGTATCGCAACGATGGCGATCTGAACTTTACCGACGTATCTTTCGCAGCCGGTATTGGGCAAAGTACGACTGCGTACGTGGGATGGGGAACGGCATTCTTCGATCTCGACAACGATGGCTGGGCGGACCTGGTTCTTGTCAACGGACATGTGTATCCGCAAGTGAACCAGTCGGGCGTTGGCACCAAGTATCTGGAACCAAAACTCCTCTTCCTCAATCAGCAGAATGGAACCTTTAGAGACATAAGTAACAATGCCGGTGCTGCGTTGAAACTTCCGCAGGTGAGCCGCGGCCTTGCCGTTGGGGATCTTTTCAACGATGGTCGAATGGATCTGGTTGTCGAGAACCTCGCCGGCGAGCCCATGATCCTCAAGCCGGAAGGAGGCCCGCGGAACCATTGGATAAGCTTTTCCCTCCAAGGCACCAAAAGCAACCGCCTTGCCCTCAATGCGCGCCTCCGCGTGATTGCGGGAGATCTCGTGCAGGAAGACGAGGTACGCAGTGGAGGCAGCTACTTGTCGCAGAATGATCTGCGCCTTCACTTCGGCCTCGGGAAACACGACCACGTCGATCGGGTCGAGATTCTTTGGCCCTCGGGGTTGAAAGAAACTCTCACGCAACTCCCGGCCGATCGGTTCTACACCGTGTGCGAAGGGCAGGGAACTGTCGCCTCGCTAAAGACAAGCCCACCCTGCCGCGTCCCAAACCTGCCGCCTCGCTAAGGCTGGCCACGGTCATTGGGGCGAGAAGCGCATCGCGCCGCCGACAGGCGCTGGACGGCGCACTCCATCCACGTGCTTACCCTTCAGAATGAAACAATTTCTGCGCTCACTTTTTTCTTGGAGCCGCGCCTCTTCCCGTGAATTTGGACTTCCAATCACCCTGCGTGGCCGTGCCAGTGAACTCGACGACGGTTCGGCCCTTGCTCAACTGAATGCCCGAGAATCCATGAGATCCGAGCCAGACTTGAATCGCCTGAACGTCCGCGTCGGCCGGTCCAAAGGATGCACCGAACTGCTCCGGCGTGAGCCAATGGTGGAAGAGCGGAGAGCCGGGATCCTGTTGCGCGTCGAGCAACTCGTCCAGCGTCGCCTCCTGCTCAGCGCCGCGTCTCAGGAGCATCAGCATGCGCCGCATCGGCTGGCTCGGCACTGCCGCTCCACGGTCGTTTGCGGAGCGTGCCAACGGGTGCGTACTGCCGCGCAGGGTGGTGAGCTGACTCTCGTCGATCAGATCCAAGATGCGAGCCTGCGGCTTCGGCAGGCGCGCGAGGGTTGCCTCAGGAATCTGCGCACCGGCTGACTCTAGCTGCGGAGAATTGCTCGCGGTTCCGGTCGGCGCTGGCGAGACGCGCTGCCCGAAGACCGGCCCTGCAATGAGTAACAGGAAGACGGCGAGAAGCGGTCGGAAGAGGCTCATCGGGCTGCTTTCCTTCTTCACACCCTCAAAGAGGTGCCGGAAAACCGGCAGCCTCACTCTACCCGAGAATCATGCATCGAGAACGGAAAATTGATCAGTTAAGCGTATTTAGGAATCCATCGCGCCTCCGAAGAGCTGCGCCTGCGCGTCGGCGACTACTCTTCGGATCGGAGATGTACCCCTTGCCGTGCAGCCGGTCCAGCGCCGCGAACTCCTCCTCGCTCACCTTCGTGCCGATGGACTTCGTGCGCAGCGGGGCTTTCATCGCTCACCGCCGATTGGGCTGGGGATTGAAGCCGGGATTCAGGCCGCACACTGGCCGCGTGCCGCAACGTACATGGCAACGGGCCGAACGGAGCCGTTTACTTGCTAAGGGGAGGGGAGTCATCAAGTTACCCCTTCAGCAACGCCAGGTTGCTATCAAGAGTAACCCGTTTTCAGAGATTTTTCCTCTTAGCCGCTTGTTTTCTGATGGTTCCCGCCCCGGTAACCTTCAGCAACTCCGCAGCAACCCGCCAGGGGTGACGTGTCCTCCCCCTGCCCATGCCGAAGCATGGCGCTTTTCGCTGATCGCACCGATGCTGCCGACCGAAGCCCAAGATGCAGCAAGCCGCCCCGAAGGACGGCTCGCGGTTGGCTAAAGGGGATGGAAGCCGATACCGCCGACACTGCCATCTGAACTAACTTCAAGGCGCGCACGCAAGGCAGCACCTCCGCACAGACCAGCACCTGGAGAAGACAGCACGACCCATTCAACCGCGTAGCCGTCACCACTGCGAGCCGCTGTCTGCTGAAAGGGGACGTGCGCATAGGCAGTCTTCGCATGTTTCCATCATGCCTCGAAGCTCTTCTCGTTCGGATCGAACGGAACATCCTGGCACCGCCGCTCTGCAAATTGCTTGAGATCAAGCAGACTCGTTACTGGGGCTAGCGGGCGGCGCTCAGGATTCACTTCGCGGTAAAACTCCGCTAGACCTTCAGCTTGATCAGGGCTGGCGATGTTCACTTTTAGAGCAGCTATCAGGCGATTGAAATCAGACTTCGAACCTGCAAAGCCTCGGATCAGATAAGTGTCCCCGTCGACTGGACTAACGGCCACAAGAGACACAGGATCGTCGATATCCGTGAAGATGTGATGGACGACTACGTGCTCTTTGATCTCATCTCCTACTGGACTAAGCCTATAGATGAACGATCTCCCGTTTAATCCCCCCACCAAGGCAGCCAGTTTTTGCTCCAGCTCTTCGTCTCTTTGAATACCCAGAAATTGGCTAGGCCGAAGATAGCTCAGTTTTGAGCGTGCAACAGTCAGTGCTTTCTCCCTAGCGCTCTGCTCGGATATTTGAGCATCGACGGGCACTTGTAGTACAGATAACGCCATGATCGCGAAGGCGGTTAAGGCTAGACTTCTCATTTCTGCTTCTCCTCCTTCTTCCGCTCCTTCTCTATCTGCTTTACTGCCTTGCTGATCGCTGGTCCATATTTCTTTTGCACGGCATTCGCACGTTGTTCTTGTGGTCTCTTATCGTGCGGGAGACCTGCTTCTGCTTTCGAATCTTTAACAAATTGTGCAGGGTTTTTCTGCGATTCTCCTGCATGAACAGTTTCGTGCGTCAGAACTCCGGGCGTATCCTCTTTACTTGTCCGATTATCGATGGTGATGATTGGACCGCCAGATTTTCCATCCGTTGTTACATTTGGATCAGTGTTGCCCTGAACAGTACTGGTTCCAGGCGTCCCGTCCGGTGCGGTTGTCTTTGAATCTCCCGCACTTAAGTCGCCATTCATAATCACGAGGTCTGGAGTGCCCGGTGCGTTTCCAACGAACTGGCCCAAATATCCGCTCGTGTTGGGATTAGCGAGGAGCGCAGTAACCGTGTCCCTCACGGTTTGCTCATTTTGCAACGCTCCGGTACCGGACGTGATGTAGATGATTTCGTGGCCATCGTCATCAGCAGCAGAAAGCGGATTGTTCAATACATATTGGTAAAGATTTAGCGTCTGCGGATTATCCAATTTTGCATAGGGTACAGGATCGTATTTCGCCGACCAGTCCGGCGAGAGCCAGCGCCCCATTGCACTGCTGTAGTACCTGGCCCCGAAGTAGTCGTTGCCTGATTCTGCGTCGCGTTCTTTGCCGGTGAAGTGCAGCGGGTCGTAGTCGGTGGCGGGAGTAGAGACGGTCGCATCGCCGAAGGGCAGACTGGTATCGGAGTGGCCGAAGACCGGAACCGCCGTCGATCCGCTGCCTGTCCCCGTACTTTCATACCGTTTCGTGCCTAGCCAGTCGTGCCCTACCCAGGAGAAGCTCGAATTCACCCAGTTGCCAACCAGATCGCCATCCACATAAGCCTCGGTCGTTCCCGTTGCTCCCGGATTGCCGCTCGGAGTCCCACTGAAGGCAATGCGGCCGGCTGCGTCGCGGTAGTACATGAAAGTGCCACTCGCCCCGCCGCTCTTGTAGACCAGGTTGTCTTCGGCGTCGTACTTGTAGGTCACCGTTCCGCTGGTGGTCCTCGCCGAAGCGATCCGGCTCTCCGCATCCCAGGTGTAAATCTGGCCCATATTGTCTGTCGTGGTGTTGCCGGAAGTATCGTAGACCACGCCTTGAGTTACACCTAGTCGGTTGTTGTAAACCCCAGCCGATAGATACAAAGATCTGCGCCATGACCCGCTTCGACAACAGCGTGCTCCCATGGTTCGAGCTGCCCAGGTCGCTTCCCGCCCGATAGCCACCTACGTAAGCCTTTGCCCAATGATGCCGTGGCCTGTTCTGGCGCCCGGCAGAGAGCACTCGTGTGACTTTTGTCTGCCTGGCTGGAACCTTTCGTGGGATGTCCCGGCCGCCCGACCGGGGACATACTTCTTCAAGCGAATAAGTATGAGCGTCCAACTCAAATTGACGATGCTGCACATCTACCGGACGTGCCGCGGCTGCCGTGCCGTGAGAGCCCGGGAAGAAATGTCGGAATGTTCCTCTTGTGGGGAGTTCTTCTGCGCGCACTGTGAATGCGCCTGCCCTGTCTACAAGGAAGAAGCCGGCGACTAACGCAAAAGCAGCGCGGGTGAAATGCGAAACAACGGCAGTCGACAGGCCTTCTTCTCAAGAAAAGGCCTAACGATTTGCCAGCCACCCGACAGAACCCTGCTTTTCTCTAGCGCAACCTTGGCCAGGATCCTGCCCCGTTTCCCCAAAGGTATCAAGGATTGCCCACAAGCTCGGCTGCCGCTGGGAGTACAGCTCGGGATCGAATTCCTAGCTGCTAAATGGGACGCCGAACGTCAGTTGAGCGGTCTGAGGCGGCCGGTGCCGTGCGCCGATCAGGTTTGGTTGCTTGCCCATCGCCTTCCAAACAAGCAGTGCGGCAGCATTCATATAAAGTAGCCGCAGCCGATCGCGACTTTCACCCCGTTGGCTGTAGATGCTGATTGTTGTTAGTAGCGGCGTCTGTCCAGACTCGATCAGGTACGGCCCCATGCTGACGGCCGGCGCATTTTCAATGTCCCCTACGTCTTCCGCGCTTTGCCCAACAACCTGGTAGTTGAGTGGCCCCCGGGAATGCTCCGCACCCGAGCGCTGCTGGTCATTCATGACGCTTCCTCCAGCCGAGCCACACATCGCTCCGCAACCTCGCCGATTAACGCGCGCTTTTCACTTGCTAAATTGCGCCCTTGGCGGCGAACCAATAATACCGCCGCCAGCAATTGACGCAGCGGACCGGACGAAGCGCGAGCATACCCATCAGGCCGTCCAGCAAGTGCGATTCGGCTTCCTTGAATTCAACTGAGCTGCAGAGGGGACACGTTCGGTGTAACAAGAGTAACTGTGGAAGTCGGTTGGGCCAGTTCAATCCCGCAATATTCATTGGATGTTGCTCCTTGTTGCGCCATCAAAGCTGGGCGCGCTGCCTGGCTCGGTTTCCAATCGGAGCATCAAAGTTCAGCATTGCGCAGTTGCCGAATCGTCATCTCGTCAACCAGGCTAAGCGAAGTCTGTTGCTGAATCTGCCGGGAGTAGAGCGTGATCTTGGCAACGCAAAATCCGAAGTACTTCGAGACCCGTATCGAATCAACTTCAGCGGCGTTGAACCTGCTCTTGATTTGATTCAGGGCAAGTGTCATCGCCTTGCCGACAGCCGACTGTTCAGTCCGGCCAATGCCAAAGCGAGAACAGGATCCCTCCAGCCACATGAAGTGCCAGCCCTTGGCTCGAACCCTTTTATCCAACATCGCGGACAGCATATCTTCGACGGACATCCACGCTTCGCTGAACGGCATTTGTTTCAGGCCCAGTCCAGCCGGGAGCAAGCAGCCTGCGCGAAGGAACATCGCCGAAGGCTTCACTCTTGCGACTTGATGAAGATCGATCCGTCGGGAGGCGCAGTAGGGTTATCGGAAACCCCGATATTCGGAGTGGGCGCTTCCGTCGAAGAACGCTGGCCCACGGATCTGAACGGAAGGAGAGTTCCTCCACGCCTCGTCGAATAGTAATTCTTTAGGTCGGCTTTCTTAATCAGGCTCAATGGCTACTCCAGTCGTCTGGTTGCTTTCTTGAACGATGCTCGTCTGAGCGGGGACGGCTGAAGGCGAGAGAACTAACCGAGATTACTCTTCAAGCATACGCTATAAGCGGATGCGGTGCCGCCGGCTCCAAGACGTTGGTATCCCAAGGCCAAGTCACTTATTGCGTGACTTATAAGTATGGAATTGCGCGTATAGGTTCAACTTAAGGATTCACTACAGCGTCAGCCGGGATGACGAGGGGATGGCAAAACCAAACCTTCTCCTAACCAAATGTGCGACTTACCACCTGAGGTGAGCAAAATGGAACAGAATTCTGTCACAATCAATGCGACCATGGTCTAGCATTCCGGCCATGACAGATGCGCGAGAGTGTACTCCAAATTGCAGCCGCCCGGGCTCTACGGTCTGTGAATTTGTAACCGATCTTGGGGACTTTCCGGCTGAACACCTGGTTGGAGGCGGGCGCGCTCTCGTTGGCTGTCTTCGCGCCGGAACATACGGGGAGACTCGACTTATCGAATGAATGATCCGAAAAGCAATCCGTTTGATGTCGCCACTTTCCTGGCAAAAGCAGGATTAGGACGAAAGATCGTTCAAATGAAGCCCAAGCGGGTCTTCTTCTCGCAGGGAAACTCGGCCAACGCCATCTTCTATCTTCAGAAGGGCCGCGCAAAACTCACCGTAGTGTCACAACGAGGCAAAGAAGCCACGATCACGCTGCTCTCCCCAGGAGACTTCGTGGGAGAAGAGTCGATCGCCGCCGTAGGCGCGATCCATATGGCGACGGCGATTGCCGTTACTTCCTGTACAGCTCTCGAAATACAACGCGAAGAGATGATCCGCGTCATGCACGAGGAACATGCCTTCTCCGACCTGTTCTTGTCCTTCTTGCTGGCCCGCAGCATGCGCATTCAGGCCGACCTTGTCGATCAATTGTTCAACTCCAGCGAAAAGCGTCTGGCGAGAATCCTGTTATTGATGGCGGAATTCGGCAAGCCGGGAGAACCGGAAACTCTGATTCCGAAGATCTCGCAGCAAACCCTGGCGGAAATGATCGGCACCACCCGGTCCCGCGTCAGTTTCTTTATGAATCGCTTCCGCAAGCTGGGCTTTGTTTCCTACAACGGCCGCATCCAGGTTCACAAGTCGCTGCTCAATGTCATTCTGCACGACTAGAGTGTCGTCGCGACCCGAGCCCCTCGATCTCTTCCCGAAACACACCTCACTTGTTCGCAGGCATGCCCGAACTTCCCTACGGCCTCGCGTTCAGCAGCTCCACACGGGGTGCGTTCGCCGGGATCACCTTCGATGGCGCCGTGATTGCCCAGACCGCGACTCGACGCGTGCGATCGTATGACGGCGATGTTAAGAACCCAACGTATCGAAAGCGTATCGCGATTTTTCTGCGACTCCGCTAAGTTGTTGGGTTTATTGGTGGACCTGGTCGGGATCGAACCGACGACCTCTTCCATGCCATGGAACGAGTCAAACCGCAAAATACAGACGGCACAGCACTTACGAGTCGGCTGAGTCGGCGAAACCGGCATAATAGGCGAAATTTGCTGCCAAAATGCTGCCAAATAAACAACCAGCGGGCCACCGGGCTGATTGTGTGGATCGGCCCGATTCCACCTTCCCGGCACGAAGCAAGACTCGAACCTAACAAACCTTGGGGTAGCACCCGAGTCATAAACCGTGGAGCACGCATTTGTAATCAACGGAGCAGAGAGGATACACAGGAGGATTTGGAGCCCCTGTGACGCCACAATTCGGCCAAAGAATTCGGTTGAAGGGGAGGATTCACACTTGCTCCTCCGCGAATGTACTGCTTCAATGAGGCCGCGGTGAGTTCAGAAAGTCGTGCAGGAATTGCTCCGCCATGCCAATGTCTCGACGACCATGAACCTCTACGCCCAGGCCTTCACCGCGAACGCTAGATAAGCACAAAGCAAGCTGATCGAGATGGTCAGATCAGCAACACTCCCGGCAGCGACGGGGGCTGAAAGACCGTCTCCGCTTATCGTGCAGCAATGTGCATGAAAGGAAGCAGGGTGGCAGCCGTAAATGATTGAAAGATATGGTAGGCACGAGGAGACTCGAACTCCTGACCTCCACCGTGTCAAGATGCAAGTACCATAGGAATGAGAGACTTACGGGTGATTAAAAGGAGCGGAAAGGCGCGAGGAGCCCCTTTGGGGAACAATGGGGACATGTCGATGCTCCTTTGTCTGCTCCTTCGTATTCATCTAGCGGTATAGCCGTGTTCGATGGGCTGGCACTCAACGAAGACGCCCGATCAGATCCGCCAGCGTGGACGCTGGGATGTAACCTCTCACCATGTTGGTAGAGGGATGTTATGCACTGGGTGGGCTGGTCAGCCCACTGCTTGGCCGCCGACTCCCGGAGCAAGGTCGTCGGCAACGTCCGTAACGACACCCCGGAACTGACTGGCAGGATCGACTGGCACGTGGGAAGAACCGCCAGCCGCTGGGGAAATGTGTGAGACCAGGATCTTCCCGGATCGTGCCAGGCGGCAGGTACAAGATCGTCAACCGGAGGAGTATTGGCGTCCCCGGCTCTCGGCGAGGAGCCGCAGGAAGGAACAGGCAGGCACAAGCCGCACGACCTTGACCGCATCGTACAAAACCATCTGCTGCGGTCGAGGCAATCGAGACACCATACGAGCTTGACCTTTGGACCTACCCGGAATGGCGAACCAGAAACCCCCAGAGTCATAGCTCAGGCGAGGGTGCGCAGCCAGCGCGCAGTCTCAGTAGCATCAAATGCATGCATCTCAGGGCTGGTCGGTTCACCGCCAGGCCTCGCCGCCCGGACCCCCATCGGCTCCTACGTCAACATGCGCGACCCGCTTGATGCTCCTGGGGGGCTCCAGGCTGACCGACGAAGCGCTGACCGAAGTAAAGCGAACATCCGCGCCTGGGGCCGGGGTCATCGTCGCGATATCCAACGCATCAAATTCAGAGTCTCGGGTCTACAGGTTCGCTCTCGAGCGCGAGAATGCCAAAGACGCACTCATGGGTTCGGCGTAGCGGCTCACGTCGTATGAAGCGCTCCAGCGCTTCGATGCCAAGCGCGAACTCCCTGCTGGCAAGTGACCTCTTAGCACCAACACCACGACTTCGTAGCCGATCAAGATTGCCCGGCAGCAGGTACTCGGGCCCGTAGATGATGCGCAGGTATTCCGCCCCGCGACACTTGATCGCGGGCTGGGCCAGGCCTCGCCGTCCCCTGGAGATGAAATCGAGGGGCTTGACCACCATCCCCTCATTCCCTGCCGCCGTCATCTCTACCCACCACTCGGTCGCGGCCTCGTAGCTGGCCGGGTCATTCAGATCCACGACGCGGCAGGGCGTGGCAAGAAGGAGCGCTTCATCTGCCGCGCACAGCCTGGACAAGATTTCGATATGCCAGGTGTGCTGCTTGTCGGTTTGGACTGCACCTTCTGACGCTAGCAGATGAAACGGGGCGAGCTTGAGGTCATCAAGAGAGGCAACCGGCCAGCAATACCGACGATAGGTCTCGCGATACTGGACGAGCGAAGTGAATCTGGCCTTGGTTCTCAACGTCAGTTCCTCCAGTCCGGGTACCCGGTCCCGCGCTTGAGCGAGGACGAGTTCCTCCGCCGCGAGCACATGAATACCCGCCGTGCCCGCAGGCGCATACTGGAGTCGGAGCAGCTCCTGTGCCTTGACCGACCATGGCATTAGCTCACAGTCCAGGCAGAGCCAATCGGTATTCAGATCCTCCCAGAGGCCGCTCTTGGTGACTGCCAGTTGCACCCTCGCCAGAAACTCGCGTTCCAGAGCGGAGTCTGCGAAGAAGCGGCGACCCGTCCGCGTATAGATCACGCCTATCGCAGGCTCAATCACTCCAAAGCGACTGACGGAGACACTCTCGTCCTTGCATATCACCACTACCGCACGCGAACCCATGTGCTTCCGCTCGCAGACGACGCGAGGGATGCCTTCGTGACGGTAATAGGCGAAGGCCTCCTGCGGATGCTCCAGCAGTTCCGGCTGCTTCGACGTCTCAGACGGCGACATGGTGGGCGGCAGGTAGATGAGCCATTTTGGATCTACGGCAAACCTGCTGATCACCTCCAATGCGGCTATGGCATTCTCCTCCCTAATCGTGATGCGGGGAATGAGCCGAGTGTCCACGATCCGCTTTCCCATCACGTCTTCTATGTCGAGCACATCATCGGCGGCTTGCTGGGCGGCTCTCGGAGCGAGTGCTTCCGTGGGCGGGAACGGCTTGTGGGACTCGTAGTAGGTAGCGCGGGCCGGCACAGAGATGATCTCGCGCTCGGGGTAACGGAGAGCCGTGAGTCGGCCTCCGAAGACACACCCTGTGTCGATGTTTACCGTGTTGTTCAGCCAAACCGGCTCCGGAACGGGTGTGTGACCGTAGACGACCATGGCGCTTCCGCGATAATCCGCAGCCCAGTTGTACCGAACCGGAAGACCGAAATCATCCGTTTCTCCAGTGGTCTCGCCATACATGGCGAACTCGCGAACTTTGGCCGAGCCTCGCCCTTGCATGGACTCTTTCATTCCAGCAT
>Ga0207125_10111_pt1 | contig 17260 bp, 17 predicted proteins | sample Alteio_BWMinHeat_19_FD_153556 | JGI IMG/M metagenome (GOLD analysis project Ga0207125, IMG submission 153556) | Enriched cells from forest soil in Barre Woods Harvard Forest LTER site, Petersham, Massachusetts, United States -... | ecosystem: Environmental > Terrestrial > Soil > Temperate forest >...
GCTTCGCGATTGGCTGAAAAACCTGCCAACGCATCACGACATTGTCGCCGTCGACTCGCTACCCGACCCCGAGTTCCATATAGGCGGCGCCAAGCTTGTTTCCTTCAGTACCAACAATTATCTCGCCCTGGCTACAACGAATAGACTGAAATCCGCTGCCCGGAAAGGACTGGATTTGTTCGGCGTGGGCAATTGTGAATCACGTCTGTTGGGAGGCGATCTGACGGTTTACCGAGAGCTGGAAACCCGGTTGGCAGCTCTTAAGAAAAAAGAGTCGGCCATCCTCTTTGCTACGGGCTACCTGACCAACCTCGGTGTTCTCTCGGGACTGGTCCGATCTTCACTCATCCCCCGCTTCTATGGTTTCCGTCCTTCCAAACGCTTCCGTTACGTGTATTTCTCGGATGAATTTAACCACATCAGCATCCGCGAAGGCATCCGCATGTCGGAAGCGGATCACATCACCTACCGACATCTCGACCTAAACCACCTGGAATCTCTGCTGGCCAAATCGACCGGCGACATCAAGATCATCGTAACCGATGGCGTTTTCAGTCAGGATGGGGATATCGCCCCGTTGCCAAGTATCCTCGAACTGGCCGAGAAATATGATGCGACCATTTATGTAGATGATGCCCATGGGACGGGCACGCTGGGTGCGACCGGAGCCGGCATCTTGGAACATTTCAACTGTTATAGTCCTCGGATTATTTACATGGGTACGTTGAGCAAGGCCTACGGGTCTATTGGAGGGTTTGTCGCGACGGATGAATACATCACCCATATCCTTCGGCTCACCTGTACAGCCTATGGCTTTACTTCGGCGCCCCCTCCCGACCAAGCATTCGCCATGCTGGACGCCATCGCCATGGTGCACGACGAGCCTGAACGACTGCTCCGCCTAAGGTCCAACCAGAAACGGTTTGTGGCGGGTATGACGCATATTGGGTATCAGTTGGTCTGCAAGGACACCGCGATCGTTCCTGTCTTGATTGGAGATGAACAACGAACCGATCTCTTCAGCCTTGAACTAAGGAAACGCGGATTCCATGTGGATGCCGTCAAATTTCCTGCGGTGCCCAAAGGCAAGGCCAGGCTACGCTTCCAAATGAATGCGGGGCATACGGAGGTGCAGATCGATCGGTTGATGGGAACCATGGCTGAACTGGCCCGGCAATTGGATGAACCGCTGGAAGGTTCCACAGATCAAGCCCTGTTGCTCGCGTCATAGGTATTTTTACGTACTCGATAAACTAAATACGACGGTCGTGAAGCGATTGGATCATCGACGGCTCTTTAAGATCGTCCTTCTCAGTCTTCTGGTGACCTCGAACGGGGTCCTAACAGCAGGGACACTGGCGCACTACGCGCCCGGTGTCTACAACATCCGCGACTTTTACGTACCAGATCCCGGCTTTTACACGCTGCTGTACGCGCCTTACTATCATACCCACCAATACAAAGATTCTAATGGGAACACCACCAATTTCGTAAGCGGTCCTGCGCGCAGTGGACGACTTGTAACGCTTGCGCTGTCGACGGATATTGATGTAGCTACGATTAACCCGACATTCATGTGGGTTTCGCCTTGGAAAATTCCCGGCGATGGAAAGTTCAGTGCTTATGTAGCGCCCTCGTTCGGAAATTCCAGCGTTTCGTCCTCGCTGGAAACAGCCTCAGGTCGCGATGTATCCAGTACCCATTCCCAGTTCGCTATAGGGGATCTATTCGCTCAGCCGGTCTGGCTGGGATGGACCAAATCGCATTGGGATCTGTCAGCGGCTTATGGTTTTTACGCGCCCACCGGAAAATTCAGTACCGATGGGACGACCCTTCGCCTGTCAGGTCTTCAAGTCACGGGCATCGCGACCAATAATGTCGGCCTGGGGTTCTGGGAGAATCAGTTCCAGGGCGCCGCGGCCTGGTATCCATGGGAAGACAAACGGACGGCCATTTCGGTCGCTGGGACCTACGAAATCAGCGCTGGACAGCAAGGGACAGGGATAACGCCAGGATCTGATTTCACAATGAACTGGGGCATCAGCCAGTATGTTCCGCTCCGTTCGAATAAGACACTTCTTCTGGAAATCGGACCCGCGGGTTACTGCGAGTGGCAGACGTCTTATGATCACGGCAGCGGGGTGGATCCCGACAACAATCCATTGTCCAAAATATATGCTGGAGGGGGTCAGATCGGACTGACGTATGTTCCCTGGAAGGCTTTTCTGAATGTCCTTTATTACGAAGAGTTTGGCGCCGTCGCGCGCTTTCAGGGCCAAATGCTAAGCGTGTCAGTCGGTAAGAAAATTTTTTAAGCCATACTTTCGCTCTTCAGGGTCCAGCCAGGGTCTTTCGCAATCGTTTCTTTCAATTTAGCGTAAAGCGTCAGGACCGGATCAATAGTCAGGAGTCGATCAATGCCGGCGATGATGTCGTCAGGGGTGGGTGGATAGCCCTTCCCCACATGCGGGATCACTCGCATGGTTCCCAGCCGGCGAGCCTGCGAAGGACGTAGCAACGTCGTCTCGATGTTGTTTTGTTTACAAAACGCTTGGGCGACCTGACTTTGCTCCGCGAATTCGTCTTCCTGTCGCAACATCTCGATTAGACTTTCCAACCCAAAGACCAATACCGGATCGTAATTCAAGCGATCCTTTTTAGACAGGATCTCCTGGGCCTCTTGGAATCCGGATAGCATCAGCTTTCGCAGTTCCGCTTCTTCGTTGTGTTGCGCATCCGGATAAACATACGCGACCAGCTCGGCTACGGGCTCCTGATAAATCAGGAAACGTTCCTGAAAAGAAACGTGACCGCAAGCGGGGCAACTCACCAGGTTCAATTCCCCTCCCCGCAGTAAATCTTTGAGCTTAGGATCCTCTCCGGCATGAATCGCGACCCAAACTGTGGCTCGAAATTCTTCGCCGCAGGCCGTGCATTCGATGTCGATGTCGTTAAAGGTACTCACTGTTTAAGGTGCTCCAAAGCTCGCGGGAGATACGCCCGCCAGCGCGTATCTTCAGGATGTGCCGCGGAAAGCGCCTGCAATTGTTCTACGACCTCCGGCCAGCGCTGGGCCCGCCAATAGATCACGGCTAAATTATACCGCGCATCGGCACATTCTGGATCGACCTGCAGCGCCCGGTGGTACAAACTCACCGCGCGATCCGGGTCCCCCTTCCGCTCCTGGACCACGCCCCAGTGGGCCATCGCCTGGGCTTCATCCCGGAAAATCCCTTCGCGAACATTCGGCAAGGATTTCCAGGCTTCCGCATCGTGGTGCATTTGACGGAAATTATCCACGCTCCACCGGTAGTAATAATCGGCGTGATCGAAATCGTTATGAGAAAAGTAGACATAGGCCAGTTGGAAGGCCGCATACGGCATGTCCGGTTTATAGGAGAGCGCCTTCAGAAACGCTTCTGCGGCAGCGGCGTCCTGATGACTCTGGACCAACAGTCGTCCCCACTCCATCCAGGCCTTGGCATATTCCTCAATCAGCTCCGGCGTAAAGAATTCATGATACGCGTCATACCGGTAGCGGCCTCGGTAAATCCCTAGATCTCGAAGAAGCGTGTCGGACGCCATAACCGACGCTTTGCCTTGGGGCAAAAACTGCATCAAAAGACCAGCCGGGACCATCCGCGGATAAAGCTCCGGCGCCCAATCCGTATCGGGTGTCCCATACAACGACCATCCCGGGTTGGCTTTGAGCGTCGCCTCCCAATCTGCCGCCGTGTGCAACGCCTGGACGTCCAATCTCGGGACCTGTTGGTCCATCATCACCTGATACCACGCGCTGCCCGCAAGACCTTGGGCCAGCGGCACGCGCCATTTGAACCCCGGATAGATCCAGTGACCATAAAAAAGCAGGAACGCAGGTACATCGGAATGCGAGGCGATCAAGGAAGGTTCCGGAACGGTATAAAAAACGTTATGAATAAAATCGGCCCCAACCCAGTTGTTACGCTTGTTCACCACGGGATAAAACCGAACCGCCTGCGCGCCAATCAGCAACGCCAGCACCGCACCCGTTCCGGCAAACACGGTTGACCACGGCGTAAGCCACACGAGCCCGAACCCCACCCCCAGGAGATAAAACACATCCGGCACCAGATAGGATGCTTCCATGATCGCGACCGCATGCGGGTTGATCGGCAGGTTGCCCAGATAAATGAACAGCGGACCCGTGAACCCCCAGCCCAGCAGAAGAGTCCAGAACCACGGCCGGTTGGTTTTCCAGGTGTGGAAGACGCCGAGCAGGGCCAGCGGCAGACTCAGAAGTGTAAAGTCTCTCCCCAGGTGGTGCAGATAAAGCCTGAACTCCGGCCAGAAATTCTCCCCCGCCTGATAGGACTTCGACAACAAATCGAGCGTCCCACCATAACTGCGCCGCACGAGGCTATTCCAAAAACGTTCCAGCGTGGAGGGGTCCCCCCAATTCAAAAACGGATGACCGTTGGCTCTGACCCACAGGTAAAGATAAACGCTAAACCCCAGGAAAAAAAACGACGCCGCCCAGCTCAGCTTTTTAATGCGTTCTTCAGAGGGCGTTCTGCTGATGAATAGAACAACCAGCGCCGGTCCGCACAACAGGAGATCCAGCCGCGCGCCCAGGCCGAGTCCGAACAAAAAGGCCGCCACGTCCGGCTTGCGGCGGTGTATCAACCCCAGCAGCGCTCCTACAAAGATCAGGTTCAACGTATACATTTCCGAGACCAGCGCATGGGTCCAGAACTGGAAGGAAACAACCCCTAACAGGATCGTGAGAACCGCGGCGGGGAGGCCCCATAACTCCATGCCCAGGAGTAGAAGCAGCGCCCAGGCGGCGGCCAGCGCGACGGCCGAAAACACATTCAGTCGATAAGCCACGTTGGCGAGCGGCAGACGCGTGAACAGATGGCCGAGAAGGGAATAGAGCGGATATCCCGGAGGATGTAGAACGCCCAGCTGGCTGACGGTCGTTGCCATCTCACCGGCGTCACGATAGGGCACGATCGTCGGCCCCAGCGTATGCAGGTAAAGGACGAAAGCACCCATGGGGATGACCGCTAGCCAGAATTTTTTCATCACGAGGCCGTTTTTTGTTTTGCCTGGATTTGTACGAGGTAGTTTCGAGCCGCGGCATTGGCAGGGTTGATGGCCAGCACGCGTTGAAGTTCCTGCATAACGTTCGGCCAATCCGAGCGCTTCCAATAGGCGACGGCAAGATTAAAGTGGGCCGCCTCGGAAGACGGATCGATACGGATCGCGGTCTGGTAATCGACGATCGCGGCGTCCAGCCGCTGTCGCCGTTCTTCGACGGCTCCCAGGTCGGCCCAGGCCGTGGCATCGTGGGGGTCCCAATCAGTTATTCTTAGGTAGAACCGCGCAGCGAGGTCCAGGCGTCCGGCTTGAAAGTTCGCCTGGGCCCATTGATAAGCGTTATGCGTCAGGTTTGGAATCAGCCAGACCACGTCCGGCCCGATCGATCGTGCCGCGGAAGCAAAACCCATAGCATCCTCCCAGTGTCCCGCACGCGCGGCTTGAACGCCCCGTTGGTAGGCATAAAAAGGAAGCAGGGCCCGAGTCCGATAATCAGCAATCTCTTTGGGATCAGATGATTGCCAGGGAAGGATGCCACGAAGATCATAGATAGCCCAAAAATCGCTGCTGGAGGTTGCGGCAGAACTTGGTTGATACAGGATACCCCGGGAAACCAGGGCATGACCCGGAAGGATAGATTCATTCATCGTGGAATAAAGGAACGTATGGCCGGAGGCCAGCAGGGAGAGTTCTACCTGTTGGCGGCGCTCCTCTTTTTCATCATGAGGCAGAGACCGGAAATCAGTGCCGTAAAGACCCGGGAAGACGACGCTTCCGCGGTCGCGCAACTCCGCATCCGGTCGCCGGTTTTCGACCCGGGTCAGGTAGGCGAGCGTATAAAACGTGTCATCTCCGCCATCCATGATAAATAACGCCCGGTTCGAGAGCGTGTGCAGGTTGTTTCTCCCATAGGCGTACGCCCGGAAATCACCTCGAAACGGAAAGGCTGACGCCTGTCGGCTCCATAAGAAAACAGGTAGGGCAAACGCCGCCCACAGGAGCCATCGCCGTTGTCCCGTCAAAAACCCTATCCCTATCGCCAGAAGCAAGCTCGCATACAGCGTGGGCACGATATAAAATCGCTCGAGCACGCCTGTGGACTGCGCATCAAAAGGCAGGTTACCCAAGAGGAAAAAAAATGGCCCCATCAGAAGGAAAGCGGTCGTAAGCGCTATCGCCGGGATGTTTCGCTTCCAAAAACCCAAAACTATTCCGGTCAAACCAGCCAACGCTCCGGGCCAGCCAACTTGATCACAAAGACCATGTGCGAACCGCGCCAGCTGCAGTAGCGTTGACTGGATGTTGCGCTCGGGCGTTTCGCCCAATGCGAGGGTCGTACTGCCGTAATCCGCGCGGGTCAACACCCGCCATAACCGGCCCAGCGTTTCCGGATCTCCACCGTTGATCACCGGCATCTTCGCCGCCCGGAGATAAAGAAACCCATTCACCGAGAATCCGGCGGCTAGACTGATAAGCAGCGGACCCCAAGAAACCCTCTCCGCCGGCGGTTTTGAAAAAAAAAGAAAAGCCAACGCGGGTGCGATTAGCAAAAGCGTTTGATGGTTCCCTAACCCCAGGCCAAACAGGAAAGCCGCCAATACCCATTGGTTTGCCACGGCGGCCCACACCACACCGCCGCAGAACAACGCATGCAGCGCAAACACTTCACTGGCCTGAGCATTGACGACCTGTGCATGACTGAGCATAAAGATGAGCGCGGCGCAGCCGGCCAGCTCTGCCGGAAGAGCAAGCTGAAGACAAAGTCCGAAAACGAATACGACTGCCAGCGCCCCACAGATCGATGAAAAGAGATTGGTGCGATAGCCGATGTTGCCCCAGGGGATGGTGCGCTGGACACATTTCGCGAGGAGAACGTAGGTGGGATAACCGGGGGCATGGGGAATACCGACGGTATGTGAGGCCGCGATGAATTCCCCCGAATCGCCGGCCGAGACGCTGGGATAGGCGCCGTGAAGGTAAAACGCAAAGGCCCCCAAAAACAAAATCTGCGCTAAAATCCAACGCCGCTCCATCGTCAGCGATTATACATTTGATGTATTGACAATGCAGGTTGCCACTTCTTATAGTGGAATTAGACGACTATTTTAAGGAGGCTCGAATGAAACTTTCACATCAGATCCAACGCTTTTGGGCATTTTTCAAGGCACCCCAGGACATCCAAGCCCACTGTGATATCCCCTGCGGCATTTATGATCCGCACACGGCCCAGATCGCGGCCCTCACCGTCATCCGAATGAACCAGCTCATTCAGGACCTCCCTAAGATTACTCCCGAGATGAGCGCCAAAGACCGGGAAACGTACATGCATCAGCTCTCGCGTTATGTGAAGGTCAAGGAGGATCATGCGGAGATCTGCAAACATGAACTGCGTGTCATCTGGGGCGACTATTTCAAACCCGACCACCTGAAAACATTCCCTGACCTGCATACGACGTTCTGGGACGCGATGAAACTCGCCTCCAAGTGTCGCACCGAAGCCAATCTCGACTCTGCCAATCAGCTGCTGGCCAAAGTCCAGCAGATCGCCGAGATGTTTTGGAAATCCAAAGGCGTCGACGTGAAGAAACAGCCTTCCAATCAAAACGCCAAAGGCGAACTGCTCTACCCGGTCGCCAAATAAATCCATGGCCCTCCTGGATCAGACCCAGCGGCTGATCTCCCGGAAATTCCGGGTCAGGGGATCCAGTATGGAACCCGCTTTCGCCGCAGGGTCCACCGTCGTGATCAGTCCCGTTTCCTTTATATGGCGACCGCCCCGACGGGGTGAAGTCATCGGGCTTTACAGCCCGGAAGATAAAGAACGATTCGAATTAAAGCGGATTGTCGGCCTGCCGGGAGAAGCCGTATCCTGGAAAGGCGGATTGATCTGGATCAATGGCCAGCCGCTTCTTGAATCCTACGCCATCGCCACTTCTGCCATACCTGGCGAGGAACCGCGGCGTCTTGAACTTGGACCGGGCGAATATTTCGTGGTCGGTGATAATCGATTGTACAGCCGAGACTCCAGGCTCTATGGTCCGGTGTGGCTGACCGACATCGTGGGACAAGTCCTACCCTCCGAAAATTAATCTCACCCCCCTCTTGCAAGCCATACACATGTATAGTAGAATTGGGGCATGTTAAAAAAGACCCAGGACAAGATCCTCGACTACATCCAGTCTCATCTCCAGGAACGTCAGATTCCCCCCACCTTGCGCGACATCCAGGAGCATTTTGGATTTTCTGCGATCGGCACCGTGCAATATCATCTGAAGAATTTGGCCGAGGCCGGTTTTCTGGACATCCGCCCCCGGTTGTCGCGCGGCATCACGCTGACTTCAAAAGCCCTGGGTATTCCTATATTAGGGCGCGTTCCGGCGGGACCGGCACAGCTGGCTTTTGAGGAAGTCGAAAGCTATTTGCCGATGTCTGCGCTTTCTGCCCCTTCCCCTTCATCGTCTGCCCCCTTGTCCAGTGATGCCCGCGGGCTTTATGCCCTGCGCATCAAGGGCGACTCCATGATCGAGGCCGGGATTATGGACCGTGACCTCGTCATTATCCGGCCCCAAGCGTCCGCTAAACACGGGGATATCGTCGTGGCCCGCATCGGGGACGATGAGGCGACCGTCAAGCGACTCGTCCGTCGCCCCGGCGTCCTCCAGCTTTCCCCGGCCAATCCCAAATATCGGCCCATCCCCATTGACGAAAACGTCAAAATCATGGGAAAAGTCATCCGCGTCGTCAGACAATACCTCTAAAATTCCATATTAAATACACGCCGTTTTAGGCCTCAGAATCAGCTTGTATTTGCCTTCTAACCGAGCTAGACTCGGGGTGTGAAAGCCCGCGAAACGAAAATCGTGCTCTGCGGCGGTATCCGGACCCCCATCGGACACTTTGCGAAAAGTCTTGCCCACGTTTCCCCCGAACATCTTCTGACGCTGACGATTAATGGACTGCTGGCGAAAACGACGCTCTATCCCCATGCCGTCGACGGTGTCATGGCGGGCTGGGTCGGCCAAGGCAGCCATGCTCCGAACATCGCCCGGATCGCCGTTTTAATGTCCCACCTGCCGGAAAAGGCCCATGCCGTCACACTCCAAGCGAATTGCGTATCCGGCATGGAAGCGATCTCGTCCGCCGCCCGGCACATTATTATGGGCGAAGGCGATCTTTATATCGCCGCTGGAACCGAGTCTATGTCCAATTTCCCCTACGCCATCCGGGGGGATCGCAGTATGAAGGAACTTCGTTCCTTAGATACGGTCCGAGCCAACTGGCCTTCTCTGCTGGATCATGAAGGGATCGGTGTCGTGGATTGTATCGAAGAAGGCTTGAACGACCCGGTGAAAAACCTCAACATGGCGGCGACCGCGGAAGTCTGCGCCCAGATGTATTCTATCGACCGAAAGTCTCAGGACGCTTATGCTCTGGAAACCTATCGCCGAGCATTGGACGCGGAAGAAAAAGGGTTCTACGCCACGCACACGATCCCGGTCATCGAAAACGGAAAGACCCTTTTAGAAAAAGACGAGTATCCCTATTTACGCGAAGGGATCGTCAAAAAGCCGGAGATGCTCGCCAAGGCCCCCGTCATATTTGAGGGCGGGGGTTTCAGCATGAAAAAGTTTTACGAACTTTACGGAGAACACATCCTGGGGAAGACCTACCAGGAAGGTAAGACCGCAGGCTCGGTCACGCTATTCAATTCCTGCGCACGATCTGACGGCGCTGCCGCGGTAATCGTCGCCTCGGAAAAACGGGCGAAGGAATTAAATCTGGAGATCCTGGGAGAATTAGTGACCTGGGGTTACTATGGTAACAACCCGGCGCATATGGGCCTTGCACCGGTGTTCGCTACCGCGATGACGCTGGAACGGGCCGGGATCAACTTTGATCAGATTGATTTAATCGAACTGCATGAAGCTTTTTCAGCGACGTGCCTGTCGATTTTCAAAGTAGGATTGGAGAAGTACGGTCATCACTGGGAAAGCCGTTGGAAAGATGGGAAGCTGAACCCTCACGGCGGCTCGATCCCGCTGGGACATCCATTGGCCGCCACCGGCACACGTATTGTTTTAAATGCCCTCTATCAGATGAAACAACACCCCGAAATCCGCTACTCCCTGGCCACCGCCTGCGCCGCCGGCGGCCTCGGCGGCGCGATGCTGATTCAAAAATACCAATAAAATTATTCGCTGACTAACTTCGGCAGGATCTCGCCGGCTTTGCCGTGAAGGCTGACGGCGGCGATGGCAGAGACCGGGGTGTGTTCTTTGTTGACTTCGATGACGGGGACGTTGCGCTGCGAAGCGATAAACGGGTAGGACGCGGCGGGTTGAACGATCGCGGATGTTCCCACGACCAAAAACAGATCGCAGGCCAGGGTAGCGGCTTCGGCCTGTTTCAAAACCTGAGCATCTAAATTTTCTCCGAACCAGACCACGTCCGGCCGCAGTAACCCTTCGCAGCTCTCACACTTCGGAAGAATGGGCAGTTCAATGGGATGGTCGGAGGTGATCGTACCGCATTCTGTACAGCGCACCTTCCAGATACTGCCGTGCAGTTCCACGACGTTGACACTTCCCGCCTGCTGATGCAACCCATCGATGTTCTGGGTCAAGAGCGTAAACGCGGCGGTCGCTCTGGCATGCGAGGCCCCATTTCCGTTTCCATTACCGTTGCCATGTCCCGTTTCCAACCCGGGAAGTGCTTTTTGTTTAGAACGACGACGTTTCGCCAGTTCCAGCCGCGAGAGCGCCAGATGGGCCGGGTTCGGCGCGGCAACGTCAGCGCTTTTCCGCCGCGCGTTGTAAAACCGCCAGACGAGTTTGGGGTCTTGCGCAAATCCCTGTGGGGTGGCGACTTTTTCAACGGGATGATCTTCCCACAGCCCGCCCGCTTCACGGAATGTTTTCAGACCACTCTCCGCGGAAATCCCCGCCCCCGTCAGGACGCAGATGGTTTTCGCACCCTTGAGGAGCTTTTTCGCCAACGATAATTCTTTGGAAAGGCTGGCCATCAGGAAAGGCGGTGTGCTTGAAGTTCCTTTTTGAATGAGGCGATCTGCGCCTGGGTATCGGACTTGGACCATTTTAAATAATGTCCCAGGATGTCCGCCACCCGCTGGATGGCCGAATCGGGAAGGTCCCGCAAACGCGCCCAACGCACGCGTCGCCATAAAAAATCACCCAGGGTCAGCACCATTTCCTGGTGCACCGCATAAGCGGCCTCGGCATACAGCCAAAACTCATCGGCCAGTACCTTGTCCCGGTAGCTCGCATCGCGGTCCGCCCAACGCAAAACTTCCGTAAATAAGGTTCCGTACCGTCCGATCAGATACTTCAGCTGGTCATCTGAATACACACCCATTTTCGTGCGGGCCTGCTGGACATAACTGCGGAAGTCTCCAAACTCACCACCGGGAAGTGTCTTCAGCGTCCGGCCCGGTGGCGAGACCCCGCGCAGGTCGCTCCAGGCCTGTTTGGCGATCTCTTCACCCACCACGCGTCCCGCGGTCAGCTTCACTCCCGGGACCGACCACAGGCCTTTGCCTTCTTTGAACAACCGGTAATCACGTGACGCGTGAACGGTGGACCCCTTTTGTTTGATCAAGGGCCGCAGACCCCAGTAAATTTCATGCACATGCGCCCGTTCATACTGACGAACAGCCTCTTCCGGAGAATCGGCCTTGGATTTCAATTTGGGGAAGAACCGAAACAATCGCTGGATCAGTTCCGAAATATCTTCGGCTTTGAAACCGACGTCATCGGGAGAATCCGGGTAAGGGGTGTCGGTGGTCCCCATCAAAGACAATTGGCGCCCGATCGGGATAATGAAGAAGACCTGGCCGCGCACCTGGGATGACAGGATTAGCGGGTAATCCGCGATCCGGTCCACAATCAGATGAATGCCTTTGCTATTTTGAAGGAGCGGCGTGGTGAGCCCCGCGAGCTGGCGGATTTCATCAATCCAGGCGCCGGACGCGTTGATGATTTTCTGGGCCTGGACTGGAAATAGAGTCTGGGTCAGTTCGTCGCGGACGGTCACCCCGCTCAGCTTCCCTTCGGCCTCCGTGAAAGAAACCAGGGACGCATGGTTGATGATCCGAGCCCCGCACTCCGCCGCTTTCTGCGCGAACCCAAGGGTAAACCGCGAATCCGTCAATCGGGCATCGACAAAATATTCCGTTCCCCCCTTCAGACCCTTCGGATCCAGTCCGGGAACGCGCTGGAGCAGTTCGGAGGCGCTCGCCACACGATAGCGCTGCCCGGAATGCGCATCGATCCCGAGGGAGGCCAATCGATAAATCCAATCGTAGATCGCCGTCCCCAGTTTAATGCCCAGAAGACCAAAGGGATCGCCTTTATAAACGGGAAAGAGAAACGGAAACGGTTGGACCCAGTGCGGCGCCAGGCGTTCCAGGAGCAGTCGTTCGCGGGCTTCCTTGAAGACATAGCCGACACGACCGCGAGAGAGGTAGCGCAGTCCCGCATGCGCCAGGCCGGTAGAATTGCCGCTCGAACCCGAGGCGAAATCTTCCCGCTCAATCAGGACGCAATCGAGACCCAGAAGCGCCGCATGGGCCGCAATACTGCACCCCACAACCCCTCCGCCGATGATCAGAAGTTCGGTGGAGCGGGTCTTGCAGGTATCAATCGCGGCCTGACGTTCTTTCCAGGAGAAAGCCATACTCGTTTTTAGGACTACCCGCGAGGATGATACCTTTTATGGGCCTGTTGGAGATGTGAGCGGCTGAGGTGGGTGTAGATCTGCGTGGTGGAAATCGAAGCATGTCCCAGCATTTCCTGGACGGCGCGTAAATCGGCGCCGTTTTGAACCAGATGCGAAGCAAAAGAATGGCGCAGGGTGTGCGGGGTGACCGGTTTCGTGATCCCGGCCGCACGCGCCGTCGCCCTGACCAGCCGCCAGAACTGCACCGGACTCATCGGTGTTTTTCGATTCGAGACAAAAACTGTTTTAATCGAGGCGGGCGTTTCCGGACGTTTGTTTAAGTACCCCTGCACCGCGAGCTTGGCACGTTCACCGACGGGGACGATCCGTTCCTTGGAGCCCTTGCCGAAGGCCCGGACATATCCTACGGTCAAATCCAGTTGATCCAGGGTGAGCTGCGTCAGCTCCCCCACGCGGAGTCCGGTGGCATACATCAACTCCAGCATCGCCCGCAGACGGACACGGTCCATACTTTGTCCTCGGACTGAACCGATCAGCCGGGATACGTCTTCAATGGACAGATAGCGCGGCAGGCGTTCGGGTTTGCGAGGCGATTGAAGAAAGGCGGTGGGATCTTTCTGAAGCTGGCCTTCCGAAACCAGGAAGCGGTAAAAGGCGCGAAGGCTGGCCATATAGCGGGCGAGCGAGCTGACCTGGATACCTTTGGCTTTTCGCCCCCACAAATAATCCGTGAGGTCATCATGAGTAACTTGGAGTGGATCTTTTTTACGCAGCGCGATCGCCTGAAGATAGGCGCGGAGGTCGGTCTTGTAGCTGATCAGCGTACGCGGGGAGACACCGCGTTCAACGCGCAGATGCCGAAGAAACGATTCGAGCAGTTCGTTATCGCTTGGAACTGACAGCCTCCGGGCCGGCCTTGCCGGCGGGCGGGTTTTTGCTTTCGATTTTGGCCACTCCCGGGGTTCCGGCCGCCGCAACGGCGGGGTCGGTCACAAAGTATTTCTGCCTCAGGATCGCTTCGAGTTTGTCAGCCGAGTCCGGATGGTCTTTCAGATACTGTCGGGCGTTATCACGTCCTTGACCGAGACGTTCTTCCTTCCAGAGATACCAGGAGCCGGACTTCTCGAGCACCCCGGCGTCCACGCCTACATCCAGAAGACACCCTTCGCGCGAGATGCCTTCGCCGTAGTACATATCGAACTCGGACTGGCGGAAAGGCGGGGCCACTTTGTTCTTAACCACCTTGACCCGCACGCGGCTGCCCACGGACTGGTCGCCGACTTTAATCGCTTCAATACGCCGGATGTCCAATCGGAGCGAGGAATAGAATTTCAGCGCCAAACCGCCCGGGGTCGTTTCCGGGTTGCCGAACATCACGCCCAGCTTCTGACGCAGCTGATTGATGAAGATCAGGCTGGTCTTGGATTTAGAGAGCGTCCCCGTCAGTTTACGCAGGGCCTGAGACATCAAACGCGCCTGCATCCCCATCTGAGCATCACCCATATCGCCTTCGATCTCCGATCGCGGCACCAACGCGGCGACAGAATCGATCACGATCACATCGACCGCGCCGGAACGGACGAGCGTTTCGGTGATTTCCAACGCTTGTTCACCGGAGTCGGGTTGAGAGATCAGGAGGTTCTCGGTGTCCACGCCCAGCTTTTTAGCGTAAACCGGGTCCATGGCATGCTCGGCGTCGATAAAGGCGGCGATCCCGCCGCGTCTTTGGGCGTTGGCCACAACATGCAGCGTCAGCGTCGTTTTACCGGAGGATTCCGGTCCATAGATCTCCACGACGCGTCCTCGCGGAATGCCGCCCACACCGATCGCTATGTCCAGGGACAGAGCGCCTGTGGGGATGGCTTCCACGACCGTCTTGAAACTTTTATCGCCCAGCTTCATAATGGCTTCCCGGCCGAAATCTTTTTCGATTTGAGAGAGGGCCAATTCCAACGCTTTCATTCGTTCTTCTTTTGCCATGGTAGTTCTCCTTAGTCTGTGTCTTAGCGTTTAGACTCTGAAAGGTCCAAAAGCTTCATTTTTATTTTTACTCTTTGATCCGGGCGATGTCCCCCGCGGAGGGCAGTGATCCTCCGGCCAATTCAGCGACCGATCCGTCATCCCCGAAGTAGCGGGCGATTTTCAGTTCCCCTACGCGTTCTTCGGTGTTCCCGATCACCAGACCCGAGGTCGGGTCCTTGATCGCCCGGCCGATATGATAGGCCGTCAATTTTTGTCCGATAGGCAGGTTGGAATCATGGCCGGCGTTCAAATAGATGCTCTGGCCATCGACATCAGCCACCCGGCAGCTCCAGGGCTTCTTGCTGACCTGGTCCACGATGTTGTTCACAAATTTAACGATCGCGGCCCGTAGCGCTTCGCCTTCCAGCGTTTCATCGTATCCCGCGCGCGTACCCAGACCGAGGACGCCCCCGCTGTGCTTCCGGGCCAGACCCGCTCCGGAATCCGCATAAAGCACCTGGCCGGTTTCGACATCCACCACGCGGATGTCAACGGTGCATTTCACAACCTGGGCCTTGGATTGGGTGATGAGATATTCCGACCCCTCTGTCTCTTCACCGAATTGGGAGATCGCGCCGGTGACGATGGCGTTCAACCCGAGGATTTTCCCCATTTTGGCGGCCGTATTGGGATCAATCGCCCCACTCATCCCCAGCTTCTGTTCTTCCATCAGCTTGTCCAGTTTGTCACGCTCGACAACGATAAAGCGGTTGGACTTGGCCAGTTCGGTGATCAGGATGTCCGAAGCCGACGTTCCCAGACGGTTAGCGCCATAGGTTGTCTTGTTCTGGAAATCGACGACGCCGATGCGCCGTTTCAAACCGGCCATGGCTTTATTGGTATCAATGGCCATGGCGTTTTTCTGCTTCACGGAGGTGCTCGGGTTGCACCCGGCCATCACGAGGACCAGCGACAGGCTCAGAAAGGTACGAAGGCGTTGCATGAAAGTCTCCTTTTTAAGGCAGCGTATTCAGTAAGCGAACCACCGCGGCTTCCGTTTCGAACTGCAAAGGGATGTGCGTCAACTTCTCGGCAAATTTAGTGGCCGTCTGGATCGCAAACTGACGTTTGGCTTCTTCTTTGCTGGCGGCCACGACACGACTGGTCAAACCGCCCTCGGATTCCCAGAGTTTCTCACCGGTTTGCGCGTCCACCATCTGCCCCTGGATTTTTACCTCGCGCTGGGTATAGAAACCGAGAAGGATGTAGTTAAAGTCCTCCAGCGTGCTGTAGAAGAGGCCGTCAGCGCCTATCCACTCGCCGATCTTTTGCGGGGTCGCGGCCTTGAGCTGACCGCCATCAGTAAACCCCTGGACTTTCAACTTCGCGTCGACCTCATCCAAAGGGATCAGCTGGTAACCGTGGCGGACCAGCATGTTGAAAAGAGCTTTGCGTACAAAAATCGGTCCGTCCAGGTCGTTGGTGTCATTGCTCATCGGCAGTACGGCGACGCGCCCGGGCCGTACATAATTCTTAGACAGGTAAACTTTTGAAGAAGCGCATGCGGCAAAACCCAGGACGACGCAGAGGAAGGCGGCATGCCACCGCACGGCCGACTACCGCCCGGCCGGAGATGCAGAAAGCTGAATGACACGTCCTTCCACTTGATAAATCGACCAGCCGGAACCGCCGATTTTAACGCTCTGATCAGCCACATCCTGTGGGCTAATCCCATCAATATGGAGCTCGAGGTTGGCCTCCCCGCTCGACTGAATGAACGAACGCAGGTAAAGATCTTTGACACCCGCCAACGTGGCGAGGCCTTTCTGCAGGGCGGAAAGCTTTTCAAAGGACGTCAGGCCGTTGACTTTGATCGTGACCAGCGAACGCTTGGACAGTTCTTCCGGAAGCGAGGCCAGGTCGTTGACCGCCAGTTCACCGGCCTTGCCCAAGGCTTTACCCCCCGCGATGTCCGGCGTTCCTTCCAACCCGCTCGCGGCTTCTGAAACTGTGGTGAGGATTTGACCACTGCCCACTTCGATCACCCGAAAACTAATGGCGGCGCGATACGACGACATCCCCCCGAGCTTTTTCTCATACCCCAGAGACTGGGCGCGGGCCAAACCGGAGATGATCAACTCCGCCTGTCCACGACTCAAACCGCGCGCGATATCGACCGCGTCGTCATCCGGTTTAATGGTGGAAGGCAGCGTCACAATTTGAAATCCTTTATCTAAGAGACCTTGGGTCAATGCGCGGGTGGCATCTTTCCCTTCGCTGGGCCTTTCACCGATCCACTCCTGAAGCAGGATCGCCACGCGTGGATTGCCGACCGCCGGCGCGCGCAAGAGTCCCATGGAATCCAGGTCTTGATGCAGTTTTTGCGTAGACACCAGAGCACGGATGCGGATCTTGTACATATCCCCGCTCCGGCCTTCACTTAAGACCTGATACTTTTTGACATAGCCCAAGGTCTCTTAGATAAAGGATTTCAAATTGTGACGCTGCCTTCCACCATTAA
>Ga0207125_10132_pt2 | contig 16910 bp, 17 predicted proteins | sample Alteio_BWMinHeat_19_FD_153556 | JGI IMG/M metagenome (GOLD analysis project Ga0207125, IMG submission 153556) | Enriched cells from forest soil in Barre Woods Harvard Forest LTER site, Petersham, Massachusetts, United States -... | ecosystem: Environmental > Terrestrial > Soil > Temperate forest >...
CTCTCAGTTAGGGGAATAATGGCCTTTTATAGTTGGCCATCGAGAGGAAAGTTGGATGGATATTTAGCAGATTCCGAAACGATAGAGGCTAGCGCGAAATTCATCGCCGATTTTATGGTCGAATTTGCATCTTCTAGCGGTGCCGATTCAGTGCACATAATTGCACATAGCATGGGAAACCGAGGCGTGCTGCGCGCGGTGAATCGAATAGTGGCGGAGGCGCAACATCGCAGCAGAGTGAAGTTCGGGCAAATCATTTTAGCGGCCGCTGATGTTGACGCTGATACGTTTCGCCAATTATGCGACGCGTATTCGAGGGTATCGGATCGCACTACGCTTTATGTATCAGCCAGAGATCACGCTGTTGAGGCATCGCGGTGGCTTCACCATTTCCCTCGGGTGGGATTAATGCCGCCAGTTCTGGTAGCATCTGGAATTGATACAATAAACGTCACAGACGTCGACCTGACCTTATTGGGTCATGGTTTTGTTTCCGAATCACGCAGTGTTCTCCAGGACATGCATAACCTGATCAGGTACGGAGAGCCGCCGAGTCGCAGGTTTGGGGTTATTCCCGCGTTAACGCCCGAATTAGAGCGTTTTTGGATTATTCGCGGCTGAGGGTCGGATTCGCTAAAAGGCGCAATGAAGCGAACAGCGACCGGCATGATCGGCCCATCTGTAGGTTCCGACCAAATCCAGAAGCGAGCGACCTACCTGTTTGCCTGGATGGACCATGTGCTTACCGGATGACGTAAAGAATCTTTCGCAGATTTGGGCGGTGGCTCCCGCTCTGGTTAAGTTGGCGTTGCGAGACGTTCAACGAGGCCAGAAGGACAAGGAGTTCATCAGCAAGGAATTCGATCTGTGGGCCTTCATGCACGACGTCACTCTCGACTTCAGTCGGCCGGGCAAGCCGACCGACAATGCCTACATCGAAAGCTTCAACGGCAAGTTCCGGGTTGAATGTCTGAACACCAACTGGTCCCTGAGCCTCAACGAGGCGCAGCGAAAATGCGAGGCTTGGCGTAGAGACTACAACGAAGTTCGACCGCACAGCGCGATCGACAACCGAGTACCTGCGGCGCTTCATCGGACGGCCGGCCGCCCGGCCAGCCAGCCGAACGATTGAAGCCGGATTTTCTCAGCCCAGGTGGTCCAAGGTTGGGGGCAAGCTCAGCCGGAGCCGTCAGTGGAAGGTTCATGGTCGGATTTGCGGTTGCTGCGCCTCTGTACGTGATCGTTAGAGGCCTCGACAACATGCACAAGGGAATGAATCCAAAGGATAAGGAAAACTGGGAGCGGTTCTTCTTTGGGAAAAAGACGGACACGTAGCTGCAGTGCTGTTCACACCTTGACGTTGGCGCTCCTTCGGGAGCGCTTTTCCGTTAGAGTAGCCAACATGACAAGTGCAAGACGCCTAACGTTTAGCTTCGACCGCAACGGTGTTGTTTTGCCGCTCGTTCGTGCTGGGCGCGACAGCGCAGAGACAATGGGGTTTGCTCTTACTGCTATGAAGGGCGCCGATCTGGCTCCCACACCCCATGTGCCCGACGTCTTCGCTCGATATGAATACGACGCAGGGACACGGGATCCAGAAGAACGGCGGGCCGCATACACCGCCTGGCTGCTTAGTATGGGATACCAAGACTTGGCACGAGCAACGCGGGCGATGCTGGAAGAGGCATTCGTCTATCTGGAGGTGGTCAAGTTGATTGGCTCAACCCTTTCAGCGGGCCAGCTGCTAAACGCGAGAAAGGTCGCAGGCGATCTTCGCTTTCCAGTACTGCTCGATCGGGTGAACGAAGGCCTGGAAAGTCCACTTATCTTCGCTGCTGAAATGTTGTCGCTTCAAAAGGTACGCAATTGCTTGGAACACCGCGGCGGAATAGTCGGAGACTATGACGTCGATGCTGACGGCGAGCTTAAGCTGGTGTTACCGACGTTGGTCTTTGTTGCGCACGAAGGCGATAAGGAAGTCGAGCTATACATAAATTACTACACGGAGAAAGAGACAGAGGTCACGATAAAGAGCATTAGCCGGGAGCGGGTGTACAAACTTGACGAACGTATCGTCTTCTCTCCCACCGACTTTGTTGAGATAGCGCATTCGTGTCGGATGCTAGCAGACGATCTTCGAGAGAAGCTGCCACAGGTGGTGCTATCCACACCTTGAAGGTTGCGTGAAGGAAGTCGGGGTATAGTAGAGGAGATGTTTAGTCGTGGGACACAATCCGTGTGTGCTGGAAGCCCTCTCAAGGATACTTGGGAGAGTGCGCAGCCCACGAGGCTAAACATCCAGAAACGAGCCGTGTACGCGTAATGGCGTTGCGGCTCTATTCTGTTGCCTAACATACCGTCAGAGGTAACGAGTATCGGGGCACTACTCGGTAAATCAGCTCCGCATTGAAATCAGTGGTTCGTTGTGAGGAGGAGAAGGAATAAATACCTGACAGGTCGCGACTGTCTGCGCGGGAAACGCAACCCTCCCTCTCAACGCGCCACGCAAGCTTTCTTCAGACGCATACATAAATGCTGGAAAAACAAGTTGATCACTCTTGCCCAGCCTAATGGTATGCGCCGGAATACAGACACCGCCAATATCGCTTCCGCCGCCGGAATGTCTGGTTGTGCGGAACCTCTGACCCGATTCCCCGCGATAGTTGCTTGGGCCAGAAGCAAAAGTGGGCTGCACCCGAGGTGTGATACAAGCGGCATTCGAAGCATGGGGGCAGCCAGTGCCGTTCAAGATCCTCGTCGATACATGTGTATGGCTGGACATAGCTAAGGACTACAAGCAGCGGGCGCTTCTTGAAGTGGTGAGTCATGTGGTTCTGCACGGCCAGGCGACGTTAGTTGTACCTCGGATAGTGATCGAGGAATTTGCGCGAAATAAAGAGCGCATAATCAGGGACAGCAGCCGTAGTCTGTCTGCGGTCCTTAGGCGGTCCAAGCAAGCGGTCGAAGCTCTTGGCCGGAAGAAGGGTAAAGCTGCTGCTGTTCGACAGCTTGAGGATCTGGACCATCGACTCCCTACGTTGGGGCAGCACGCGGCGGAGCTCGCCAGCACGATTGAGAAGTTGTTTTCGAACGCACAAGTAATGGAGACAACAGACTCGGTTAGGCTTCGAGCGATGAATAGGGCACTTGCAAAGCAAGCACCGTTTCACCGCCAGAGGAACGGAGCTGCGGATGCGGCAATTATCGAAATGTATGCGGATTTGGTGGCCGAGAAAGGTAAGAACGTTCGATATGCATTCGTGACGCACAACATTCATGATTTCAGCGATACGGCCACAAACAACAAACTTCCACGGACCAATCCGAGTCCGAAGTAGGCGCACATCGTCGTGATCGACGCCCACGACGCATCGGCGCGGCCCGAAGCCCCTTTGCCGCGGGGCGCTATCGCTAAGTCACAAAAGTGACGCACGCATCAAGTGCGCCGCGACACAACTAAGACACTCGGCTGAAGTCTGGCTTCTGCTGTATGGGAAACGGGGCAGACCCGTCGATCTTCTAAAGCTTGGTGGGGGGTAGCTTAGCGGTAGAGCAGGCGGTTGTTTCCCGCCCGAGCGTAGGTTCGAATCCTGCCTCCCCAACCAGCTTGCAAGCTTTCGACGTGAACGCCGACGCGGACATACGCGCACCGCGTGGACGGCGCATTAGCTCCTTCCCATTCCTCAATCATGGTCACAACCCATGCGAGCGACGGGCCACGCGACCTTTTGGTTATGCGGCGGTTGCTGGCCGACCTACGAAGCCAGCCTGTTGAGAAGCTCGTTCAAGCTTTCCGGCGCTTCCTCCCAAACGTACGGGCGCTGCTGGCTCGGCTGCAGCGGCGTCAGGCTGTGATAGGGCTCATCCGCGAGGAACCGGACATCGAATGCCCATTGCAGCTCGTAGCTCTCGCCGTCCTCGCTGAATTCGGGAACCGACGTCCCCTCGATATACGCGCGCCGTCCGTCGCGCAGGCGAACGACATACCCGCCGCACCAGTAGAAATTCGCGTCCGCGTATCCCCAAGCAGCAGTATCACGACCGGATGCCGCTGGTGCTGGAGGAGTCGCAATTTGATGACTGGATGCGAGGGCCGCCTGAAAGGGCGGTCGAGATGATGAAGCCCTACGCCGGCGCCATCGAGGCGTGGGAGGTCAGCGCCGAAGTTGGCAATGTGAAGAATAACCGGCCGGGGCTGATGGACCGCGTGGCGCTGCTTTAGAACCTTTGCTACCGCCTCGACCGCTCGCGGGATGCCGCGTTCGAGGCGCGCTCAGCCGCCACGGCGGTACCTGCCGCGCAAGCCTAGGCGAGGGCGCCACAGAGCGCTAAATGGAGCCCGCTAGGCCGCTCGACAAAATGGCAACCCGCTTCTCTGCGGAAGGAGTTAGTGGTCTCCAGAGAGCTGCCGCATTGCGCCCGCCCAGTCCTCGACATGATAAGTTCGCTTCATCTTGCCGTTCTCGATGGTGTGAACGTCGATTGCCATGACCTTGAAGCTTTTCCCAGAAGCGGGAATTCCGAGGAAGGTTGCCGAGGGAGTTCCGGACCCCTCCCCTCGAATAACAATCCGGTCTCCCGCGACCAGGACTTCTTTGATCTCCCATTTCAGGTCCGGCAACGTAGCGCCACGGCTCTTAAATCCCGCAATAACTGTGTCTCGCGGAACACAGCTGTCATTGCCTCCGCACGACATCCAATCCGCCGAAGTCGCTTGTTCGAATAATTTGGCCACGTCTTTCTCCGCCGGGCGGTTCAGTGCTTCATAGAACGGAGTCACGATTGCGCGGGCCTTTTCGGCAGTCAGAGATTGAGCTCCGGCGGGCGACGCCAGGGATGCCACGAGCGCGACTGCTAATCCGACTTTCTTTACGTTCACAGGGCAACTCCTTGCATGGTATATGGATTGGCGACACCCAGAGCAGGCGACTAAAGAGTGCCTTGGCGGCTCTAAGCGACTTCGGCAGCGAGGCTGAGCCAATGGATGTTCGGCTGGCCAGTCTGCGCTTTAAATTCAAAGTGACGATTAGCTGCGGCTGAAAGGAGCTACGCGCTCACTCCATTGCTCAACGATAGCTTCGGAAACGATAACGGGCGTAGCTCATATAACGCATCGCGATAACTGCTGTTATCGCTTCGGATTGCCTTTTGTTTGGCCTCTGGCGGGCCTGTACAACGTGTTCACTCTCCGACGAATGCATGCGGCCATTTCCCGTGCAGCCGGAGTTGGTGGAACGTCTGCGCGGGTGAGCAATGTGATTTCAATTGGGGCAATAGATTCCCGTACTGGAATGACAACCAAGTCCGGATATCGGTTTCCTTGTTCGCGAAGAAGACGACCCGGAAACGTGCAGACCAAGCCGAGCGACCGAACGATTTCGAACGCCGCCATGTAAGATTCCGACGAAATGCGGGCGATCGGGGAGCGAAAACCGTTCTCCCGAAAGACCGGCTCGAATATGTCGCCTGGTCCACCCGGCGAGCCGATCATCATCCAGTCTGCGTTCGAAAGATCGCCAATTGATCGTGCTTTGGCGTGTGGTGATGATTTGCTTGTCACGATCACAATATCCGTAGTGAGCAGCGGCTCTACGTTGAGCGAGTGGCTTTGGTCGGCGGGCGGCCGCGGACCGATCACGATGTCAGTGTGGCCCTCCCGCAGCGGCACAATGGCGACGGGAAACAACCCGCTGGAGATCTGAACGTCGACTTCCGGAAAACGTCGACGAAAGCTGACAAGTGCCGCCGGAAGGATCTGAGTGGCGGCGAGCGGGGAAACGCAAACCGAAACGGTGCCATGCTGACCCCCTTTAGTCTGTTCGACCTCCTCCTGAAGGCGTCGGATGTCTGTGGCGATTGTGCGTGTTCGCGCCAGGACCAGTTGGCCGATCTTGGTGGGTATTACCCCGCGTGACGTCCGCTGAAAGAGCTTTACGCCCAGCTCGTCCTCTAATTGGCGCAGGTTCTTTGTTAGTCCTGGCTGTGAGCGCCCGAGACTCGCTGCTGCCGACCGAATGCTGCCGGCCTCCGAAATCGCGACCAGCGAAAGTATGTGCTGCATCTGCATGGCCGATAACCCGTAGTTATTGCGACCTCAAAAACTGATATATCCGTTATATCGGGAGAAATCTATTCTTTCACTCTTGGCGCGGGCCACAGAGGGGACGGATGAGCCAGCGACACTATGCTATGACTGGCATTGTGGACCGAACGCCGGCGCGGACACATCGCCGAAGTACGTAAGCGCGCTGCGGAAGCGAAGAAGCGCTCGCTGAGCGGATAATTCAGGAAGCGCGTCCACGGACATTGGTGGAAGTCGACCTCGATGGTGAGCGGCGGGCTGCAGTTGTGGCAAAGAGGAACGCCCGCTCGCCGCATCCCGCGATGTCGGCGTAGCTCTGGTGGGTGACAAGCGGGGCGCCGGGTGGCCGCGGGAAGAGCACCGGGTGCCGCCTTCTCGGTGCGGCTGCCGAAGTCAATCCAGGCAGTGATGCCGCCGGCTGGCGGTTCGTTCTGAACCCCGCACCGGATTTCCGAGTCGTGAAGGCCCTTCAGGACGCGCTCCAAAGTAGGCGGGTCAGCAAAGTAGGCAGGGGGCAGCCGATCCCGCGCGTGCCCGTTGGCGCAAGACACAATGTTGTAACGGGCTTGCGAACAGGGCCAGTTCTACGCTCCCAAGGCGGGCACTGGGAGGGAAGCACTATGGCTCACATCGAAGGGGCCAGACCGGAGAGCTGGCGAGACAGGCTTTGGCTACTGATGACGGCAGCGGGCCTGCTGCTGCTCGTCTGCGCAGCTCTTGCCGTGTAAGCGCCGTGGGGAAGGGGCGTAAGGAAACTTCGCCGCGCGCGTGCGGAGCGCAGATGAGGCGCAGGAAATCTACCACCGAACTACGCAGGGTCGCCAAATGTGCCTTCCTGTGTGTGTGGGGGGAAACGCACAGATGCCTCGGAGCATGCTGCTAGCGTGTCGAGGGGGAAGGTAGGAGCGCAATGCTCTTCCAATTGCGGATCTGGCCCGGCTGCATGGGGCAACGTGCCGCCCGGCGGTTACGGACTGCGTGCTTCGCATTGCTTGTTGCTGCTCCCGGTCTCTCTGCAGCGGCTGAAGAGACGAACTGGACCGTCCTCACGGTAGCGCGCAACGCCAACTGGGGAATCGCCAGCGCGAGAACCCAAGGCGAGGCCATTGTCGGCGCCCTGCAGAGATGCCAAGCGACGACAGCCGATGAGAGCGACTGCGGTGCCGAGCTCGTTACCTTCAAGAGCGGTTTGGCGCTGGCGCTGTTGTGCGGCGACCATCGCGTCATTGTGACCGCCAACGACTCCGCGGAAGCGGACCGGTTGGCTCTCGATCGACTTGTCGTTCTGCGCGAATTTTATGGCCCCGACTTTCCGGTGTGCCAGCACTTGCTGCAAATCGACGCCCGTGGCGCTCTCACAACCTTCAAAGCGAGGCGGCTCGAGGGTGGGAAGGCCCTTCCGACATCTTCGGACTAAGGTCGATCCAGCCGGGAAGGAAGCCTAGGTGCCCCGTAACACTCGCTATCACCACCTTACTCACGAACAAAATGCGGTGGTCAATTCAGCACCCATTCGTAAGGAATTTGCGCGTCTCTTGAAGGTTGAGCGGCTGCGACGCGGCTACACACAATTCCGTCTGGCGCGCGAAGCCGCAAAGTTTACGGCGAATAGGAGGTTCGCACATCACATGATTGGAGTGTATGAGCGGACGATGACATTGCCGGGTGACGTTCACCTTTGCGCAATAGCAAAGGCGCTCGGCAAGGAACCGAAGGACTTGCTTGCTGTGGCCGCTTCTGACGACCATCAACGGGCATAGCAAGGATGCTGCCACCACGTTGGAGCTGACTGACCTTGGCGATGGCAGAGCGAGTATCAGGATAGCCGCAGAGGTTTCGTGGGAGGTAGCGAGAAAGCTTGCCGATCTAATCATGCCGCCAAAGGCCGCTCACGTGCCAGCATTGAAGGCAAAAAGTTGAATCGTCACTTAGCGGCGTTAGCCCTGCTGCTGAGTTCTTGTCGGATCCAAGCATCGACACGTCACCGGGCCGGGCTGCTACGCATTTTGGATGGCGTGACCGCTAGGGTAAAATGTGCAGGCTGCCTCGCGTCATGATCAGACGCTGAGGTTGACGGGGATTTCCATACAGCAGGTCGCGATACTCGACCCGCAGGGTGCTTGTCGCGGAACTAACCTTTCAGCGTCACGATATCGAATATGACCAACCGGGAATCGGGCTCGAGCTCCGCTGGAGGCGGCAACAGCTTGGCGATGAGGAGTACTCGCCGGTCGGGCAGCACGCTTTGCAGAAATTGATCCTGCTCGTTCAAGGGCTCCCCATCGAAATACAACTGGGTCACAAGCTCGTCGTCATGGCCGGAAAGCCGGAAATGAATGTGAGGTGGCCGCACAATGCCGGGGCCCGCCGGATAGGCGCCCGGCTTTATCGTCTTGAACTTGTACCGACCCTCCGCGTCGCTCTTGAGCACGGCAAAGCCTTCGAAGTTCGGGTCAAGCGGCGCCGGGTTCGCATCAGCCGGATGCGTATAACGTCCATGGGTGTTGGCCTGCCATGCCTCCAGCTTCGCTCCGGGCACAGGCTCTCCTTTGATGTTCAACACCCGACCCATCACGTTCAGGACCTGTCCCTCCGCTCGCCCGGGCTGACCCGGCAAATGGGTCAGGTCGCCTGCCGGATCCGGCGTTTTCGCGACCGGATAGAAAGGCCCGAGAATTTGATCCGGTGTGCGCGCTCGCGCCGATTGTGCGAGCGCGAGTTTGACGGGTGATAATGCGCTCATCGCGCCAAAAATTGCCGCTATCTGCAGCACGCCACGACGATGCAGCGTTGTATTCTTATTCATGGCTCTGCTCCTATGTAGCTAGTGCCATAGGCCTCCTCGGCTCCGACTCAGTATGCTCTGGCTGAGACGAGGCACGGCGCGAGCGCCAGTTGCCTGGTCTCTACTCGCCCGTGAACTCAATAGACGCCGATGCCAAAGAAGCGCCATTACTAGGCGCCAGCGTCTACCTGACCCCATTCAGCGATGAAGCCGGCAGGCTTTGGGCATATTGGAAAGATGCGCCCTACAAGGCTCTACGCGTCGGACCATCCGAAAATCGCCTTCGAGCAATACTACTACTACTCGCAGCCGTTGGACGGAGGTCGCGATGATAACGCTATTGAGGACTTTTTCAATCCGCCCGGATCGGGCCGGCTTATCTCGCGGCAGGAGCGCGTGTTGACTCCTAAAAGAAGACCGCCATTGAGTTATGTCAGCTTCGTTGTCGCAATAGCGACGCGCTCGCTGGATGCCGCGTTCGAGGCGCGCTCAGCCGCCACGGCGGTACCTGCCGCGCAAGCCTAGGCGAGGGCGCCGCCGGCATACCTCATTCAGCCGCTGCAGTCAGTCCTCGCCAGCGATATCCGAGGGTGGCGGAATTCTCGATTTCGCTAAAGGTCGGGTCAATATCGCAGAACTTTTTGCGGATGCGCTTGATGGTTGATCGAACGTTGGTCCGATATCCTTGATCTCCTTGTCCGGCAACGAAGCCTTCGTAGTATTGTACGTCGTAGATCGTGCGGTAGGTCTGGTACTGACCCACGCGCGACGCCAAAAGATGGACGATGCCGTATTCACCGACGGTGAGGCCGACATCGACCTCGTTCCAATCGGCGCGGTGGACGGATGGCCTGAGGGTGACTTTGCCGCAGACGATGCGCTTGTCGGGACGGGGATTGGCGGCAGGCTTGCTGGTATCGGCCACGAGCCTGAGACGCCTGGCCAGAACCTCCGTGCCGCGCATCTTGTCGATGAAATCGATCGCGCCTCGGGCGAAGGCTTGCCTTTCGTGGGCGATCAGGGCGTAGGCCGTCAGGAAAACCACCGGCAAGTTGACGCCGCGCTGGCGCAGTTGGGGCAGCAGGTCGATGCCCGATGTCTTCGGCAGCTTCCAATCGAGGACAATGACGTCGGCCTCGACGGCGCTATCGAGTGAGCCGAGCAGCGAGGCGGCATCGGGAAAGCTGCGGACGGCAAATCCATGCCACGACAGCTCGTCACCGACAATCTCGCGGTAGTACTCGTCGTCTTCGACGAAAAGGACGCGGATGGGATCCGTTTTGCGCTCTTGGTTGGTTTGGTTCACTGGCTCGAAATTGGGGAGGCCATGGCCCATGGGGCTGGCGGCAGGAGGGGCAGGCTGATGAGTCCCCCTTGGGCATCTCTGCTAGAAGGGGCGTCGGCTCGGGGGACCCTGTTCTTCCCACCGCTTGTATCACATCGCTCCCAGAGTTCCCATATTTGGTATTCCACAGGTGCCCGATGCCTACGAAGAAGCCTTTCCACTTCCAACCCAAGTCTGCGCCTTTCGCCTTCGGCGGCGTCTACGATGTCTGGAAGGGCGACGGCGGCATGGCGATCACGAGCTTTTCCATCGTCACCACCGCCGCGGCACCGAGCACGCAGCAGTATAACGACCGCATGCCGAACCCGGCGCAAAACCGGCGCAAGTGGACCCTGCGATTGATCGTGCGCCTGATGGTGCTGGTGGTCGTCGCCTTTGGCATACCGGACGGCCGCGCCGCCACACCCGACCCGGTCGCCGAGTCGATCACCCATCAGAGCTTCAAGGTCGGCAGCGCCGAAGCAGCCTTCACCGTCACCGCCGCGACCTTGCCTCTCGCCGACGACAAGGGCGAGAAACAGGCCGATATCTACTACGTCGCCTACACGCGCGACGAAGCGGCGAGCGGGAGCCGGCCGATCACCTTCGTCTTCAATGGCGGGCCGGGCTCCAGCTCGGCCTATCTCCATCTTGGCGCGCTGGGACCGCGGGTCATCGATTTCGGGCCCGAGGGCCAAGTCCCGTCGCCGCCCGGCACGCTGGTGGACAATCCCGACAGCTGGCTGGACCTCAGCGACCTGGTGTTCGTCGACCCGGTCGGCACGGGCTACAGCCATGTGGCCGGCGATGCCGCCAGGAGCTACTGGGGGGTGGAAGAGGACTTGGCATCGATCGCGACCTTCATCGATCGCTACCTGACGCAGAACCACCGCCAGGCATCACCCAAATATCTGGTCGGCGAGAGCTATGGCGGCTTTCGCGCCGCCCGTCTGCCGGAGCTGCTGGCGGACGATCATCACATCGCCATCGCCGGAAGCTTCCTGATTTCGCCGGTGCTCGAATTCAGCCTGATCGACGGCGACAGCCTGGCCCTCCTGCCCGACGTGCTGCGCCTGCCCTCCTACGCCGCCGTGGCGCTGGAGCGCTCGGCGACGCCGACACCCGAAGCCCTTGCCGAGGTCGAGCAGTTCGCGCTCGGGCCCTATCTCACCGCCCTCGCCGCCACGCCGCGCAACGAGGCGGCGATGCGGGACATCTACGCCAGGGTCGCGCGCTACACCAGCGTGCCCGAGCCGGTCGTCGCCCGGCACGATGGCCGCCTCCCGCTCGGCGTGTTCGTGAAGGAAGCGCGCCGGCCCGACAGGCTCCTGATCAGCCGCTACGATGGTTCCGTTACGGCGCCCGATCCCCATCCCGACTCGCAGCGTGCGCGGGGCGACGCCCTGTTCGACGGGCTGCGGGCGGTGCTGACCAAGGGCATGACCGGTTATCTTTCCGACACGCTGGGCGTCCGCACCGACCTTCCCTACCGCCTGTTGAACGGCAAAGCGGTTCGGCAGTGGAACTGGCGCAGCGGCCTTGCCGGGCGCGAGGGCCATGCCGGCGCCGCCGATGCGCTGCGCGCGGTGCTGGCCCACAACCGGGCCTTCAGGATCGTCGTCGCACACGGCATGACCGATCTCGTGACGCCCTATCTCACCAGCCGCTACGTCGTCGATCATCTGCCGCCGACGCTGACGGCCGATCGCGTCACGCTGAACCTCTATCCCGGCGGCCATATGATGTACCTGCGCGCCGCCTCGCGCGCCCGTCTGCACGCCGATGCCGCGCGTCTCTATTCGCCACTGCCCTAGGGTTGCACGGATTGGCGATAAACGTCTTAGGTTTTATCTGAGGCGTTTTTTGACTGACGTCTGCCGCACGTTTCACACCCCCTGCGATTTGGTCGTTGGTTTTAGCGCACCGCAAGTGTCCAGCGGTTGCAAATGTCTCTTCTCGCAAAATCGGCAGTAGAGTAAAGTATACACTTGCGCAAGGGTGTAGCTCGGTACCAGCCCCTCTCTAGAGCCCATGATTCAACATGTCCTAATCTTACTGAGGCGGGAAGTCCGGGCCGCTTCTTGGCCATGAAGTACGATGCTTTCATGTCCTACAGCAACGCCGCTGACGCCAAGCTGGCGCCGGCGCTGCAGCTGGCGTTGCAACGCTTCGCCAAGCCGTGGTGGAAGTTGCGGGCGCTGACGCTGTTTCGAGATGAGACGAGCCTGGCGGCAGCGTCGAGCCTCACGAGCGCGTTGATGGCGGCGCTGGGCGAAGCGCGTTTCTTCATCTTGCTCGCCTCTCCGCTCGCAGCGAAGTCGAAGTGGTGCAACGAGGAAGCGGCTTATTGGCTGCTTCATCGATCGGCGGACACGCTGCTGATCGTGCTGACCGAAGGCACGATCGTATGGGACGAAGCGGCAGGCGATTTCGACTGGAAGCGTACGGACGCGTTGCCGAAGGCGCTACGCGGTGCCTTCAAGACCGAACCGTTTTGGCTTGATTTGTCGTCGCTGCGTCACGCTGAAGCGCTGAGCGACCGCGATCCGCGGTTCCAGCAAGTGGTGGCGAAGCTCGCGGCGACGCTGCACGGCCGCAGCTTGGAGGATATTAGCGGGGAGGACGTGCGCCAGCATCGGCGCACGCGACGCCTGGCGCGCGCTTCGGCCGGCGTACTGCTGACTCTACTCACGGTTTCCGTCCTCGCGACGTTCCTGGCCAACGAGGCGAACCGACGGCTCGACCGGAAGGCGACGATTCTCAATACTGTGTTTCCTGTTTTCGGCAATGCCGACATGTCTTCTGGTGACGCAGGCGACGAGGTCCCGTTCCTTGAGCGGCTATGGTCCAGTGCGGCCAATTTGTTCCGCCCCGACGGTGAGGAATTGTTCGACTGGAACAATAACGGGCAGTTCCTGTCGGTCGATTGCAGGACCGGTGATCAGGGACAGACGGTGCCGACACGTTGCCCTGCGCTCTTGGCGTCGTTCGGACCGGAGAGGGCCCGCGACGAGTTACCCGGCCTGCGGGAGATGTCGGCGGCAATCGCGAATGCCATCGCCGACGGTAGCCTGAACCGCATGATGGCAGACCCGGGCAAGGGCAAGCCGCCGGACGACGAGGAGATCAAGGCAAACTTTGATATTGTTGTCGCGCACGCCGCCATGCTGATTCCCAGTGTCCGGCGGAAGGAACTCGCCGAGCTGAAAGACTCGATGGTGGACGACGAGTTCATGAACTTCGGCACGGGGGAGCCGGTGTTCGTGCGGCAGATTCAGATCTGGCGGAAGGATCTCGGCAAGGCCGAGCTGATCGCGGCTCACCTCCTTGATGGGGGGTTCTGCGGCTCGGGGGGGTGCCACAGTCCGACGCTTTTCTTCCTGCGTATCGGAGAGCGTTATGCGTTGGTTCTTGTGCAGCGCGCGGGCGAGCTATTTGCCGTTTACGAAACCGCCCCAGGAGAGATGCCGCAAATCTTCTTCATGAAGACTGGCCAGTCGGGTGCGGGTGAGCAGTATCGGGAAGTCCAGCGGTACGACTTCGACGACAAAGGCATCCGCTACAGATTGTACATGGAGGGTGCGATCGAATCGTCTGCCGACCGCTATTCGGGGAAAATTCCCGCATCTCTCAACTAACCGGGACAGGCCCCGTGCTTCTACAACGCCGCATCAGGCCGGCCAATTGTTCCAGTACTCGGAGTCGCCGAGCCAGACCCGCACATATCCACTCTGGGCCATGCTATCCAACGCTTTCCGATCACGATGGAATGTTTGCATCGGCAGGGAGCGTAAACTGAAAGGTGGCGCCACGCCGCTGGTGTGCACTTGCCCAAAGGCGCCCGCCATGCGCCTCGATGATCGAACGGCAGATCGAGAGGCCGAGGCCCAGGCCGGTCTGTTTCGTCGTGTAGAAGGAGTCGAATATCCGCGTGAGCATTGCGAGCTCCACTCCTGGACCGGAATCTCGCACCGCAACCATCACGCCGCTTGAGTCGACTTCTCCCGTGCTGATCAGCAATTCTCTCGGCCCCTCGTTGGTGGCGCCCATTGCCTCGATCGCATTGACAACCAGGTTAAGCAGCACTTGCTGCAATTGAACACGATCTACCCCAACCACGGGCAAGTGGTCCGCCAATTCCGTCGATACTGAAATGCCATTCCTCGCGGCTTCGCCACGCGTGAGCTCGATGATTTCGAGGATCACTCCATTGACTTCCAAACGATCCTTGCGAGGCGGCGCTTTCTTGATAAGCGCACGGATCCGGTTGATCACCTCGGCTGCGCGGTTGCCATCCTTGATGATGCTGGTGAGTGCCTGCCGCACTTCCTCCGGATTCAACGACCCGGCACCAAGCCAGCGCAGAGCCGCCTCGGCGTTGATGACCGTCGCGGCGATCGGCTGATTCACTTCATGAGCGATCGAGGCCGTGAGCTGTCCCATGGTCGCGACACGATTCGCGTGAGCCAGCTCCATCTGCATCTCGCGGTAACGCCGGTCGCTTTCGCGTGCTTCTGCTTCCGCCCGCTTGCGCTCGGTGATATCGCGGCACACGTTCCCGACGTTCACAGGCTGCCCGGTCTCCGGATCGTCGATTCGAAAGGCCGAATAGAGGATCGGGATCGGCTCTCCGGTCTTGAAATGGCGGAAACGCATCTCTCCCGACCAGCAACCCTTCTCCAGCACCGTCGGCCAGAGGACCTCATTCACGAACTGACGGTCCTCGGGGAACATGTAGTGAATGCCGCGCCGCGTCCTGGCTTCTTCCCAGCTGTCGAATCCGACCATTTTCAGCCCGGCCTTGTTCAAGTAGATCGGCGTTCCTCCGCCGAGGTCGGCAATCGCCATGAGGTCGGCCGCCTGCTCGACCAATGACGCCAGGCGTCGACGCTCGAGCTCGGTTCGTTTGCGTTCCGTTACATCAACAGCCGTACCGACAAACTCGATGAGCTCGCCATCTTCATCGAGAACCGGATGGCCTGAGGCATTGATGTACCTGACTGTTCCGTCGGGCAGACGAACCCTGTACTCGGCGACGCCATCTTTTTTTTCCCGGAGCACCTTCTCAAATCTCTTTTCTACCCAATCGCGATCCTCGGGGTGGATTCGCTGCCGAAAATTTTCGCGAGTCAGTGAGCTCTCGCGCGGATCCAGTCCGTAAATTCGGAACATTTCCTCGGAGCAATAAAGCACCTTCTGGCTGCGGGCATCCCAAACCCAACCGCCCGTGTGGGTCAGCTTCTGCGCTTCGGCCAGATACGCCTCGCTTCGCTGCAGCTTCTCTTGCGCCGCTTTCTGTTGGATTGCGACACCGGCAAGGTGCGTGATCTGGTCGATGATCTCTTGATCTCGCCGGGCCGGTCGGCGCGGCTCGCGATGATACATTGCGAACGTCGCAATCACTTTGCCTTGCGACGAGAAAACCGGCGTGGACCAACAGGCGCGCAGAGAATGGGGCGAAGCCAGATCGCGGTAGGTCGCCCACAACGGGTCGGTTGCGATGTCCGCCACAATCACCGGTTCGCCGCGGTATGCGGCCGTCCCGCAGGAGCCCGCTGATGGTCCAATCACTATGCCATCGATGGCATCGGCATAGGCCTTTGGAAGGCTAGGGGCGCCGCCATGCCGCAAGCGATCTCCGTCCAACAACAAGATTGACGCCAGGACGCCGCTGGCTTGTTCCTCCACGAGCCGGCACAGGCTATCAAGTATTTCGGCGAGCGAAGCCCCTATAGCCACCATCTCAAGGATTCGCTTCTCCCCGGTGAACAGCGATTCCGTGCGCTTGCGGTCATCGATATCGACACCACTTCCATACCACTTGACGATGTTTCCCGCTGCATCGTGAAGCGGCACACTGCGGAGGAACCACCAGCGAAATTCCCCGTCCGCCCGCCGCACCCGTACTTCACCTTGCACCGATTGTCCGTTCCTCAGTGCTTTGCGCCAATCGGCGACGAGCCTGGACCGGTCGTCGGGATGAACTGCCGCCTGCCACTTCCATCCACTTGCATCCTGCTTCGGCAGACCTGTGAACTCCAGCCATTGCTCATTGACGAAATCGACGGCGCCGTCGGGCAGTGCACTCCAGACAAACGCCGGAACCGCGTTGACGAAGCCGCGAAGTTCTTCTTCGCTCCTGCGGGCAACCTCTTCGGCGCGCTTGCGCTCGGTGATGTCGTTGTTGGTAACCAGGATCGCAACCGGCGCACCCCTCTCGTTACGCTGCAAAGACCACCGGCTGGCAACGACAACATGACTGCCGTCCTTCCTGGTCTGCACAAGCTCGCCTTCCCAGCGCCCTGCCGCGATGATTTCCTTCTCGATCTGCTCGAGGGGTAGCGGGAAGACCGTCTTGAGCAATCCCTGACTGACTCTGCCAATCGCCTGCTCCGCGGGCCATCCGTACAATTCCTCTGCGCCGCGGTTCCAGTACTTGATGGTTCCGTCCATATCGCGGACCAAGATGGCGTCATGCGTGAGATCTAACAGGTTCGCCTGCTCGCGCAGGGTAGCTTCATTCTGCTGGCCAACCGGGCGCAACCGGCCGTCCGCGTCATCCGCTGTCATGACCCGTGCGCTCCGATAAGCTTCTCGACAAGTTCGGTAGCCATGGTACGCGCTTCAATCCCTGGCTATCACGGTTCGTTCAAATTTCATCGCGGCAAGGCGCGACGCCGCAGTCGTCGGTAGAACGCAGTTGGCCGGCCGGCATGTAG
>Ga0207125_10133_pt1 | contig 16842 bp, 8 predicted proteins | sample Alteio_BWMinHeat_19_FD_153556 | JGI IMG/M metagenome (GOLD analysis project Ga0207125, IMG submission 153556) | Enriched cells from forest soil in Barre Woods Harvard Forest LTER site, Petersham, Massachusetts, United States -... | ecosystem: Environmental > Terrestrial > Soil > Temperate forest >...
GAGCGCGGGCGCCGCGCGCTCGCTCTAGTGACGAGACGAACAACGGCAAATGCAATGGCAGATGCGGTTCCTTCCCTCGCGTTTGGCTGGGGGCCGGGACGACAAGTGCTTTTCTTCTATAGAGGATGGATTGGGCTGGTTCAGGCGTCGCGGTATTCGCGTTTTTTCAGGTCGCGCTGGGCCTGGGGGTGGCCTTGGGCGGCAGCTTTGCGGCACCAGTCGCGGGCCTGGACGTAGTCGGGGGTGACGCCCTGGCCGGTGAGGTAGAGCTGGGAGAGGTCGTATTGGGCAGCCGCGTGGCCCTGGTCGGCGGCCAGGCGGTACCAGTGGGCGGCTTGTGCATCGTCACGAGGAACGCCCTGGCCGCGGTAGTAGAGGGCGCCGAGCTCCTGCTGCGCATCGGGCCAGTTTTGGGCGGCGGCTTGCTGATACCAGAAGGCGGCTTGCGTGTAGTCGCGAGTGACGCCTTCGCCTTTGCGATACATCAGGCCGAGGTTGCACTGCGCCCAGGCGAGGTTGTTGCGCGCGGCCTTTTCGCACCAGAAGAAGGCAGCGGCAAAATCCTGCGGGAGGCCTTCGCCGGTGTAAAAGCGGTAGCTGAGGTTGGCCTGGGCGTAGGCGTGCTCCTGCTCGGCGGCGCGGCGGTCCCAGATGGCGGCTTGTTCGAAGTTCTGCAGGACGCCGATTCCGTCGCCGAGCATCATGCCGAGACGGTATTGGGCGTCGGCGTGACCGGCCTGCGCGGCGCGTTCGAAACAGGCGGCGGCTTCAGGGAACTCCGCGGCGGTGTAGTGGCGGAGACCGAGTTTGAAGTCGGCGTGAGCGGTGTTGTTAGCCGCGTCGCTGCGGCCGCGCGCGAAGATTCCAGTGCGGGCGGACGCGATAGCGAGGGTCGACGCGCCGGCTTGAGGGACATGTTGCAGCGCGAACTTTGAGGAGCCATCTTCCATAGGCTTAGGGCTATTTCCCATACGCGAAGATCTGGCGATCGAGGAATTCGTAGCGGCGCTGGGCGTCGGCGATGCGTTCGCGGATGCTGGTGGCGAGTTCCGTCAGAAGGTCGCGGCCTTCCAGCGCGGCGATGTCGGCGTCATGTTTGAGTTGGGCGATTTCGCTGGTGGGCAGATTGGCAAGTTCGAGGTCGAGCGCCGCGATGTCGCGTAGGGCGTGCTGGATTTGGCGGGCGATGCGCAGGAGCTCGGCGGCGGTGTCTTCGCCGTCAATGGAGATGGTTTCGTGGTGGTCGTCGAGGATGCGTTGGAGCGTGTCGGTGTCTCCGCGGCTGTAAGCCTGGTTGGCGCGGGCCATGAGGCGGGTGCAGTGGGCGGCGTCTTCGGCGTCGCGTGCGAAGTCGGGGTGGATGCGTTTGGCGACTTCGCGGAAGAGACGCTTGAGGTCGGGAGTCGGTTCTATCTCTTCGGCCTGGTGAGCTTCGCCGTAGGCTGCGTCGTGGGTTTCGCCAGCCCGGCGGCGGGCTTCGGCGGCGCGTTCGCGCGCAGTGGCGGAGTCATATAGGGAGACTTCGCGCTCGGCGATGCGGGCTTCCCAGTCGTCGAGGTCGGCGTAAAGGACCCCGACCTGGCGGAGGTAGCGGCCTTCGAAGGTTTTGAGAAGAGTGCGGAGGTCGGCGACTTCGAGTTCGCGCTCGGCGAGGGTGGCGCGGGTGGAGGCCAGTTCCTCGCGCTGGAGGCGGAGAGCGGTGTCCTCGGGTGTGGGTTGGAGGATGAGAGCGGGCATGGCGTTACGGCTTAATTATAGGCAGGGGCAGGCGGGGTGAGAGTATCATCACGGCAACGGAGGCTACGATGACGACCGCTACGATGGTGCCGGTTGAGTTGTATCTCAATACAAGCTACAGGCCGGACTGTGACTACGTGGACGGCGAAGTCCTGGAGAGAAACTTGGGAGAGCAGCCGCACGCCAGCGTTCAGAAGTTTTTCATTGGGATTTTTCTCCGCCACGAAGATGAGTGGGGAGTTACGGTATTTCCTGAGCAGCGGGTGCAGATATCGCAGACGCGATATCGTGTAGCCGATGTCTGCGTAGTATTGCAGACAACAGGTTTCGAGCCGATTGTGCGTACGCCACCGCCACTGTGTATCGAGGTGGTGTCAAAGGACGATCGGATGAGCGAGATGCAGGAGCGGGTGCATGACTACATACGGATGGGCGTGACAGCTGTCTGGGTCATTGATCCGAAACGGCGGAGATCGTTTTTTGCGGACCGGTCGGAGACGTTACAGCTTGCCGGGGAAATGCTGACCGTGCATGGCACCGAGATCCGGGTTCCGACGGCTGAGATTTTTCGTGAACTGGATAAGCTTGAGGGTGTTTCACGCTAGGACGGCCTGCTTCGCTGCGCTTCGGTCGAGACGACAACTTTGCAGGGAGAAAAGCGTTTGTCCGGCGCGTCTTTCCTGGTACTGTCTTCGTCGAATGACAATGCGCATATCTAATGCTTTTCGAATGGTGATGGTTGCGGCTGGGCTGATGGCCGGTTGCGTTGCGGGGGTTGCTCAGTCCGATGGATCGACACCGGACCAGCCGTTGCAGGTGAACTCACGGCTCGTGGTGGTCGATGTCGTGGTGCTGGATCGGAACGGCAATTTTGTGTCGAACCTCGACCGGTCGAAGTTCCATGTCGTCGAAGACAAGGTGCCGCAGGCTATTCGTAACTTCGATCCACCGACGGGGCATGAGATGCCGGCGGCTTCGGCAGGAAAGATCCTGGTCAACAGCAGCGCGGACCTTCCCAGGATTGGCAATGCGCCGGTGAATGTGCTGGTGATCGATGAACTGAATACGCCGTTTGTGCAGATCGCGTATGCGCAGCAGATGATGACGAAGTACCTGAAGAGCCTGCCGGAGGTATTGCCGGTCCCGACGCTGTTTATTGCCGCGGGATCGTCGCGGATCCAGGTGCTGCACGACTTTACGCAGAGCCGGGCGGACTTGCTGGCGAGTGTGAAGACGCATGTGACGGATGCGGATTTTACGGCGATGATGATCTCGTTGAATGGCGGCCGGCATGGCAATCCGAATGGAATGGTGCAGACGTTGGGAGCGTTGGAGCAGGTCGCCAGCAGCATGCGTGGGTTTCCGGGGCGAAAGAATGTGATCTGGGTAGGAACCGGGTATAAGCGGGCGCAGGATTTGAACACACTGAGCGTGTTGGACGAGGACAAGGTCACGGCCGCATTGGCAACAGTGACGAACCGGATGCTGGCTTCGCACATTACGCTGTACACCATCGATCCGGAAGGGGTGAGGAACCCGACAGGGCAGAACGAAACTGCGCCGTCAGGAAGCTCAATGGATGGCGGCGACGATAACTTGGATACGGCGACGTCGGTAAGTATGGATTTTGAAAGCATCGCGAGAGCGACGGGGGGACACTCGACGTTTGGCCGCAATGACATCGAGGCCCAGGTTGCGAAGATGGCGCAGGAAGGGCGGGAGTATTACACCCTGGCGTACATTCCCACTTCGACCGGAAACACCGCGAAGGAGTATCGCAGGATCAAGGTGACAGTGGATGATCCTTCGCTGCGGGTGATCGCGCGGGATGGGTATTTCGGCAAGAAGGAAACTGTGGTTGCGGTGGCTCCGAATACGGCAAAGCAGCAGCCCAAGCAGTTGAAGTTCGACCTGCTGAATGCGGCGCGGACGACGATGGTGTATACCGGGCTCCATACCAATGCGGCGCGAGACAAGAACGGGTATTCGCTGCTGGTGGTGGCAAAGGACCTGCACTGGGAGACTCAGGGAGACGGGTCGCGGCAAGCGGAGGTGACCGTGGTGGCGGTCTGCTATGACGGAAAGGGCAAGGAGCTCGCACAGCATGCGGCGGAGCTGAAGGAAGTGATCGAGGCTACGGACCGGATTGAGGGTGGGGCGAAGGTAGGATTTGCGTTCCCGATGACGGCTCCGGTGAAGACGGCGCGCATACGGTTTGTGGTGCGGGATGCGGATACGGGGACCATGGGGTCGGTGGATGCGGCGCCGTAGAGGCGTTCGGTTGACCGTTAAGGAAGGTCTGATTATGGTCGAGCATTTCCTCAGCGGCTAAAGCCGCGCGGTGTTATTGCCGCGCTTACGGCGGGACTGAAGTCCCGCCCCTTCAAAACCAGAACTTCTTCAGAGCTTCCTTAACAAAGAACAACGGCAACGACTTTAACTAAAGTTCTCGAAGAGGAGTAGGCATCTGCAAGTGCAGGTGCCTACTCAGAAGCGCAATACGATTCCTGTGCTGATGCGGAGCAGGTTCTGGTGATTGTTAATGCCGTTGTCGAACGTAGTGACGAGATAGTCGGCCTCGATCAATCGCAGGGATAGTCGCTGATTGATATGCGCATCGAACCCGCCGCCGAGGTTGGCGGCGAAGCCATTCGAGGAGGATGTGGTTTGGCGCTGGGTAAGCGATCCGCTGATGTGGCCGTATCCGACGAGAATCTTTCCGAAGGGTTGAAAGCGGGTCCGTTTGAGCGGAGGGGAGTAGCGTACACCGGTGGTGAACGAACTCAGCGTGAGGCTGGCGCCCGAACTGCCGATACTGTTGGTGTGGCCGACAGTGACATCTCCCGCAAGTGCAAGTCCGTGGAGTCCCGTCGGCCAGGCGAACTCTGCGCTGCCACCGTTGAGGCTGAAGCAGCCGCAGCCTGCGGGCGGCGCGTTGGCGTGTACATACGTATAGGTCAGAGCGAGTTCGGGACGTGGCTTGGTGCTGTCAACAGGTGATTGCTGCGCGTTAACCAACGCTCCGCTGGTTACGACGACAATCATGAGCAACACAGTCCAACTGATTCGCGTGATACGCATAGAGCTCCCTTTACTGAACGATCAGAGTCACAGTCGTGGTTTGTTGTACGGCGCCGCTGGTTCCAGTGACCGTGATGTTGTATGTGGTGGCGGGTGCAATGGGAGAGGCGAAGCCGCCTCCACATCCGGTGATCGCTGTGAGTGCGCCGAGCGAGCCGAACAGCAACAGTGCGAGCGTGACCAGGCGGCGACGGCGGCGCGGCAAGATCAGCAGACCAACGAAGGCCAATGTGGGCCCCGTGACGCCCCATGGCGCCAATCGAGCTGTGGCATGGGGAACCTGGATGGTCAGCGTCGACGCCGCGGGCGTGTTGCCGGGTGTTACTTGAGGCGGCGTAAAGGTCGCGATCGCTCCGGTTGGCAGACCGCTGGCGGAGAGCGTTATGGGGTTGGAGAAAGACCCGTTGACGGGCGCCACGGAGATAACGTAGCTGGCCGTTCCTCCGGGCGCAACGGTTTGCGTGGAGTTGGTCGAGCTGAGCGCAAAGCTGGGAGCAACCGAACCGGTACCGGTCAGGGCGACGGTATGGGGTGAGCCCGCTGCATTGTCCGCGACACTCAATGTCGCGGCGAAGGTTGCGACGGACGCTGGCGCAAACGTAATGGAGATAGTGCAGTTCGCACCAGCGGCCAAAGTGTTTCCGCAGTTGTTGGTCTGCGCGAAGCTGGTCGCTCCGGTTCCGGTCAACGTGATGCCGGAGATGGTGAGTGGGGCGTTGCCGGTATTGGTCAGCGTCGCTGTCTGTGCGGCGCTGGTCGTGCCGGTAACTGCGGTGAATGTGAGCGTTGGTGGAGTCAGAGTGACGGCAGGCAAGAGAGCGGTGAAGTTCGCAGTGACGCTCTGAGGCGCATTCATGGTGATTGTGGTGGACGCACTATTTGTACTTGCGACGCTGCCCGTCCAACTGCCGAAACCAAAGCCGGAGTTTGGTGTGGCTGTGAGATTCACGACCGTGCCGGCAGCGTAAAACGTGCCCGATGCCGGCGAGACCGTTCCGCCCGCGGTCGGATTTGCAGACGTGGTCAACTGGTATGCCGTGTTGAAGGTGGCTATGTAACTGGCTGCGCTCGCTGGTGCCGTCACACTATGGGAGAGCGCTCCTGCGTCGGACCAGGAAGCAAATGTGTTCTGCGTGCTGCCCGAGGTCTGCGGCGATGTGGATGCGAGGGTGTGGCTCGAACCGACAGTCCAGGTCAAAACCTGTGAGCTGGTGTAGGTTGTTCCATCCACGCTGAACGACAGGCCAGCGGGGGTCGTGCCAACAGTTACCTGCACCGTAGGCGCAGTCACCACGACGGTCACTGACGATGAGGTGCTGCCGGTGTTATTGGAATCGCCCTGGTAGGTTGCAGTGACGACGTGTGAACCGACACTCAGCGCGGTCGTCGAATAGCTGGCCGCTCCGCTTCCGTTCAGGGTTAGCGTGGTGAGAGTTGATGAGCCATCCGCCAGCACAACCTGCCCCGTTGGAACGCCCGTTCCCGAAGCGGGAGCGACCGCCACCGTAAAGTTCACGTTGGTGCCTGCTACTACCGAGCCTGCGCTGGCCTGTAGCGTGGTCGTGGTGGCGACCTGCGGTGTAGCAACGGTGACCGCAGCTGTGCCCGACGCATTGTTGAAGGTGAGATTGCTGGCGTTGTCCGGTGTGTACGTGGCCGTCAGTGTGTCACTGCCGTTCGCGAGCGCACCGGCGGGAATGGTGAAGGCCACACTACCTTGCACCAATGCCAGCGTGGGCGATGTGTAGCTGCCGCTGCTGAGGACAATGGAGCCAGTCGGAGTGGGTTTACCGCTGCCTCCGGCTACATGCAAAGTGACCTGTAGCGACTGCGTTGGTGGAATGGTGGACGTTGCCGGGAGGACTGTGACCGCCGGTGTGTTCTTCAGCGCGGCTTCGACCGAGACCTGGCTGGTCCCGCTTGCGCTCTTGAAGTTCGGTTGCGCTACATTGTCGGGGGTGTAAAAGCCAGTAAGGGTGTCCATGCCGGCAGGTAAATAGCCCGCGGGGATCGTAATCACGGCGCTGCCATTGGTAAGGGTAGTTGCCAGCGAAGCGAAGTTGCCACCGGAAAGAGTTACTGTTCCGCTGGGAGTCGGCCTGTTGGGTCCGTCGCTGACTGTGATGGTTACCGCCAGGCTTTGCTGGGTGTTAATGTCGATCGCAGCCGGCGCCACCGTAACGGTAGGTGTTGTCGAATCGATGGCGACCACCGTAATGGAGGCGCTGTTTGCGCCGACACCGTACGTCGCCGAAGAGGCTGCGTCTGGCGTGTAGATCGCGTTTAAGGTAGTGCTGCCGACTGCGAGAATGCCGGCGGGAATCGTGAAGGTCGCGCTGCCGCCGCTCAGGGTCAACGTGGTGGAGGTGTAGTTTCCTCCAAGAAGAGAAACGACGCCAGTGGGTGTCGGGCTGCCTTCTTTGCCAGCGACCCTCACGGTCACAGTGTCACTTTGTGCCGTAGTGATGTTGGTAGAGCTGGGAGTTACTGTCACCGTCGGACTGGATGCGGTCTGCGTTACGAAGGCCGTTCCAGAGAGAGCGAACGTCTGTGTTGCACTGGCCGCATTGAGCGCGTTGTCGGTGAGAGTGAGTGTGCCGGTCAGCGCGCCGTTTCCATTGGGTGTAAACAGCACGCCCAGTATGCAGCTTGCGTTTACGGCCAGCGGCGCGGCGACCGAGCACGTCGTCGCATTGGCATCGAGGCTGAAGTTGGTATTCGAAAGTGCCAGCCCGGTGAGGGTCAACGGTTGATTGCCGGTGTTCTTTACGGTTGCGGTGAGTGTGCCATCTGCTGTGTCTGTGGTCCCGATCTTTGTCTGGGTGGGGAAGTTGAGCGCTGGCGTGTCGGAGAAGTCCAGTTTTATGAGTGGACTGTTGGTGCCGGAACCGTTGGTGCCGATGGCCACATTGACGTTGGCAACGTAGACATTGCCGAGGGCATCGACGGTGATATTTCGGGGAGAGGTAAACGAGGCCAGGGTGACCACCTGGGTATATCCGCTGGCAGCGACAATCTCCTTGATGGCATTATTGCCGGTGTCGGAGACGTAGATGTTGCCGTAAGCATCCGATGCGACTGAGCTGGGAGCGTTGAAACCGCTGCCGATGGTGCGGGAAATGGTGTAACCGCTGGAAGCAAGCACTTCCTTGATGGCGTTGTTGCCGGTGTCGGCGACAAAGAAATTGTTTTGCGGGTCAACGGTCACACTCGATGTAGTGCCGCTGAAATCAAAGGATGTTGTCTGAGATGTCTGGCCGACTCCGAGGTTGATGTAGCAGCTCTGCAGCAGACCGCCCCCCGCCAGGGCAGCATCGCCGGCACCATCGACCGCTGTGCTGGAGAAGGATGAAAGCCCCCCGATATCAGTGCATTCTCCCTGGAAGAAAGTGCCGACGGTGGGTAAGAGGCTCGGCGCTAAGAACGTGTCCGATACCCATAAAATACCGGCGCCGTCGATGGTCAGGCCTACGGGAAGAGGAAGCACTGTCGGGAGAGTCGTTGGCGCAGTTGTAGCAGTGGCGATCAATTTATTGCAGGTCGCATCGGTGCAACCGACCGGGAACTTCCAGATGTCTCCACTACTTACAGGCACAGTTTGGTCCACGCTAGCGATGAGCTCGTCAGTGACATACACATTGCCTGCGCCATCGACAGCGGCCGCACTGATTGGAGCGTAGAGATTTTTGCCCGGGTCCGCGTTGTTCTGCGGTGCAAGAACGTTGTAGGGCGTCGTGGAGTAGGGAGAGAACGTGACCTGAGGCGCCGTGCCGGTCCCCTGGATGTACGCTTCGCCGAGGCCGTTGCCGGCGGAATCCAGCAGAATGACGCCGCCTTTGCGCTGTCCGGAATATTTAGGCGTGAAGGTGACTTGCAGGGTGCAGGTCGAGCCGTTTGCAAGAACAGTGCCTACTGCACAGGTTCCGGGATTTGAGACTGCGAAGTCCAGGCCGGTGACGCCCAGGGTCAAGGCGCTGATGGTGGCAATGGTTCCCGCCTTGCCCACTGTGGGATTGGCGATGACCTGGAACGTCAGGCTCTGCGGAGCACTGGTCTGGCCGACGGGTTCAGGCCCAAAGTCCACCGGGGTGGCGCTGAGGGAAACACTGATGTCCGTCCAGGCGCGGTTTGTCTGCGGGCTGAAGTTGCCCGAACCGTCTTCTGCCTGCACGGCGAAGGTGTGCCGTTTGGTGCGGATCACGAAGTTGTTGGGGAACCCGGCCAGCCCGGAGTAGCTGACGCCGTTCGTGCATGCCACAAAGGCTGCACCGTCAAGGCTGCACTGGAAGCTGACGCCGGCCTGCGAATCGGTGAAGGCGAAGGTCGCGGTGTCGTCGTTGGTCAGGTATGCCGGAGCAGAGGTAATGACGGGTGCCGGTGGTCCAACAGAATTGACCAGCCAGTTGTAGCTCGCGGCGTTGCTTAGGTTGCCCGCAGTGTCCTTCGCCTTGATCTGGAAGGCGTGCGGTCCTCCACTCAGTCCTGAGTAGGTGGTGGGGCTGCTGCACGCGGAGAAGGGAAGAGAATCGATGCTGCAGACAAACGTGATGGGAGTCTGCGTATCGCTAAAAGTAAAAACGCCCGAAGTCGCGGTGGTCGGATTGGCCGGAGTGGTCAGGATCACCGGGGTTGGAGGCAGGGCCACAGCCGTAACCTGGATGACTTGTTTTACTGCGTTCTGGTTCAGGTTGTTGTCGGTCAAAGTGAGTGTGGCGTTGATGGGGCCGGTCTTGGTGGGTTGAAAGTCAACGGCAAGATAGCAGGAGCTTCCGACAGCAAGCGGGGTAGAGGTAGAGCAGGTCGTGAGGCCGTCGAGGGTGAACGACGAATCGGACAGTACGATCGAACTGAAGGTCATCGAAGCCGTTCCATTGTTCTGGACCGATATCAATTGTTGCCCGTCCTGTATATCTGGCACTCCCTGCAGCGTCGCTGTTCTGAAGATTATGGACGGCGGGTCGACGTAGTCCATCTTGTAAATGGCACCCTTGATGACGTCATCCATATAAAGATTGCCGGGACCATCAACAGCCATGCCTTCGGGGAACTGTACCAGCGATTGCGAGCACAACTGGCGTATCGACGTATATCCGGAAGCTGCCGTAAATTCGTTGGAGCAGTTATCGCCATAGTCGCCTTCATAGACATTCCCACCGCCATCGATGGCTAGGCCGAAGGGCTTGCCGAAGCCGCCAGAGGAGATTGTCTTCACCGTCTGATAGCCGCCGGCGGCAGGAATCTGTAGAAGCGCTGTGTTGATGGTGGAACAGGCGCCAGGAATGAACACCGTGCATTGGTCGCCGCCTTCAGCGACGAACAGGTCTCCCGCCGCATTGACGACAACACTCCACGGAAGATCGAGACCGGTGGCCAGCGTCCTGACCGTTGCATATCCTCCATCCGCAACCAGTTCTTTTATGGCATTGTTGTAGGTGTCGGCCACGAAGACATTACCGCTCGAGTCCACGCTCAGGCCATAAGGCTGGTTGAAGCCCGTGCCGATCGTTTGCATGCAGGTGTAGGACTTGCAGCCCGGCGGAACCTTCTTGACATCTCCATTTCCAACCTCAGCGACAAAGATGTTGCCGGCCCCATCCACCGCGAGAGCCGAGGGCCCATAGAAGGCCTTCAAGACTGTCACAGTGCAGCTAGAACTGGTGCAGCCGGCAGGAACCTCCTCGATAGCTCCAGTCCCAAAATCAGTTTCGAATACATTGCCAGCTCCGTCCACTGCGACGTTGGGATGGGAGAACCCGTCACTCACAGTCGTGGTGCTGGTGGGATAATTCACCGGTAGAAATCCGTCATACCGAAAATAAAGGCTGCTCGCCAGGGTGATTTGAGGTCCCGTTCCACTGCCGTGGATGTAGGTCAAGGCCAGCGGCTGGCCGTTGCTGTCGAGTGCCAGGACAGCCCCGTTGCGCAGTCCGGCAAATGCAGGTGTAAAGGTGACATTGACCGTGCAGCTTTGCCCGGTAGCTACATTAATGCCGGCGCCACATGTGCCGCCTGAAACGATGGCGAAGTCTTTCCCGGTAGCTCCCTGCGTCGTGGCGATCAACGCAGCAGGAGTAGACCCGGCTGAGAAGGTCAACGTGACTGCCTTCACCGGGCTGGTTGTGCCGATGTTGAGGGAGCCGAAGTCCGCCGGCGCTGCTCCCGAGGCAGTCGCCGCTGCGCCTACCGAGACGAATCCGGCGGCCTGTGCTGAGACATAGATCGTCGCGCTCGCGGCGTCCGGAGTATAGGTAGCGATCAGTTCATCGGTGCCGATGATGAGAGAGTTCGCGGGAATGGTGATGACAACCGTGCCGCCGCTCAACGCGGCGGCTGGTGAGTTGTAATTGCCTCCTGCCAGCGTGACGGTTCCGGTAGGCACCGGTGCGCCGCTCGCCTGCCCCACCGCCACCGTGACCGAAAGCGCCTGCCCTTGAGAAACAGCCGGCACTGCCGGGGTCACGGTGATTACGGGGACATTCAAGATGGTCGAAGTGACGGTAACCGTGTACTGTGCGGTGGCAGAAGTGAATACCGAGCTGCTGGCCGTGTCAGGGATGTAGGTGATGGCAAGTCCGGCTGTGCCGGGCAACAGCGATCCCGGCGGAATGCTGACCGTGGCAGAGCCGTTGACCAACGCAACTGGTGCGGAGGTATAGCCAACTGCGGCTACCTGCACAGTGCCGGTCGGGACGGGATTTCCGGTACCGCCATGTACATTCAGCGTGAACGTCAATGTCTGGGTAACCGCAACAACGTTTGAACTCGCCGCGACGCCCAACAATGGCGTAAACAACCCGGCGCCGCTGAGCGTTAGTTTCTGAGTTGAACCGGTGACGTTTAGAGTGTTGTCGCTGACCGATAGCGTTCCTGTAATCGGAGAGCCAGTAGTGGCGGGGATGAACTGGATGCCCAGTATGCAACTGTCTCCAGCGGCCAACGAACCGGTTGGGGGGCAGGTTGTGGTGCTGTTGTCGAAGGAGAAGCTGGCACTCGAAAAGACGAGAGACGAGATCGCCAGCGGCTGATTGCCGATGTTCTCCAGGGTGACCTTCTGTGGGCTATCGGCCGTGTCCGTTTCTCCCGGCGCGGTGGGCGTGCTGAATGTGATTGCCGGCACTGCCGATCTGCCGATCTCAAAGAGCGAAGCGCCGCCAGCGGAGCCGATGTCGAGTACGTAAAGATCGCCGCCGCCTGTCACCGCGATCCCGGTAGGCCCATTGAAAGCGTTCGAGACCAGAGTCGAAGTTGTATAACCACTGCTGACGAAGTACTTTGTTATGGCGCCGTTCTGGCTAACGGCAGTGCTGACGATCAGATCGCCGCTGCCCTCCACAACCAGGTCTTGCAGGGCATTCAGGCCGCTGCCGATGGTGTTGATGGTTGGGGAAGCGGGTATGCTGCCGCCAACGGCGACAATCTCTTTGATCGCCCGGTCCAGAACAGAGGCGAAGAAGACGTTGCCCGAGGCATCCACCGCGATGCCTGCCAGTGAGTTGTAGCCACTGGCCAGTGTCTTTACCGTCGAGTACCCTCCTGCCGCCAATAATTCCGTAACGCTGTAGGAACTGCCGGCGCTGGCGCCGGTGAAGTAGACGTTTCCGCTGCCGTCGACGGCGATCCCGATCTGGTTCCCGAAGCTGCCTGAGATCACCTTCGTCGCAGTGTATGCGCCGCTCGCGGGAATCTCCGTGACGGTGCCACTTGCTGCTATATCGCCGACCCAGATATTGCCCGCGCCGTCGATCGCCAGTCCCCAGACGCCATTGAAGGTTCCCGGTAGTTTCTTGACACAGCTGGCGTCGGTGCAGCCAACCGGGACCTCCACCACGGAATCTTTTGCGGTTGTGGAGCTATGACTAGCCACAAAGACATTCCCGTTGCCATCGACGGCAATGCCCTTGTCCGCCGTGATGCCCAGGAACGGAAAGGCGGCCGGAGCACCCGCAGGATGAAAGCCCGCCTGCGGCCCGGAGCCCACCCCGGAAACGAACGTGCTGGCAAGCACGTTTCCGCCCGCATCCTGTAGCACTGCGGCTCCGCTCCGAAGCCCCGCGAATAACGGCGCAAAGGTAACCGAAACCGTGCAGGTCGCGCCCACCGAGTAGCTCTGGCCCGTGACACAACTTCCGCCGGAAGCGACAGCAAAGTCCTGCTTCTGCGCGCCGTTGGCCAACGCCAGTTGGCTTGCCACGGAACCCGCGCCCGTGAAGGTCAGCGTCACCGGCTGTGCGACGCTGGTCTGCCCTATGGTCACGGTGCCAAAGTTCACGGCCTGCGCCCCTGCACATTGCGCACCCGCGAGAAGCACGAGAGCAGTCAGTAGAAACAGGCATTTCACGCGCGGGCTGAACATGGACAGGGTCTCCTTGAGATGGAATCCAAAGCGTTCCACAGCGGGTAGGGTCTTCGTTCCGTTATGGGTCTCACTGAAACTGCGTAAAAGGCAGGCAGAATGACTCAGGCGTCGTTCGATTTAATCGTTTGAAGAAGGCAAACGCCCCTGGGAGGCTGAGTTCCCGGCTTCTCGCTGTTGCTGTCGTTGTTCCTGAGATAGGTCCGGGCTTCAGCCCGGACGCTAAACGCAACCACAAAGGCGCGCTTTAGCGCCTGGGACAAGCTCTTCGGCGCGGCTCGCAACGTCCCGCAAGCCTTGCCCCAAATGGTGGCATTAGGGTGATGCGAACAGTGGACCACGCACAAATCACGGAACAAGAAAAGCTAATCCGCGGAGCTTTTGCTCCTCCGCTTTAGCACCATGTCCCGGGGGCTAAAGCCCATCGGATGGCCGGGTCTAATGTCCGGGCTGAAGCCCGGACCTATCTCAGACGCAACCGCAACCGCAACCGCAACCGCAAAGGCAAAGGCAAAGGCAAAGGGAAAGGGAAAGGGAAAGGCAAAGGCAAGGGAAAGGCGAGATCCCCTTCGGGGATGACGACAAGAGAGACAACAAGAGGGACAACAGGACCTGCATCCCTTTGCACGGTTTTTAGACAGCTTCAAAGAACTCGAGACGAGTTCGGCTCTTGAACGAGTGCGCGCTTGTGATGATCGAGCAAACCCACATTGAGCCCACTCCCTTACTTTTCGGCGAATTTTCCCGACCTGGCCCACAACCAATCACCGCCCTTGCCGACGTTGGCGGGGTCTTTCACCACGAACAGCAGGGTCGACTGCGGAGGGCCGAAACACTGGGTGTAGATCAACGCGAAGGCGTCGCCGGCGTTGCCCCAATAGCTTTCCAGGTTGAAATACCTGGGCGGGTTGTCGATGCGGTACGCACCGTTCTTCATCAACGCGGTCACATCGCGGATGCCGCCTCCCGAAACGGTCTCCTTGCCATTCGGCCCGGTGCCACGCACATAATTTGGCGGATGATTCACGTCGTAGGTCACGTCGACGGCCAGTTGAAATCCGCTTGTGATCGGTTCCATCGTGCCGGCCTTCACCATCCTTACTACCACGGAGCAGCCTTTTGTTTTGTTTGCGTCAGGCGGCATGATTGCACGGACATAGTCGCCCGCATGGCCACCCGTTTCGGCGGCAATGGTTTCGTCCTCGGTAGGAGCCTTCGGCCCGGAGGCCAGCGATTTGCACGAAACGGGCAGCTCGAACACCGACGCGGAAGGTGCAGTCATACTCATCTGCTTCACATCGACCATCACTGCGGGCGGGTTATTCGCCTGCGTCATCTGCTCCCTGATGAGCATGCCGGACTTCGAATCGACCCACGCCTTTACCGCGGTGCCTTGCACGTCCACCGTATACACCTTCGTGGTGAAGCCGTTCACGGTCTCCATCCCGGCCTCTTTTGCGCCGGCTTTGGTCAGCTCTTCCTTCGACGAGCCGGATGTCGCGAACGGGTCGCCCCAGTCGCCGGAGAAGGTGGCTGTGCCGCAACCGCCTTCGGGATGGATGAGGTCCCAGGTGTAGTTGGTGTGCGCGGCGAGATCGTAGAAGCTGCGGATGTGATAGCCCTGCGGGTTGTCTTTGTCCGGACCGTGGCTCTGATCGAGCAGCGCGCGATTGCCGTCACGATAGATGGTCATGAGCATGGTCGGACCGGCTGGTCCCATAAGGGCCATGTTTTCGGTGACCGTGTAGGCGGTCTGCGCCGTGGCGTCGATGGCTAACACCGACATCCCCGCAAACAACAGCATGCATTTCCATTTCGACATAGAACCCCGCATCGCTTCGATTGGATTCCTGTGCGCGGCCCGGGAAGTTTGTGCAGGACACCAATGTATCGCGAAAAGATACAAACGCACAGCGTAATCTCCGTCATCTCGTTGATACGCTGAGGCCGACGGTCGTAGTCGAGTTTGGCGACACGACGGTGCACCGATTCGTCGTTTTCGTCTAAATGCGGGAACCGGGGCGTTGGCTCAGCCGTATGATCCCTACAAGGAGCCATACGCCCATGTTCCGCATCGTTCAGCGTCATATCGGTTTGCTCGCGGCCTTTCTCATCTTCGTGCCCGGCCTCTGTGCGCACGCGCAGACCCCGATCGTGGAAGAGCCCGGCTACACACCCACGCTCACGTTTGATGTTGCCAGCATTCGCCTTGCGCCGCCGCCAGATGCCAATTTCAAGGTATCCGTTTCCAGTCTGCCGCACTCCAGCCGTTTCGAAGCCACGAACCTTCCCATCAAGGCTCTCCTGCAGATTGCGTACGGCTTTGACGCCCCGGTTGTGGGCGCACCGGACTGGACTGCCAATACGTTCTATATTCTCCAGTTCCGCTCAGACGAAGCGGCGGACGCCAGACTCGCCAAGCTCACCGACAACGAGGTCCGGCTGGAAAAGCGGCACGCGATTCAAGTGATGCTGGCCGAGCGCTTCGAGCTCAAGACACACATGGAAACTCGCAATAGCGCCATCTACAACCTTGTCGTGGCCAAGGGAGGCGTCAAGATGCAGCCTGCGCCCGCGCCTCCGGCTCCCGCGAATGGAGAGGCGCCGCCTCCGCCGCCACCCGCCAACGTCCAGGCTCACGGATCGAAGCTCGGCCTCGAGTTCGTCGGAACGAATTCCCCTGTGCGGGCCATCACCGGCGCGCTGAGCTCGATGGTGGAAGCGCCCGTCGTCGACAAGACCGGTCTCCCCGGCACCTACAATTACACGCTTCAGTTTGGCCGCGACTGGTCCGCGAACGATCCCGACGGCTGGCCCTCGATCTTCACCGCGGTGCAGGAACAGCTTGGGCTCAAGCTCGATGCGGTGCACGAGTCCGTGCCCAACCTTGTGATCGACCACATCACGAAGCCAACGGAAAATTGATACCCGCCATGCCTCTGGCTTGAGAGGAATCTTTCAGGTGTAGTCCGTTTTTCGTGGGTCAAACCTCAAACTCTTCGACTCCCTGTTAGTGCGGCGCTTGCGCCTGTACCAACGCCGACATGAGCAGATCAAGATCGGCGGGATTCACGTCACTCACGGCGATGAAGCGCAGATCCTGCGTTGTCGCACGATGGATCGCAAACCCTGAGCGCGTGCCGGGTAGCGTGGTGACGGTGAGATCACCGTTTCGCTGGGTGAGGAAGACCGAGACCTCGTGCTTGTGGATGGTAAAGAGGAGCAGCGCTGCAGGCTGTCCGTCCAGGTAGGTGAGATCGCCTCCCTTGAGAGTGGTGTCGGGAGGAAGGGGATCGGGCAGGTTGAAGCTGAAAGGCAGCTTGCCCTGGAACCACGGCTTCACCGTATGGCGGTCGGTCGATATGACTTCAGGGGACGCGCCGCTGGATAGTGTCGCCAGATGTTGATCGAGCAATTCGGCGGAGAGAGCGTTGGCCTGATGCATCTGGCGCCAGCCGAGCAGCGATAGCGCAAGCACCAGACTCGCAGCCAGTGCGGCCCACGTGATGGAACGAAACGGGTAAATCCGCGCCGTTTTCTTGGGTTCCTGCTGACGTAACTGCGCCGCGAGGCGCGCCAGCGCTTCGGGAGGAGCGGCAAAACGTTGCGCGGCGCCGGCAGTGGCGGCCTTGAGCTGCGTGGCGGAAAGAACACGTAACGTGCAGGGGTGA
>Ga0207125_10072_pt1 | contig 16834 bp, 18 predicted proteins | sample Alteio_BWMinHeat_19_FD_153556 | JGI IMG/M metagenome (GOLD analysis project Ga0207125, IMG submission 153556) | Enriched cells from forest soil in Barre Woods Harvard Forest LTER site, Petersham, Massachusetts, United States -... | ecosystem: Environmental > Terrestrial > Soil > Temperate forest >...
GAAGTTCGAGCCGTCTCCGTCGTCGGAACCGTCCTTCTTGCGGAAGCTCTTCTGCGACGCCCACGCCTGGATCAGCGTGCCGTCCACGGTGAAGTGTTCATCCGACATAAACTTCTTTGCCTGCCGGTTCACTTCCGCGAAGAACCGCTGCGCCACCTCGCTGGTCAGCAACCGGTCGCGGTTCTTGGAGAACACCGCGTGGTTCCACACCGCATCATCCATACCCAGCCCCACGAACCAGCGGAACAGCAGGTTGTAATCGATCTGCTCGACCAGTAGCCGCTCCGATCGCACCGAGTAGAACACCTGCAACAACAGCGCCCGCAGGATATACTCTGGCGCCACCGACGGGCGCCCGCCGGCTGCATACAGTTGGTCGAACTCCCCGCTCAGTGACTCCAGCACCTGTCCGTTAGCTTGCGCACCGCTCGCAGCGGATGATCCCCGGGCACGCGCTGCTCCAATGAAACATAGCTGAACATCCCCTCCTGATTACGCTCGTCTCCTCGCATGTCCCTTAGACGATTGCCCCTCTCTCCCGGCTAACCGAGGGTACCTATTTCAACAAGTTCCTAGTTCTCGTTCAGAGCTTCGATCCGCCATCAACGGGGATGGTTGCGCCAGTGATCCAACGCGCGCTATCTGAGGCAACAAAGACAATTACATCGGCGATGTCTGCTGGCTGGCCGATACGTTTGAGTGCTTGCATTGAGAGCGTGGCGTTACGACCTGCCTCCGTCTTCGTGAAGTTGGACGCATCGGTATCGATAACTCCGGGAGCGATAGCGTTAACCCGGATGCCCTTCGGTCCGAACGCCACTGCCCAGTGTTTCACGAGCGTATCCAATGCTCCCTTGGTGGCGGCATAGGCGGGGACTGAAGGTGTCCCGTGTTGTCCGAGATTTCCGGGGACGGCCCGAGCAGCAGCGACGAGACGACAACAATGGCCGATCCTTCGCTGAAAAGCGGCAGCAGCTCTTTCACGAGAAAGAAGGGGCTGCGCACATTGGTGGCGAACAGGCCATCGAAGTCCGCAATGCTGTGATCGGCGGTGGCCGCGGCTTTCGATATCCCGGCATTGGAAACGAACACATCCAGGCGCTCGCCTACAAGCTCACGCACCTGATCTGCGAGCGAGGCAGCGCCTTCGGGCGCAGACAGGTCAGAGCCCGCTCGATCGGCCCGGCCACCCGCTGCACGTATTTTGGTAACAACGGCGTCGGCCTCCGCTGCCGAACTGCCGTAATGGACAATCACGTGGGCGCCCTCCCTTGCGAGAGCTTGGGCAGTAGCCCGGCCGATACCGCGCGAAGCTCCCGTGACCAGCGCCGTTTTGTTCGTAAAACAGCTCATGGCGACCCTCTCCTTTGTGGAAAAGCTATACCGTTTTGATCCCTCCGTCGTTGGTGCCACGGCTACAGCGGCCGAAATGGGGTGCGGGTACCACCAGGCTGGTCAGGCGCACAATTTCGCACCGTGTACGTTACCCCATGCCCAATGTAGGTGTTGTGCTCTGCGAGTGTGAAGCAAAAAGGCGGCTGATGCGCGATGCATAATGGCTTGGAATGCAGCTGCGGGCCTCATCGAGATGGCAAGCATATGGATTCCGCGCGACTTCTTGCAGTTTCGTTTTCACGCTTGTTTGGCCGGCATCGGTCTGAAGACTTGGATCCTACGTCCGACGACTCCGGGCAGACCTCGGTACTCAAAGCTAGGCTAACAGTACACAAAAACGCATAGATACTGGCGGGCGGTTCCGGATACCAGCGAAGAGCTCAGGATTTCTCCCTTCCTTGTGTTCCCTCCACCTTCCAGCAGTCTCCAGTGAGGAAGCCGAACTGGGCCAGAAGGCACAGTCCGGCAGATGCTAGTGGCCGGCCACTGATCACTGAACGGTGAGGCCAAAGGTGGTTGTATGAACGATCGAACCTGACGTTGCGGTTACTGTAACCGTAGATGTGCCAGTTACAGGGGAAGGCAAGTTGGATACAGCTTTGGAGCCACCACAGCCGGAAAGCACCATCGCCATAGCTAACAAGGACAGAATTCCACTACCAGTGACCAAACGCTTGGACCCTTTCCTTCGCCTGCTAAGGAGCGGCAGGAGCCCAGCGATTCCCAGGGGGAGGAATGCACTTGCCGTGAGCATTTGCGCGAGGGGAGTGCCACCTGTAGTTGAGGCGGAATAGGGGGTTGGGGGCGGCGCGGAACTCGAAGCGGCGATCGTGAGCGTTGTGGTGGCTGATTGGCCTGCTGTTGGCGTAATCGTGGACGGAGAGAACTGGAAGGTTAAGCCAGCTGGCAGACCTGAGGCACTAAACGTGATCGGTGAATTAAACGCACTCGCGGGGGCAACGCTTATTTGAACCGTGCCGGAACCGCCCGCCGGAATCGACAGTGACGGAGCTGCGGTAGTGAGTTGGAAATCTCCTGCGGCTGCAGCTGTCGCACTAATGGATCCAAACAGACCGCCCTTTTCATCATTTACCCCAGCAGAGAAATACAAGGTATTGGGATCACCCGTTCCATTCTGGCCGAAAACAATCTCCCACAGGCGATCGTTGACTATGGGCTTTCCGGTCGTGTCCTGCAGTTGACCCTTCAATGCGAAGGTGGTCGGATCATAGGCGCTAATCGTACCGTCTCCGAAATTTCCGACCAGGAGATCCCCACCGAATGCGCCGAAAGAACTTGGTGCAATGGCTATACCCCAAGGTGCGTTCAGGTTCCCTCCTGAGATAGCGCGGGAGAGGAAATTGCCGTTTCCATCAAAAATATCGATATAACCGGCTCCTGCTCCGGCAGTAGGAGGTCCGCCTCCCGGTGTCTGCATAGCATATGCGACATATACCTTGCCGTTTAGGACGTGCACATTGAAGGGCGCAAACCCCGGAGGAAGCGAGGGATCGGAAAACTTGCCACTGAGGGCGGCCGACGCAAATTTCGTGTCGAATACGTCGATCTTATTCGCCGAGTTGTTGGCAGCGAGGATGAAGTTGGCCGTTCCATTGTTGTCGATTGCCAAGCCAGTGTAGACAGCCCCGGAAGCCGAGTTGTCTACCACGAGATTGGCATTCGTTAGACTCGAATTCCATGCCGAAATGGTTCCGTCAAGAGCATCGAAGATGAACAAGGCCGGCGACCCATTCGACAGAACAAAGTCTGTTGTCGACGAGTTGAAGGAGATGCCGGTTGGAGAGCCAACCTTGGGGCCTCCACCGGCTGCCGGAATCTTGACGATGAATTGCTTGTTGCCACCGCTGTCGTATACCTCAGACTGTCCCGTGCCGGCAGTGTTGATCCAGAAAGGCGTTTGCTGCCCGATGGCAACTCCCCATGGATTGATTAGGGTCGTGTCCGTCTGTTGGGCCTTCACCGAGCCATCTGAGACCAGATTGGTTTGTGTGTAACCGCTGCTGGTCTGTGCATGCGCCAGGGCCGGCAACACCGGAAGAAAAACAAGGTAGCGAATTGCCCGAAATATTCTCATCTCGACCTCTTTACTGGATGATCTGCGGCGAGCGACGCAATTCGCCGCTTCGCATTAAATGCGCAGTCCTCGTTGATAACTGGCTTTGATCGAAGTTATTCCAGAAGAGGCGTCGAAGTGAAAGGCTGCTCTCTCTCAAAATGTACATTGAAGACTGAACGACAATAATCCACACAGTCCAAAGCTTTCTGGGCGGCTCATGGAATAAACCGAAGCCGTCTCGGTTCTCGTCTTTGCAAGATAGCAGCAGGCCAGCACACGGGCTAAGTAGGCGCAGGCGAATTCAGGAGAACCGTATGCGTTCAGATTTAGTGCATGGGGCAATTGCCCGCATTGCGAGCCGGTATCACCTCTGCCACTTAGTGTGCAAGGGGGCTCGAAAGTTCCATAGGCTTGATACTCGGCTGCAAGATACAACGAACGACATACTTGTGCGCTTAGCTTCGTCCTGGCAGGACGAAGGAGCACCTGCTGGTCTCGCGGCGCATCTCCGCCCTTCGGAGGGCCACACTTGTGGGCACTCGTCGATCGCAAGGAAAAGATAGAAAGGCGATTTTGGCAACTATGAGATGTCTATCTACAATACCCATCGAGCGCCTTCGACGCATTGAATGGTACTCTCTCTTTCTTGAGAACCTAGACGAGTTCGCGACTCTTGTATGGTATTTGACAGCGGACCGCAGCCTCCTCGAGTTCGTCTTTTTACGTACCCTGGCTCGCCTTGAAACAATCTCATTCCACACCTCCATGCCAACGTACCCTTATAACCGCGCGCGCGACATGCTGATCACCGAAGCTAAGGTGGTCGCCCTGAAGCAGGGGCGCGAAGAGGGCAACGCCGGCCTAAGGCTCGCTGCTCGTCGGTTCCATGGTGAGCTTCCCGATCTAGATCGCCTCGCATCTCTCTTGGAGCGCGTGGCCTGCCGCGGAGGGGATGTCAGTGGCGACAAGGCAGCTAGTGGCCAATCACGACGGCGCATGCTTGCGCATTAGTTAACTTTCTGCAAGATGCCCGAGTCTTCCCGAGGAGAGCGTAGGTCCATGAAACACACCGCTGCTTTGCATGCTCTTGTCACCGCCCTAATTTTGTTCCTAGCCGCGGGCAGTCTGTATTCGGCGGATCAGCAAGAGAGAGCTATGTTAATTGCTCGATGCGCGCTTGAATCGAGCGATGTTGCTGGGCGCATACAAGATACGGCTGCTTTGAACGACTTAGATCGCGACGAAAGGACGCTGGTCTGGCTTGCTATCGTTGCTGCTGGATTCCTGGTGAGTGCCCTCGTTCTTTACGGGGTAAACGATTCGGCGCTGAGAGGTCCCGAACCGATGGCAAACAGAATTCGGGACGCTGTTGCCAGCCCGGGTGGCTCAAACTCGGCTCCGGAAGGCAGCCGGGAAATCCCGTCGATTTACTCTTAAACCGGCAGGCACACAGGCAAACCCTACTTTCAAGGACATCTCTTATATCTACTTCTTGAAAACCTGCTCCATGAGTTGCACCTGGACTTGATTCAACTGTTTCATGGTCGCCTCCAAAGATGGGCGGTCTTCATACGAAGCTTCGCCGAGGATATCTTTGAGATGAATAGACGTGCGCTGAATGAGTAATTCCGCGCTCTTGAGCTTCTTGCTGTCATCGGCAATACCCCTACTAATCTTCTCTGCGTAGAGTTGCACCAATGCGATAGTCTGCGATGCTTTTACGGAATCGCCGGCTTTGATCTGCTGGCCCGCAAGGTCTGTCATCTGGCTAACGAGCTCGGCGTAGAGAAAGACCGAATCCCTGGGCTGGGCCTGCTCCGCCTTCACCTGCAGTGTCGCGACGATAGTCGAACCGTTTCTGGGGCTCGAAGCCGACGCGGAGACACAGGTCAACAACAAGGCCGATATGACTACGGCATTTGCTCCGAACAGCATGTAACAGCTCACAGAGCTTGGCTCAAAGATCTCGTCCACCATTCTGGACGCCGCTCGCCGCTCGCCTTGCAAGTGCGATGCGCAGCTTGAGCAGAGAGATGCGGAGGCCCCAGCAGTACGCATGTAGCCGTAAACCTGCAAACACTACTTTTATTCCCGGGATGGTGGATGTGCGGCCAAGGAGGTTGCTGCTCCTATGGACTCGGGCTACGACCCTGTGATTGGTTCTACCTGCATCGTCCTCAAGCGAAAGTCTCTCAAGATCTCGGGAATAATCCACCAATAGGCAAGTTATAAGCAGCGGTAAGAGTGAGCGGATCGACTAGCTACACCCCTGGGGAGCTGTCTTTCTGTGCGGCCTAGTTCCTCAGCCCAAAGTGTTCTCTCCGCTCAACAACGGTAGATGAATCTGCAAAAGCTATCTGTGCCGAACTGATACATCGAGATTACAAACGGATTTGAACAATCCAGAAAGGGCGGCACTCAGAATGAATAAGGTAGTAGTTACGCTGTCACTTGTTTGCGCCTGTTTAACAGCTCAGGCTAGAAACTCGACGACTGCCTTCAGCGATGAGACCAGCCAAGGTACGGCCGCCTCTGCGGATCGGGCTCTCAACCCGGTCGTGCATTGGAACCGTACTCTTCTCGCCATCGTCCGAACACCCGGCGCTCAATCTCCAACCCTTCATCCGACCCGCAGTTTCGCCATGATGCATGCCGCGATCTACGATGCGGTGAGCAGCATTGATCGAACGCATAGGCCTTACCTCATTCGCATCCCGCGAGTATCACGCAGAGCCTCAGAGGCTGCGGCGGCGGATGCGGCAGCGCATGATGTGCTGGTCGCATTGTACCCGGCTTTCCAGACAACCTTGGATGCACAACTTGAGCAATTGCTCTCACAGGTTGCCGAAGGTGTTCACAAGGACCAGGGGATCACCGTTGGTGGGCTGGCTGCCGAGGCCATTCTGGAAGCGCGACTTTCGGATGGGTCGGGAACACAGGCTCCACCGTTCGTCTTCGCAAGTGTTCCGGGTGACTTCCAATCGACCCCACCGAACTTTCCAAAACCGCAATTCACCGAGTGGGCAAGAGTCGCTCCATTTGCCTTGGAGTCCGCAAGTCAGTTCCGTCCGGAGCCGCCGCCAGATCTGACAAGCGACACCTACGCCGATGTCTTCAATGAAGTCAAATCCTTGGGAATAGGGAAGAGTTCGACTGCGACAGCGGATCAGGCACTGACTGGAAGTTTTTGGAACGGAGCGGTCCAGAACTACTGGAACGAGATTGCGCAGACTGCCGCTCTTGCAACCGCTCTTTCTATACCTGAAAGTGCGAGATTGTTCGCCCTGCTAAACCTGGCGTTTGCCGACGACGTGATCGCTTTCTATGACGCAAAGTACACATACAACTTGTGGCGCCCTGTCACCGCGATCCGTGCCGGAGATACCGACAATAACCCAGACACAGCCGCCGATCCGAATTGGCTCCCTGAGGTCGGAAAAACCACTCCTGATCCTTCCTACCCCGGAGCGCACGCTGTCATTAGCGCCAGTGCCGCACTGGTGCTCAGAACGTTCTTCAGGCAAGATCAATTTAACTTCAAGGTAACCTCCGAGGTTATGCCCGGAGTCGAACGTTCCTTCGCAAGCTTTTCGGCAGCCGAGCAGGAGGCAACCCTGAGCCGGATCTTCGCCGGAGTGCACTTTCGGTCCGATCTGACTGCCGGAAGGCAACTCGGTCAGGATGTCGCAGCCTTTCTTCTGGTGCACTTCTTGCAGCCCGTTGACCGATAACACCATTTGGACCGCGACAGGTAACTTAGCTCGCGGTCCAACCAATCAACAGGAGTCCATGATGAGCTCTTCCTCAGGCCTTGTAGCCGGAATTCTCTTCGTTTGCCTGGCCGCTATCAACGTGGTTCTCATCCTTGAGGCCTCTCGCGTCACGCCGAGTCAGAAGACCAGAACCTTCCTCGTGATCGGACACCGGCTGGGAGGCTATCTCTTTGTCATCTTCCTTTCCATCATGGCCTACTTTATGAGCCAGAGGCTCGTAGGCTCTGGCCTCGGGAAGAAACTGCCGACGTACCTCGTCGTTCATGTGGCCCTCGTTCTCTTATTGGTCCCTCTCGTGGTCCTCAAAGCCTTGATCGCACGTCGATACAAGCATCACCGTTCGTTGCTAATGCCCCTCGGACTAGCTATTTTCGCTATCTCCTTCTTACTGGTGTCGATCCCCGTGTTTTCGGATTATCTGGTCTCGGCAAACCCGGCGACCTTAAGTGTCAAGTTGACGGTGACGGTCATCGGTTTATTGTGCCTTTCTTTGTTCGGCTTGTCCTTTCGATCAAGGAAGGAGGAATCAGGTGCGGAGACATTGACAGAGCCAGATATCTCGTCACTCCAAGCGCAGTCGAAAGAATTAACGCAAGATGTCACGGGAGGTCGCATGAACCTGGTTTTGGACAGGATTGAGCAACAAACACACGACACAAAGACGTTTCGCTTTCTGGTCCCGAGAGAAAGGAGGTTCCGGGCAAGGCCGGGGCAGTTCTTGACATTTCATTGGATCATCGCTGGCAAACTAGTACCAAGGTCGTACACGGTGTCGTCTTCGTCAACGCATTCTGAGTACGTTGAGATTACGCCCAAGCGAGTTACGGATGGCACCGTATCTCATTTTCTCCATGACCAGGTCAAGCTGGGCTCATCGGTAGAGGCGACCGGACCTTACGGTCGATTTTACTTCGACGAAAGCATACACCGAAGCATCGTTCTTATTGCTGCTGGCAGCGGGATCACACCCATGATCTCGATGCTGCGCTACATAAACGACCTCCGACTCACTACTCTTGTGACTCTTCTGTACTGCGTTCGCCGTCGCGAGGACATCATCTTCGAGACTGAATTGGAGAAGCTCAAGGACTCCTGTCCCAACCTCGACTACTGCGTCTGTCTTTCCCAGCCCGACGAATCCTGGAACGGGCACAAAGGGCGTCTTTCCCAGCAGCTTATCGTTAACCTCGTGAGCGACTTCTCCACTCCCACATTTTTCCTGTGCGGTCCAAGCGGATTCATGAAGAACGCCCACGCGATCCTTGCCTCCTTGGGTGTAGAAGAAAGCCGCATCAGTCAGGAGAGTTTTGACGGGCACGACTTGTCCACAAAGAACAGGTCAAATCAGTCCATCAATACCGTTGAGTTCGTGCGCTCGCAAAAAACGTGCGAAGTCTCCGCCGGCAGCAGTTTACTCGAAGTGGCAGAGAGTAATGGAGTGAAGATCCCCTATGGTTGCCGCCAGGGCCAGTGCGGTACATGTGCCATTCGGGTGTTGAGTGGCTCTGTCAGCATGAGTACCGATGCCGGCCTGACGTCTGAGCAGAGGAATCGGGGTTATGTCCTTCCTTGTGTCGGCCAGCCGGAAGGGGCTGTGATCGTGGCAGCTTAAGAAAGTCTCATATACCTCCGCTTGTGGCGTTAGCGGTAGTTCGAGCTTGGAATACATCCCACCGAAGATGGCTCGGCGATGAACATCGGTCCGACGTCCGGACTTGTTCGGCCGCCGGGCGGGTTCAACCGCTGGGAGGTTGTAGCGCCTATGCGAGACGATGGAGTACTTTGCTGTACAGATTTACGTCACAAATACTGTTACCTCGTGTAACCAGGCCACGACAAGAGTGTCTCATGGGAGCAAGGCTCCCTTGGTGGCCTCTGTTTCTCTTCCTCGGCTAGAGCCATGCAAATCTAAATAACTAGGAGTGAAGTAATGCGTAAATCTCTCCATAGCCTTCCCATCCTTCTCGCAATTGCTGCCGCAGCGTTGCCAATGACCGCGAGCGCGCAACAGAGCGGCCGCCAAGTCGCAGGCTGATTCTCACTTCACAGGCCAGGGAGTTATGCCTCCGCGGTGGTACGCCAGGTTGCCAATATGACCCGCCCTCGCCGCCGTGATTCCTGACTCGACAGGCGCGTTCGGTTCCTTGCGCGACTTAATGCAGTCGAAGAAGTTCCTCATGTGCGAGGTTGTCCCGTCCTCGAAGCTTTCTTCCTTCAGTACGGGATTTCGATCGCCCTTCACATTCTCGTGAAAGATACTCATTCCCCCACGGGTGACCTTCAGTGTCGCCTCCGTGCCCCGAAATTCGAGGCCTCCATCATCGATCGACGAACTCATCATACCCTCGTAGACCACATCAAAACCCGGATAGCGGAAGGCTGCCTGGATGGTGTCCGGGCACTCCCATTCCTTGAACACGTATTTGTCACCCATCATCAGCGCCATCGTCGGTTGGTCCGCTTTCATCGCCCATTGCGCGACGTCGATCCAGTGCGTGAACAAGTCGGTCATCGCACCACCGCCGAAGTTCCAAAACCACCGCCAGCGGTTGTACTTCTCCAGGCTGAAGGGCTGATCTGGCGCTCCGCCGAGCCATTGTTTCCAGTCCAGCTGCGCCACATCAATCGGCTTCGGCACCGAATTTGAGCCGTAGTTCTGCCACCAATATGTGCGCACCTGTGTTACCTGCCCGAGTGCGCCGCCCTGGATGAGGTCTACCGCGTTGCGGAAGTGGGGCCAACTCCTCTGCTGCATTCCGCACTGCAGGATCTGTCGGGTCGATCGAACGCTCTTCTGCAGTGCCTCTCCCTCTTCGAGGGTATGCGTGACCGGCTTTTCCAGATACACATCTTTGCCCGCGGCTAGCGCCGCGATCGCGATCCGAACATGCCAATGGTCCGGGGTCGCGATGATCACGGCATCGATGCTCTTGTCGTCCTGCACGTTGCTGTAATCCACACAGGTCGTTGCGGTCGTCGCGCTCGGCCGCGTCAACACCTCGTCGCGCCGCGGCGTGTACACATCGCACACCGACGCGATCTCGAAGGGAACGCCCGTATTCTCGGCCGAGTTGAGCAGTTGTCGCATGCGACCCCCTGCGCCGATGACACCGATCCGAAGTCTCTCATTGGCCCCGAAGGCTCTTGTGGCGGCGAGCGCAGTGAGTCCCCCTGCGACGAGGAAGCTGCGACGATTGGGCACGTAGGTCATGGCACTCCTGTGGATCTTGGATCTTGCAGTTCCAAGGTCGGTAACAAGGCTGCTGCGGGCTTGGTCCCGGTGGTAAAGATAGAACAATCTGACGGACAAAACGGCGTCGTTCTTCGTAAGGCCCGTTTAGCCCTTGAGGATCAGATCGAGCAGCAGTGGCAGCAGCATTTTGAAATAGGCTCAACCCGATTTCAATTTCAACTCTTGCCCTTTAAGCGGCCGGACCTGCTACTGCTTCGGTTCATTTTCCTGCTTCACGACCGGTCCTTCGCCGGGGAAAGGCCAGTTCTTGTCGAGTAAGATCTCCTTTTCGCGTTCAGCCTTCGGCACGTTATCAATCCGGAGGTTCTCAAAGAAGTGCACGCCGGTCTTGCCGGCCGTAGCAATGTCGAGATCGCCGTCCCCGTCGAGGTCTTCCACTACGAACTGCGTTCCAGCAGAGGCGGTCCCATTCACTGAGATCGGAAAGCGCGTGAAAGTCCCCGTTTTGCGGTCGATCTTGTAGTAGTACACAACCAGGGGATCGTAGGAGCCGGGATCATCTCCCGAATGCCCGCGGTAGCGCTTGCCGGCGATCAACTCCGCCTCGCCGTCCCCATCGATGTCGGCCATTTTGAGCGCGTGCACCTGCGAGAATGATTCGTCGATGGTGTGCTTGACCCATGTGCGGCTCGCGCCGCCGCCTCGCTGTTCGAGCCAATAGATCCCGTAGCTGTGTCCCTGGCCGTAGATCACGTCCATCTTGCCGTCGTCGTTCACGTCGTAGCCGATGATCGGAAAGCCCGCGTCCTCCATCTTCCAGTCGCCATGCCACTCCCACTGATCCTTTTCGGCGTCGAGCTGCTTGAACCACCCGTTCGGCGTAAGAATATCTACCTTGCCGTCGCCGTCGATATCGGCCACACCGATGCCGTGCCCATCCTCGGTGCGGCTGCCCACGTGATGCACCCTGGGCTCAGGTCCGGCGAAGTCGATCCACAAGACACCCATATGGCCGTAGTGCCCGAAGATCAAGTCGGGCTTGCCGTCGCCGTTGACGTCGGCCATCCAGCCGCCTTCAGTATCGTAGCTGTCGGTAATGAAGTGCCGCTTCCACTCCGCGCCCAGCTTCCCCGGATTCTCCCACCAGAAGATGCCGTTGGTCATCCAGCCGGCGGTCACCACGTCGGGCCGTCCGTCGTGATTCACGTCCACCGTCCACTCGCCGCAGTCAGAGACGAACTCGTTCATCACGCCCACTTCCCGATATTGGTGTTGCTTCCATTCGCCGCCTTGCGGACCCGGGTTTTCATACCAATACGCCCCGCTCAGAATGTCAGGTCGCCCATCGTCGTTCATGTCCAGCGTCGTAATGCCCTCAGCGTGATCCGTACCCAGGCGATGAACAAAGAACGTAGCCTGCTCCACGCCGCCCGGTGCAGGTCCCCGCATAAGATTGTGCTGGTAGTGGGCTTGCGCCGGCGGTTGCGCCACGCAGGTGACGATAAAGATCGCCGCCGCAAAAGCAAAGGCCGGCGCCGTACGGCTCATCCGAAACAGAGATGGGGGCCTAGAACTCCATTTCATCCGATAGATTCCTCGCCGCGCCATTCTCAAGTATCGAGGCCGGCGTCCACAAGGCAAATCAAGGGCTGGCGTTGGGAGGTGGGAAACGCGACGGGAGGCTCTGGAGATAGGGCTTCACGCCCGTGTGCTCGGGGCATCTCTGTGGCAGCGGCCTCTCGGAGGAGCCCCAATCGGGGTTACTTCCTCATAAGCCACCACACATTCCGGGTCTAATCTTGCCTCCAGACGGGACGCCATACTCCGCCAGCTCCCCAAATCTTGACTCTCAACTGTCGACTTCAGGGCAATGCGCGCCTCTTCCGGTCCTGGCGCAATTCGTGCGTGAGCCCTCCATTTGCTTCCATTTCCATAGGTCGGCTAAGGTGACTATGGAGCTTGGCGTTGAAAGTCTTTCTGGTTGACGGCACGTACGAACTGTTTCGCCACTTCTTTGCTGTGCCGAAGGCTCGTGATGCGCGCGGCCGCGAAGTGGGTGCAGTGCGCAGCGTTCTTGCTTCGCTGCTGGCCATGATGCGCGACGGTGTCACGCACATCGGCGTTGCCACCGACCACGTCATCGAGTCGTTTCGCAACAACCTCTGGAGTGGCTACAAGACCGGTGAAGGCGTTGAACCCGACCTCCTTTCGCAGTTTTCTATCCTCGAAGAAGTTCTCTCCGCAGCCGGCATCGTCGTCTGGCCAATGGTGGAATATGAAGCCGACGACGCCCTCGCTTCGGCCTGCGCCCTCGCTCTAAAAGACCCCAGCGTTGAACAGGTTGTCATCTGCACGCCGGACAAGGACCTTGCCCAATGCGTTCAGGGATCGCGGGTGGTGCAGTTGATCCGGCGTACAGGAGTCATCTTCGATGAAGCCGGCATCATCGCCAAGTTCGGGGTCTCTCCAGCATCTATCCCCGACTATCTTGCGCTCGTCGGTGATTCCGCCGATGGCTATCCGGGCCTTCGTGGGTGGGGAGCGAAATCTACTTCCGCCGTCCTATCCAAATTCGGCCACATCGAATCCATCCCTGTGTCGGCCGGAGACTGGCATTTAAACGTGCTGAACTCGGCCTCTTTGGCCGATATTCTGGTGCGTGAGCGAAAACTTGCGCTGCTCTTCCGAACTCTCGCCACCCTTAGGAACGATATCCCTCTCTTCGAAGACGTGGACCGTCTACGCTGGACCGGAGCCCGGGAAGATTTCGACGCAATCGGACGTTTACTCAACAAAGCAGTGACTGAGAATAGCCCAAAGCCCAGGACGTCGCTAGTTCGCGAATCGGGTCGCACGAAAAAGGTCGAGAAGATCTAAAACCACAGCGTGTATCTCCGCAAGCCAAGTGCTCCTTTGGGATTGGCAGTTTGGCTGGCGATCCGCAGGGAATCAAAACCACGTTGACGATATAGGTCAACGCGGCCAGGATAGACCCATCTCGGACAAGACCGTCTGGTACGGCTACAAAGAAGCCGCCCACTGCGGTAAGGTGAATGCCGCATATCTCAGGGCTCCAGGTCCGTCACAGATCTTCAGATCGTGCTGGCCGTAGCCTTATTCGAAGGATGATCTCGAGGTTGCGGCTCTAGAGGGCGCGAATCTACTTAAGATACGCGCGAACCAGATTGATCAAATCCTCGGTCAGTTCGGAGATCGGGGGTCTGTCCTTGTCCGTGCCGGCGATATGCAAGCGAATATGATCTTCGAGTACCTCTGCCATCAGGCTGTTGATGCCCCCGCGCACATTGGCCAACAACATCAGGATATCTGCGCAATCGTCCCCCGTCGTTAAAGAGCGTTCGAGGGCATCGACTTGTCCGCGGATTCTTCGGATGCGCGAGACCAACTTCTGCTTCTCTCTGTCATTTTTTTCAAGATGCGTCATTTTTCTGTCAGACTTTAAGGTCCTGGATATCCTACCTTGATATAGTATCTCGAACGCACGGCTCGCAAACCATTCCCTGCGAATGATTTTGTGAATGAGGGCCGTCGCGAGCAGCCATCCACGGTGGAGCGGCCCCATGCGGCCGAATACGTCTTCGGCAAAAAACGCCACGGGGAGCGGACGGCCATGCGGGATGTTGCTGAAGTGAGAGCAAGGAGGATTGATGCGAATCTTGAGGCGCTTATGCGTGGGATTGCTGCTCGCCGCGGCTCCTGCCTGGGACAGTTTTGCGCAAAGGGCGCTCACGTGGCAGGAGATTCGAGACAAATTCGAGGCGGCCAATCCCACGCTTCGCGCCGGGCAAATCGGCATCGATGAGTCGCGTGCTCAGGAGACCACAGCGTACCTCCGCCCCAATCCCAATATGACGGTGATCGCAGATCAGATCGCTCCATTCCCCGGCGGGCCTCCACACGGGGCTTTCGCCTATTTCCTGCCGGAGGCCAGCTTCAACTATCTGCATGAACGCCAGCGCAAGCGAGAGTTGCGTTTGGAGAGCGCGCAGGAAGGCACAAAGATCGCGGTATCCGACCAAGCGGATCTGGAACGAACCCTGGTGTTCAATCTCCGGCTAGCCTTTATCCAGACGATCCAGGAAAAGGCAATTCTGAGTCTAGCCAAAGAGAACCTCGCCTACTATGACCACGTGCTCGAGGTGAACCGGGACCGATTCAAAACCGGAGCGATCGCCCGAGTGGATCTAGCCCGTCTGGAACTCCAACGAGTCCAATACGAGTCTGATTTGCAAACCGCCGATGTGAATCTTCGTACAGCCAAGATTCAATTGCTCACGCTTCTCAATGACCGCACGCCCGTCGAGCAGTTCGATGTTACCGGTCCGTTCGATTTCGCCGACCAGATTGCTCCCCTGAGCGACGTCCGCCAGGCGGCACTGGATACGCGACCCGACCTGAGGGCAGCCCTGCAATCTGTCGAGAAATCCAAAACTGATCACCGGCTTGCGGTGGCCAACGGGTCTACCGATCCGACGTTTGCCGTTGATTTCGGCCGCAACCCGCCGATCGACGCGTTCATTGGGTTCAACGTCAGCGTCCCACTCCGCATCTTTGATCGCAACCAGGGCGAGAAGCGGCGCACGCAGTTGGATATCGATCGCAACCAAAGGCTGATGGAGGCCACGCAGGCGCAAGTCTTCAGTGATGTCGATTCCGCCTACGCAACCGTAAACAGCACCGTCATTCTTCTCAAGCCCTATAAGGAGAAGTATCTCCAGCAGGCTTCCGACGTGCGCGACACCATTGCCTTTTCGTATCAACATGGCGCGGCGTCTCTTCTAGACTTTTTGAACGCCCAGGCCGATTACCGGAGCATACAAGTGAGTTATCTGAACCTGATTGCCTCGTATCAGGATGCCGTAAGTCAGCTGAATCTTGCCGTTGGACGCGAGGTGATCCCATGAGTTACAAGGGGGGCGTAATTCTGGCGGTGTCGTTGACGTTGGCAGCATCTGGAATGAGTTGTAACAGTGGCAAGACCGATCCCCAGGCGGAGGCGCCGCCGCCGCTCAAACTCGAGCGCGTCGAAGATCGGAATCTGTTTCAGGTCGATCATCCCGAGCGGTTTCAGTTAGCCCAGGCGACGGAACATTCTGGTGTACCCGAACTCAGGGTCACCGGCACCGTGAATCCAGACATCTCACGCGCCGTTCCTGTTATATCGCTGGCATCGGGCCGTGTCGTGGAGGTAGCGGCGCGCCTGGGCGATATCGTCAAGAAGGGTCAACTCCTGCTCAAAGTGCAAAGCGCGGACATGTCCAGCGCTTTCTCCGACTACCGGAAGGCTGTTGCTGACGAGCAGTTGGCCAACACCCAGCTGGACCGAGCGAAAATCCTGTATGACCGAGGGGCAATCTCCCAGAATGACCTCCAAATCGCTCAGAATGCGGAAGACAAAGCCAAGGTCGACGTCGAGAACACCTCCGACAAGCTTAAGGTGCTAGGCAGTCCGTCGCTGGATCGTCCCAGCGCAATTGTTCAGATTTATGCGCCGATCTCCGGCGTGATCACCGATCAGCAAGTAACGAATGCTGCCGGCGTGCAGGGGCTCGCCTCTCCCAATCCGTTTACGATCTCCGACCTGAGCTACGTGTGGATCTTGTGCGACGTATACGAAAACGATCTGGTCAACGTAAGGCTCGGAGAAAAGGCTGAAATTCGCCTGAATGCTTACCCTGACCATGTATTTGCGGGGATCATCAACAACATCGGGCCGGTCCTGGACCCAAACATTCGCGCGGTCAAGGTGCGAGTTGAAATCCACAACCCGGGCCTGATGCGCCCAGGCATGTTTGTGACCGCAACTTTTCATGGCCGACAACCGGTGAAGCGAGCGGCAGTTCCGGCGACTGCAGTCCTGCACCTGCACGATCGAGATTGGGTGTTTGTGCCTGCGAAAGACAATCAGTTTCGACGGACGGAAGTGGTAGGCGGAGAGATGCTTCCGGACCACGTACAGGAAATCGTGTCAGGAATCGCTGCGGGCCAGCAGGTTGTGGCGAATGCCCTTGAATTTCAGAACACGGTGGTCCAGCAATGATACGTGCGCTCGTCGACCTCGCTTTAAACAACCGCTTCGTGGTCTTCAGTGTCGCGGTGCTGCTGTTTATTTGGGGCATGATTTCATTTCACAACTTGCCGGTCGAGGCGTATCCAGACGTTGCCAACACGTGGGTACAGGTGATTACGCAGTGGCCAGGACGAGCTGCGGAAGAGGTCGAGCAACAGGTCACCATCCCTGTCGAAATTCAAATGAACGGGATACCTCATCTCCAGCACATCCGGTCGGCGTCCTTGGCCGGCCTCTCAGTTGTCAATCTGATTTTTGACGATAACTCCGATAATGATTGGGATCGTCAGAAAGTGCTGGAGCGG
>Ga0207125_10134_pt1 | contig 16801 bp, 13 predicted proteins | sample Alteio_BWMinHeat_19_FD_153556 | JGI IMG/M metagenome (GOLD analysis project Ga0207125, IMG submission 153556) | Enriched cells from forest soil in Barre Woods Harvard Forest LTER site, Petersham, Massachusetts, United States -... | ecosystem: Environmental > Terrestrial > Soil > Temperate forest >...
ACGCCAGCACGGATGCTGGCGGTCTTGAAATTTGAGCGGATGATTACCTGATTCCTACTATACAGGAGGAGTACAGGGTTGTCCACAGAAAAAGAACGTGGGTATTCGATCTGGCGCGGTCAACACCGGCGATAAGTCTCGCGTGCGGGATAACGCCAGGTGGCTTATCCCGTCGGGGCAAAGAATGTCGCCAAATTGTGACTATCCGATTGGATATGGGAAGGCAACGAGGGTGGGCAGGGCAGTGTGAACGACCGATATACTGCAAGCAATCAGGCCCACGAGGCCGAAGTGAGGAAATTCACACAATGGCCACCTACCAAGAATTACTGGGCAATTTGATTGACAGTGAAGATCCGGCGGTTCCACAGCGAACTACGTCGCTGGCGAAGCCAGTGGGGCCTGTGCGGACGAAGCACATCGTAACGAACTGCGCTATCGCAGCGCTGTTCGGGCTGATTGCGGGAGCTTTTTTCTATTACAGCCACTGGATTCTGGGCGGAGTGTTTGGCTTGTTGACGGTATTGATTCTGCTCGCGGCGTTTTCGTCGAGTTATTGGGTGGCGGCGTGTCCTTATTGCGCGGCGGTGTTCGAGCCCATGGCAGGGCTGAGCCCGGAAAAAGAAGGGAAAGTGGTGCAGTGCAAGAGCTGTTTTGAGTATTCGGAATATTCCGGCGGGCGAGTGCGAGCGCACGATCCGAATGCGGTGAGCGAAGTGCCGAAGTTTGTTTCGCCAGTGTTCAGTGACGGAGTTTGGCCGAAGGGATGCGTGGCGTGTGGAGCAGCGCCAACGCGACTGGATGCACATAATCGGCAGTAATGGCGAGCCCGCGGTGCCCCTCCAATCCGCTGACTCCCAATAGGTGAAGCAGCCCGATGACGTAATGGCTCTTCACCAGCATCTGGTCGCTGAAACTAAAGTGATTTGCTCCACGAATCGTTACAAAGAACTGCCCGGTGGGAAGGTGGCTGTAAAGGGAATGGAAGTTCGCGAGGATCTGTTTGCTGGCGGGATCGGCCATTTCGCGGCTGTGATCGCTAAGAAGAAACAGAACAGGTTGTTTGAGGCCCTCCTGGACAACGCTGCCATACGGCGCGCCATCAATATCGATCCCCGCCTTGCACCGCGGATCGTCATGACAGAATTGCAAGGCCTGTGTGCCGCCGAACGAGTGCCCAAACATGCCGAGCCGCTGCATATCTAGCCGTCCCGTAAATTTGCTGGACGGATCAGCGGCGTTCAGGCGTTCCAGTTGGCTCACCACAAATTTCGTATCGCTGGTCCACATGGGCAGAAGTCGATTGATCAGGCGATTCGCCTCGTCGGCTGACAAATTCTCAGGATCGTTCGTCGGCGGTCTGCTGACGACGCGGCCGTCCTCAAGGACGACGACGAACGTTCTGTAAGGCGCGTCGAAGCCCACGACGAAGTAGCCGTGACTCGCCAGGTCCTCGGCCAGCGTCGTGAAGTCCGTAGTCAAAGCTCCGCCGCCAGCCCTCATAATCACGACTGGATAGGAGCGCTGCTCCGGCGAGACCTCCGGGTCCGATGTGCTATGCGTCCGGACCAAGGCCAAATCGCGCGTAAGAAATTGACTCATCAGAGCGCCTGAATGCTGCTCAAGGGCCGCCCGCCAAGGAGCGGGAAGATATTCAGCCGGTGCGGCGGATGTCGCAGCCGCCGACGGGTACCAGATCCAAACCGCTGCCTCCCGCTTCGCCCCTGGAGACGGCGCCAATTCGTCCGTCTCAGCGTCGTTGACCCATGTAAACGTCGTCCTCCCAACGGCAAAATAGCCTGTGGGCGCCGGTAACATGATTTCTGTTTTGTGCTCCCGCCAAAGCAAACCGAACAGCACCATCAGTCCGACGACAGAGAGGAGGGCAAGCGCCGCGACGGTTTTAATGAGTCGCTTGAAGAGACGTTTGGTAAAAGAGGGGGACTCTCGTCCCGAGTTTGGAATCTCAGATGGGCCGGCAAGTTGCGACATGGGGGCTATACTACAGAAAGTACTTTAGGTTGTAAAGTATAGCGTCGTGTCTTCCCACCCGTAAGCGCCATCACTTGCTTTAGCCCTCCTTCACTCCGCTAGTTTCCGGAGCGCGCCTTGACGGCGCGTTACCTTTGTAATGTACTGAGTCTCTGAAATGCCGACGACTCCGCTCGACATCGAACACGAATTCCGCGCGATTCTCGCTCCCGATTCCATGCGCGCGGCCACTGCGGCTGACGCCGTTTGCGGCGTTCAACCACGACTTGTCATCGAGCCCGGCAACGAACAACAACTCGCCGCCGTTCTTCGTCTCGCAAACGACGCGGGCCTAGCTGTGATTCCTCGAGGCGGTGGCACCAAACTTTCCTGGGGCAATCCTCCTTCTCGCGCCGACGTCATTCTTTCCACCGCCCGCCTCGACAAAATCATCGAGCACCCGTGGGCCGATCTCACCGTAAGCGTCGAAGCCGGCTGCACCATCCAAAAGTTGCAGGCCGCGCTCGCTCGACACGGTCAACGCCTCGCCCTCGATCCTCTCTGGACGGAGCAAGCCACGATCGGCGGCGTCCTCTCGACGAACGACAGCGGCTCGCTACGCCTCCGCTTCGGCGCGCTGCGCGATTTGATCATCGGCGTCACGCTCGCTCTTCCTGATGGCACGCTCGCCTCCAGCGGCGGAAAAGTCGTGAAGAATGTCGCAGGTTACGATCTCCCCAAGCTCGTCACTGGCGCTCTCGGCACTCTCGCGGTTATCACGCGCGCCGTTTTCCGTCTCCATCCCCTGCCGCGAAACTCGAAGACACTCTCCATCTCCGGCTGCGATCTCGAAGAAATGCAGCAACTCATCCTCGCCGTGCAGGACTCAAAACTAGCTCACACCGCCCTGCAAGCGCGAATCGGCCAAGATGCCGAGCCCGTCGTGGACATTCTTTTCGAGGGCACGGAAGCCGGAATCGCCGCGCAAGCAGCACAGTTGCAAGCACTCGCCGTTCCCGCCTCCGTTCTCGAAGCTGCATCCGCAGTCTGGACCGCCTCGCAAGAACTCTGGAAATCCGCGAATTCCGCGGCGATAGCGGTAGCAAAGATCACTACGCTCTCAGCGTCGATCGCGCGCGCCATCGAAACCGTGCAACGCATAACAGCCCCCCGCAATACGCACTGGAAGCTGACGATGCAAGCCCCGGGCATGGGCTGGCTGTGTCTCGAAGCGACGCCAGAGAATCTCCACGCGTCCCTATTGGATCTTCGCCACGAGCTCGAACGCGATGGCGGTTCACTCTCTGTGTTTCGTCATCCCACCGATATGCAATGCATAGACGCCTGGGGCACACCTGGCGACGCGCTTCCCCTCATGCGTGCCGTAAAGAATCAATTCGATCCCAAAAACACCTTGAACCCCGGCCGCTTTCTCGCTGGCATTTGATCGAGGGGTGTTGCCTTCATGACGGTGATTAAACAACGATCTCGATGCTGGATTTCTTTTTTTCTCTTCTTGGTCGGCGCTGCTGTTCAGCCAACTTCCGCCCAATCGCCAACCAATTCGGCCATTCCCAAACCACCACCCGCAAGTTCCGCCATTCTTCTCGAAACTCTCTCGTGGGACGAAGCGGAACGAGTCCTTACACCCGGCACCGTCGTCGTGATCGCCCTCGGCGCGGAATCCAAGGAGCACGGCCGCCATCTCCAACTCAACAACGATTTCCTCATGGCCGAATATCTCAAGAAACGCGTTCTTGGCTCCGCCCCGCAAAACACCGTCGTCGCTCCCACCATCAATTACAGTTTCTATCCGGCCTTTCTCGAATATCCCGGCTCCACTTCGCTCAGCATGGAAACGGCACGCGCCATGATCACCGATGTCATCCATTCCCTGGCGCACTATGGCCCACGCCGCTTCTACATACTCAACACTGGAATCTCCACACTCAGGCCTCTCGCCCAAGCCGCCGCGGATCTCGACAAAGAGGGCATCCTCCTCCGATACACGGATCTCACAAAGGATGATCCCGTCGAGAAGAAAGTCCGCCAGTCCGGCGGCACCCACGCTGACGAAATCGAAACCTCGATGATGCTCTACATCGCGCCCGAAACTGTTCGCATGAAAAAGGCGGCCCGCGATCTCCATCCCAATCAACCCGGCGGCCTGACTCGCGATCCTCAAGGCAAAGGCACCTATTCCCCCACCGGCGCCTGGGGCGACCCCACGTTAGCCACGCGCGAAAAAGGCCAAGCCGTCGTCGAATCCCTCGTCGTCACGATCCTGAAAGACATCGAGGATCTTCGCCAAGTCGCGCTTCCGGCGCCTAAATGATTTCGTCGAACGTTTCTTCGACGTTTGCCAGCATCACTGCCATTCGGTTATGTTCACTTGTAGCAGCCAGTCGCGCGCCTTCATGACTATGTCTCCCGACACCACTCCCACGCCGGCCGCGTTCGACAGCTGTCATCCGCCGTCGAAGCAAATCATCGAGACCTGTGTTCACTGCGGCTTCTGCCTGCCTGTGTGCCCGACTTACATTCTGTGGAACGAAGAAATGGATTCCCCGCGCGGGCGCATCTACCTGATGAAACTCGCCAGCGAAGGTGGCGCAACCATCAATCCGCAATGGGTCAGCCACTTTGACTCCTGCCTTGGCTGCATGGCCTGCATGACCGCCTGCCCTTCCGGTGTGGACTACGGAAAATTAATCGAGGCCACTCGCGCGCAAATCGAACGTCATCATCCGCGCTCACTGGGCGAAAAACTTCACCGCCGGTTCCTCTTCGCCGTTTTCACACGACCGGATCGGCTTCGATTCCTTCGCTGGCCGCTGCTCGCCTACCAAAAATCCGGCCTGCAATCGTTAATTCGCGGCATCGGCCTCCTGAAGCTTTTTCCCAAGCGCCTCCAATCCATGGAAGCACTAATGCCAAGGCTCGCAAGAAATGAGCGCGTCCCGGAAGTCACTCCGGCTCAAGGTACGCAACGCAAGCGAGTCGGGCTCTTGCTCGGCTGTGTTCAACGCGAATTCTTTCCACAAGTGAACGCCGCCACCGCTCGCGTGCTGGCAGCAGAGGGCTGCGAAGTCGTCGCGCCGCAAGAGCAACCGTGCTGCGGCGCGCTGATGGTTCATGCCGGAGAGGAAGAAGGCGCTCTCGCACTCGCCAGAAAAACCATCGACGTGTTCGAGCGCGCCAACGTCGAAACCATCGTCACCAACGCCGCGGGCTGCGGCTCAAATGTAAAGGAATACGGCCATCTGCTTCGCGACGATCCGAACTATGCTGATCGCGCCGAGGCCTTCGCCGCAAAATGCAAGGACATCTCCGAAGTTCTCACCGAGCTACCGCCGCGCGCGCCAAGGAATCCGCTGCGCCTCCGCGCAGCGTTTCACGATTCTTGCCACCTGCAACACGCCCAAGGCGTCCGCTCGCAACCCCGCCAATTGCTCTCGGATATTCCTGACCTCGAGCTAACCGAAATCCCTGAGAGCGCAATCTGCTGCGGCTCCGCAGGCATCTACAATCTAGTCCAACCGGACGCCGCTAACGCCCTTGGCGATCGCAAAGCTCAACTCATCGCCCCGCTCAACGCCGAGGTCGTAGCCACGGGCAACCCCGGCTGCTTGCTCCAACTCCAATCCTCGCTAGCCCGTCAGGGGCATCCGATTCCTGTGGTCCACACGATCCAACTCGTCGATGCCTCCATCCGCGGCGAGCCGTTGTAGGGCACGGCACGTCGTGCCCGTCTTGGGGTTACGCCGTTCAAATAAATTCCCGATTTCGCCGCCACCAAATTTACGCGGCCTTCTTCGTCCAGGCTCCAAGAATTAATCCCATAAGGCAAAGCCCGACGAGCGAGTAAAACTCATTGATCGCGAACAATTGCATCGGCCGCATCTCATACATGTAATTCGTAAAAGCGATCGGGCCAACAAATCCGATCCACAAAAGTATCCCCAGGGCCGCACCTCTCGCGGCGGTGTTCGCGTTCCGCCAAACGCAAATCTGCGACAAAACAAACGCAATCAGCAGATTCAATACAAAGGTGATGATGTAAGGCAAAACGGGATTCATGCTGGCCGCTTTTTCCGCGGTCATCTGTTCCAGCGCCATCCACGGTTTAGCAAACAAAAACCCGTACCACAACGCCCCAAGGACCCAATACGCCAAAGCCGAGACAAACACTGCAGCATAATTCGTTTTCATCGCTCGCTCCTCATCCGCTTCTCAAGCCCACAACTCAACGATATCCCAGCACGAAAAAATAAACCGTCATCGCGGCCCCCACCAAAATCACAAAGGCCCGTATCCATGACTGCGGCAGCTTCTGCGCATAATGCGCCGCGAAGTACCCGCCCAGAATCGCTCCTATGGTCATTACTATGGCCTGCGGCCACACGATCGCCCCGGTAATGACAAACGTGACCGTCGCCACACCATTGATCACGCCGCCCAGCACAACTTTAAGGGCGTTCATATCATGAATGTCCGTCATGCCCATCGCGGCCAGCATCGCGAGATTCATGATTCCTATCCCGCCGCCGAAATAGCCTCCGTAGACGGCCACAATCAGCTCAAAAACCGAAGCCCCAGCGATCGCTCCCTGGCTTGCGTCGCTGGAAATTCCAGCGGCGATGCGTCCCGTCAGGTGTTTGCCGAACGCAAACAAAAGCGTTGCGCCGAGCATCAGCCACGGCATAACCCTTAAAAAAGTTTGCGCCGGTGTTTTGATCAGAAGGAAAGCGCCAGCAAGCCCGCCGATCACGCTGGTCACAATCAGGGGAATCATCACCCGGCGCGAAATACTCAGTCGATTCCGGTACGCCCCGCCGCTGGCCGTCACACCGACCCAAAGCGCCAGCGTGTTTGTTGCATTTGCTGACACCGGTGGCACTCCCGTGAACATGAGCGCCGGAAACGCCACAAAACTGCCGCCACCGGCGACGGCGTTAATAGCCCCGCCCAATGCCCCGGCGAAGAACAGAAATATGGCGTTGTGCAAGTTCAAACAAGTCTTCTATCACGTTTCGCGCCCGGCACTCCACTCGGAAGGCGGCCTCATTCGAACCGCGACGCCATTCGAACCGCAACCGGCGACCAGCGTTCTCCGCCGGCGCGAGTCCCTGCTCCCAGCTTCCTCCCGACGCCGAGCTTCGTCCCGCGCCCGCAAGTCCTTTCTTGACAACCCGCCCCGCTCCGTATATGTACGGTCAGTTTCTTGAGACTCTTCCCCATCGGAGACCTGACTCGAATTCTCCAACGCGAGTCACAGGGGGTATTCCTGATGAAAGAGTGCGCCATGAGTCGAGGTGTCTTCATCATCCGGCTCTCTGCTTGAATCTGGGACCAGGACCTGAATTCATCGAGTGACGCAACAGGAGGAAGAATGGGAAGCCAGGCAGGAACAATGACAAGGGCGGGAGGCCAGGACTACAGCATCTCGAAAGTAATTCTCGCTTCCGCAGTAGGCACGATGATTGAGTGGTACGACTTTTACATTTTTGGCAGTCTCGCCGCCGTCCTCTCTCCCAAATTTTACCCCGCAGGCAATGACACCATCGCGCTGATCGCCTATCTCTCGACTTTTGCCGTCGGCTTCCTTGTGCGGCCTTTTGGCGCACTGTTTTTCGGACGCATAGGCGATCTCGTCGGCCGCAAATACGCATTCCTGGTGACGCTATCCATCATGGGAGGTGCAACCGCGCTCATCGGATTCCTGCCGACATTTCAAACCGCGGGATGGTTTGCGCCGATCACTCTTCTTCTCATTCGCGTCTTGCAAGGCTTGGCTCTGGGTGGCGAATACGGCGGCGCAACCGTGTATGTCGCGGAACATGTCCCGGACGGTAAGCGCGGCTTCTACACCAGCTTTATCCAAATCACGGCCACTCTCGGCCTTTTCGTCTCGCTGATCGTCATTCTCGTCACGCAGCAAGCCATGAGTGCCGACGACTTTAAAGCTTGGGGATGGCGCATTCCCTTCCTCATCTCCATCGTCCTAGTCACGATCTCCCTTTACATTCGACTGAAAATGAAGGAATCGCCTATCTTCACTCAGATCAAAAGCGCCGGCATGACCTCCACGCAGCCCCTCAAAGACGCTTTCGCGAAGTGGGACAACCTCAAGCGCGTGTTGATTTCTCTGTTCGGTGCTACCGCAGGCCAAGGCGTTGTCTGGTACACCGGCCAGTTCTACGCGCTTTTCTATCTGCAAACCGTTCTGAAAGTGAATCCTAAAACTTCCAACATCATCGTAGCGATCGCACTCCTTTGCGCCATGCCGTTCTTCACGCTCTTCGGTTCACTCTCCGACAAAATTGGACGCAAATGGATCATGATGCTTGCCTGCTTGTTGGCCATTACAAGCTATATTCCCATCTACAAGGCGATGACCGTCGCCGCGGGAAACAACATCGTCACCGTCAAATCGACGAAAAACAAGGTTACGGGTGCCATCGGCTTGACGCCGATGACCACGGACGCCAACGGCGCACTGATTGCGGCCAAGGAAGCCCCAAGTCCTAATGTTCCCCTACTCGTCTTACTGGTTTTCATCCAAGTGATTTACGTTTGCATGATTTACGGTCCCATTGCCGCCTATCTCGTGGAGGCCTTTCCGGCCAAAATTCGGTATACATCTCTCTCCCTGCCCTATCACATCGGCAACGGCGTCTTCGGAGGCTTGGTGCCTCTGATCGGCTTGTCCTTGTGTGCAGCCACAGGCAATATCTACGCCGGTCTCTACTACCCCATGATCGTCGCTAGCGTCACTCTGATTGTGGGGAGCATCTTGCTTAAGGAAACGTACGGCCACAAAATTTGGGATGAAGTCGGCGGCATGAAGTAGGGGCATCACGAGTCCAAAGCGGCGTGCCTCGCTGCTCGATTGACTCTCCTGCCCGCGTGGGAGCATCATTTTTGACGGGCAAACTCGTTTCACAGAGGAAATGAGTTTGCCCGGACCAGGCTGTCCTTCGTTGTAGCGTCACAACCGAAATCGATTCTCCCAAGGGAGTTATCGCCGTGGCCAAAGCTCGCCAGAAAACAAATGCGAAGGCACCCAAGAGCAAGCTCACTGAAGCGCAAATCGCCGTCCATTGGAAAGAAGAGGAGTATTTCTATCCCTCTAAGAAATTTAAAGCCCAAGCCAATCTCGCCGATCCTGCCTTTGTCAAAAAATTCAGCGAAAAGCACTTCCCGGAATGCTTCGACATCTACGCCAAGCTGCTCGACTGGGACAAACCCTGGCGCAAAACTCTCGACACTTCAAACCCTCCTTTTTGGAAGTGGTTCGTCGGTGGAAAACTCAACGCCTGCTACAACTGCGTCGATCGCCATCTCGCGAAGCACAAAAACAAAGCGGCCTTGATCTTTGTCCCAGAACCCGAAGGCGAATCCGCAACTGTCATCACCTATCAAGAACTCTACAAACGCGTGAATGAAGTCGCCGCCATACTGCGCGATTTCGCCGGACTCAAAACCGGCGACCGCGTCACCATTCACATGCCCATGATTCCCGAGCTACCTATCACCATGCTCGCTTGCGCGCGCCTCGGCGTCGTTCATTCCGTCGTCTTTGGCGGTTTCAGCGGAGAAGCCTGCGGCCTGCGCGCCGCTGATTCGGGCAGCCGCGTGCTCATTTACGCTGACGGCTACTATCGCAACGGCAAGTGGGTTGATCACAAGCCGAGCGCGGACATCGCCGTCGAGACCGCAAAAAAAGAAGGCCAGCATATCGACAAAGTCCTCTTCTGGAGACGTTATGCAGGCCACTACCGCTCCGAATCACCGATGATCTCGGGCCGCGACTTCTTCATCGACGATGTCCTCAAAGACTATCGCAATCAGATCGTCGAGCCCGTCTCGCAGGACGCCGAAGCTCCGCTCTTCCTCATGTACACCAGCGGCACCACGGGCAAGCCCAAAGGCTGCCAGCACCGCACTGGCGGCTATCTCGCTTACGCCGCAGGCACATCAAAGTATTACCAGGACATCCATCCCGAGGACGTTTATTGGTGCATGGCCGACATCGGTTGGATCACCGGCCACTCCTATATCGTTTACGGTCCCCTGGCGCTCGGCGCCACGAGCGTCCTCTATGAAGGTGTGCCCCAATTCCCCGACGCCGCACGCCCCTGGCGCATCGCTGAGCGTCTCGACGTCAACATCTTCCACACGTCTCCCACCGCCATCCGCATGCTCCGCAAAGCCGGCGGAGACGAGCCGAAAAAATACAACTATCATTTCAAACACATGACCACGGTAGGCGAACCGATCGAGCCCGAAGTCTGGCGCTGGTATTACGAAACGGTTGGCAAAGGCGAAGCCGTCATTGTTGATACGTGGTGGCAAACCGAAACCGGCGGCTTTCTATGCAGCACAAAACCCGCGCTCGATCCCATGAAGCCCGGCAGCGCGGGCCCCGCGGTCCTCGGCATTTATCCCGTGATCTGGGATGAGAACGGAGAAGAAGTAAAGCCCGGCTCTGGCAAGGCTGGAAACATCTGCATTCGCAATCCCTGGCCCGGGATCATGCAAACCATCTGGGGCAGCTCGGAGCGCTTCGTCAATCAGTATTACAAAAAATACTGCAAGAATCCCAAGAGCAAAGACTGGCGCGACTGGCCCTACTATGCAGCCGATGGCGCTGTTCTCCCCGCTGACGGCTACTACCGGATCCTCGGCCGCGTCGATGACGTCATCAACGTGGCCGGCCACCGTCTCGGCACCAAGGAAGTCGAATCTGCCTGCCTCAGCATTACAGAAATCGCCGAAGCTGCCGTTGTTCCCGTGGTCGACGAAATCAAAGGCCGCGTTCCGGAAGTCTACATTTCCCTAAAGCCCGGCGTGCTTCCCAGCAAAGCCATGCAAGACAAAGTCATTTCCACCATCGAAACCATCATCGGCAAAATTGCGCGCCCCAAGCGCATCCATATCGTCCCGGACATGCCCAAAACGCGCTCCGGCAAAATCATGCGCCGCGTCTTGGCCGCCATCTCCAATCACATGGACACTGGCGACATCACCACGCTCGCTAATCCGGATATCGTCGCGCAGATTCGCGAGCTCGTGCAGGGCCGCAACGCCGCCCCTCTACGGGAAGGACCTGAAGACATCAAGCTTTTTGGCGAAGAAAAGTAACAGCAAGAAAAAATGGAAATAACGAAAGCAGAAATAAGGAGACGTGAATGCCCGCGATTCCGAGAAGAGAGTTTCTAAAAAACGCCGCAAACACAGCGGCTGCAGCCAGTCTGCTTTCCGCCACCGCGTTCGAACTCCACGCCAATCCTCTAGGACTGCCCATCGGCTGCCAAACCTGGCCGGTAAGAGACGGCATATCCAAAGACTTCCCCGGCACAATCAAGCAACTCGCCGCGGCTGGTTTTCAAAACATCGAACTCTGCTCGCCCGTTGGCTACAACGACTCCGGCTTCGGCAGCTTGGCCAAGTACAAAGGCTCCGAGCTCCGCAATATGCTGAACGATTGGGGCGTCAGCTGCTTCAGCTCGCACTTCGGCATTGACGAACTCCGAAAAGATCAAGCGGGCAGAATTGCCTGGGCGCAAGACCTGGGCCTCAAACAAATGATCGTGCCAAGCTTGGGCGGCCCGAAAAATCCCACGCTCGACGACGTGAAACACGCCGCCGACGAATACAACAAAATGGGCGAAAACGCGGCCAAAGCCGGCATTCAGCAAGGACTGCACAACGAGGGCTTCGAACTCTCCCAGGTGAACGGCAAACGCACCTACGACCTCCTGATCGAGCTTCTCGATCCCAAACTAGTCAAATTTCAATTCCAAATCTCTACGATCAGTGAAGGCTATGACGCCGCCGAGTACTTCATGAAGTATCCCGGCCGCTTCTTCTCCATGCACGTGCAGGGCTGGTCCGCGCCCACCAAGAAAATCGTCGCCGTAGGGCAAGACACTCTCGATTGGAAGAAAATCTTCACCGCGGCAAAAACCGGCGGTGTAAATAACTATTTCGTCGAAATGAATTTCGACCTGATGAAAGCCAGCGTCCCCTATCTGCGCAATCTGCAGGTCTGAGGCAAATGCTTGCCGCTGGCCTGACCAAAACCTCAGCCAGCATTTGAGTTCCTGTTCGCGCGTTGCCCAGAAACTGGCGGCGCACGAACGCATGGGGTTGTTCGAAACACTGTCTGCGTGAGGTCTCTTGTGGAACGACGTTTTCGCGTTTTGACCGCCTGTTGCGTGTCCATTATTGCTGCGTTGCTCGTCGTTGGAGCTGTGTCTCACGGAGTTATACGGCACATCGTGCAGACGTCTCCCCTCTGGATTGCGATTGTCTCCGGCGTTCGCCGTTCCGGATGGAGCAAGTGGGCGGCGCTGCCGTGTTTTGTCTTTTGGTTTTTGTTGATGGGCGCAATTTGGATGTTCCTGCTCGGGTGGGCGCGGCTCGTTTCCGGAACTTTCTCCTCAACCGAAATCGCAATGACGGTGATCGTCGGATTGGCTTCGGTGGTGGGCTTCGCTACTGCCGCGCGCATCAGAGGCGGCGTGAGCCTATGGTCGGCAACAGGTATTGTATTGCTGGTCGCACTGTTACAACTGACGGCCTTTCGTTTGAGCCTCCTGCCCGCCATTGCCCATCGCTAGCGATTGCCACGAACTTCCGCTCACTTTTTTCTTCCCATGTAGTCTGCGATCACGTTGGCACAGATTTCGACAAACTCCTGTTCTGGTTTGGTAAAGGTATCCGCAAAATAGCTTTCTATATCGAGCTCGCCTGCGAGCTTCTTGTTCACAAAAATGGGGACAACGATTTCGGACTTCACCAACGACGATCCGGCAAGATAGCGCGGATCCGTCGAGACATCCTGAACGACCACCACCTTGCCGCTGGTGGCCGCCGCGCCGCAGAGTCCGGTGTTGAGCGGAATGCGAGCATTGGGCGTAAAGCTGCCGGCGTAAGGCCCGACGATCAGGTAGCCGGGGTCCGCAGGATCAACAAGATAAAAACCTGTCCAGTTGTAACGCGTCATCTTCTCGTGCAGGCGCTTGGCCATCCACTCCATGAGGGACTCGGCCGAAGGCGCGGTCGGGGCGTAGATTTGCATTTCCTGGAGAAGGTCTTTATGCGCTGGCGTCATGGCATTGGCCTCGTTGAGAGTCAGGAAGCTCGGGCAACGTGAACATTTGCATGTGTACGCTCATCAGTTTACACGAACGACGAGAGGCCATGTCGGCGCGTCCTCACACGAACGAGGCAAACAGAGGCAAACGAGACGAAAACGGGTGGATAACCGGCCGCTAGGCGGTCGCCATGGCGGGTAAGGAAAATGCGGTTTTGAAGCTGAATGATCCTGTTATGTATTTCGTATCGCAGGCTTCACCAAGCGAGCGACAACTCCAATCCCAATAGTCTAGGCTAGAAGTTATGAACCCAGAGCGCCGCGGTTTCCGATTTTCGCTCGATGCTTCCGCCGAGATCGCTCCAGAAAGCTCGCCGAGCGCCACGGTCTCCGTTCGCGCCACCGAAATCAGCCTGCACGGTTGTTACCTCGAGACTCCCGCTCCATTCTCCGAACTCACTCCTGTCTTCGTAAAAATTTTCCATGCCAATGAGTACTTCGAAGCCAAAGGCACGGTGGTTTATGTCAAGCCAGCCGCAGGCATGGGTTTGGAGTTTCGCGATCTAAAGCCGCATTGCCGAATCGTCTTGCAAAAATGGATTCTCGCCGCCCTCCAAAAACGGTCGAAAGCGGAGTAGTGTTCCGGCAGGATATCTCTGTGCTCGTTGGCACATGCTCGATTGCCTACGCACTCCAAGAAAGAATATCCGTGGCTGAGTAGACGGAATGGCGGAAACCGATCATCCGCCTTTGAAAATTAACGTAAAGCCCCGCACGGGTTTTGCGTTAGCGCCAGCACGTCCGCATTCATAATCCCAGTGATCCGCCAGCCTTCCCATGAGCCCGTTTCTGAGCGCGCCCAACTTTTCTAACTAGTGTGAATTGGAAGCTCGTGTCTCAGCAAAAACTCGAATACGATCCATTTGATCTTTCTGTCGAAATCTTCACGACTTCTTAATGGCTTAAGTGACAGTTTCCCTTCAGCTGCTCGTGAGATTTGGCGATCCGGAATTGGCGCTCTTTCCGAAACGGACTGAGTACCAACGCCCGCCTATGCGTCGCCGCCATTGCCGGTTGCCTCAGCGTCCTCGCTGATTCTGAACCGGCTTCAGTCTGACGAAGCTGATAGTCCAAGTGTGCCTAACGCTAGGGGTGTGCCATGACTCAATATTTTGCATTTCCATCGAAACTGCGCGGAGCGTTTTTCGCTTTCATTTTCTTTTGCTCTGTCATTCCCAGCCGATGTCAGTCCACGTTCGGCGACATCATCGGAGTCGTCAAAGATCCAGGTCAGGGTTTGGTCGGTGGCGCGCAAGTCACGCTCGCCAGTGTCGAAGAAAAAAACGAGCACTCCGCCACCACTGATTCCGATGGCGCCTTTCACTTCGTCAATCTCAAGCCCGGCCACTACAATCTCCTCGTCAAGGCTACAGGCTTCGCAGACTACAAAGTTTTGTCGTTCCAGCTCGACGCGCGCCAAAGCCTTCGGCTGGATGTTTCCCTAAAGCTAGCCACCTCTTCACAAAGCATCGAAGTCAGCGGCGACGCCGGCCCGGTGATCAACACCGAAAACGGCACCATTGGCGACAGCAAAGACTTCCGGCAGATCACAAGTCTCCCTGTGAATTACCGCGGGGCTACAACGAGTCCATTGGCAATGCTGGCGACAGTTCCCGGTGCGCAGCAAGACGCCAACGGCAACGTGTCCGTTGGTGGCGGGCTTCCTTCGCAGGTCCAATATTCGGTGGATGGCTCGTCCACCGTGAACATTCGGCAGAACGGGGCTCTCGGCAACATGAATCCGTCCTCTGAACTCATCAGCGAATTCAAAGTCACGCAGTTCAACAACAACGCCGAATTCGCGCAACTCGGCGACGTTACGATCTCCACCAAAAGTGGCGGCGATCAATTCCACGGCAGTGCATTCGAATATTTCCAGAATGACGCCTTCGACGCCGAAGTGTGGAACTCCGGCGACAAGCCTCACAAAGCCTACAACACTTTCGGCGCCAGCCTCGGCGGTCCGCTTGCGCTTCCCAAGCTTACTCACGGAAAGGCCAAGACTTTTTTCTTTGCTGACTTCGAAGCCAATCGTCGCCGCTTTTCTACTCCGCTTTTTCTGTTTGTTCCCAGCAACGCCATGCGTCAGGGTGATTTCTCGGCGCTTTCCACTCCGCTCATGGATCCCTTCACCGGCAGGCTCTACCCTGGAAACAAAATTCCCAGCGGTGGCCAGTGCGCGAACGCGCAGGACTGCATCAGTCCCGTCGCCACGAGCTTGCTCAATAACTATCTCCCCGCGCCCAATATCAATATCAGCGCCGCCAATTTCGGCTCGCAGGCGAACTATCTGCAGCAGACTCCAACCCCCAGCAACACCAATGGTTTCGATCTGCGGTTCGATCGCACGCTTACATCCAAACAATCCATGTTCGTCCGCTGGAGCTGGAAGCGTCTCAGCGCGCAATCTCTCGCTGATGCTGCGCTGAACACGGTCAACAATTTCTTGCCTCCCGATCAAGATACCGAGCACAACAACAACCTGATCGTTTCGCACAACTACCTCATCACCAATAATCTTGTGAACGAGGCGCGCTTTGGCCTTTCGCTCTGGCAGTTCCAGGTCAAATTTCCGATTCAAGGCTCGGCGGCAATCTCCACTCTCGGCTTGGCGGGGCTTGACCTCAGCGATCATCCCACCGCTGGCGCTTTTCCCATTTTCAATTTCAGCGATGACCCCGGCAACTATTCGGCCATCGGCCGCGACAAAGACGGCATCACTAAATCGCAGACCGTCCAATTCGCCGATAACCTTACCTGGATCAAGGGCCGCCACACCATGAAGTTCGGCGCCGACGTCCGCCGTGTCCGTTACCAGGACCTCGAAAGTTTCGGCGGTGCCGACGATTTTGGCGCATTCACGTTCGATCAGGGCATTTTCACCGGCAACGCCTTCGCCAATCTGCTACTTGGCTTGCCTACAAAAACCTATGTCGCGCAATCCGGGCCCGACGTCCATGCCCACACCACGCAAACGGGTGTCTACGGACAAGACGAATTCCGCCTCAGCGATCGACTTACGCTGACCTTTGGCCTGCGTTGGCAGGCGCTCCCCGCGTTCGTCAGCGATCTCGGCAATCTCACTGCCTTTGACGTGCGCAACGGCGGCGTCATCATTCCCTTAGGCAACACACCTCGCGCGGGCTTCCTCGCCTCGATCAACAGTTGCAATCCCACCGATCCCAACAATTCTGTCGATCCTTGCGGGACGCCTACTGCCGCTGACATCGCGCTCGGCTGCGTCCCAGTTTTGGGGTCTGGTTCCAACATGCCTTGCGCTCCCGTTGAATATGCCAACAAGGTTGGGCTCGGCCCCGGCCTCCGTCAGTTCTACGGAAAAAATTTCCAGCCGCGCCTGGGCTTCGCCTACCGTCCTTTTGGAAACAATAAGACAGTTGTCCGCGGAGGCTTCGGCATCTTTACCATGACCAATCTCGGCCAGCTTTCCTTCAACACCACAAACATTGACGTCTCCGTGGTACGCACTACTGCCAATTCCTTCACCAACGGCCAGCCCGCGTATCAATTCCCCAGCGCGCGCACGCAAGATGCGCCCGCAGCCATCGCCGGCACGGGAGATTTCTACCAAAACACACTCACCAATTACCGCGACCCGCAATCGGCCCAGTGGAATCTCACCGTTGAACGCGAACTCGCGAGCAATAT
>Ga0207125_10102_pt2 | contig 16723 bp, 15 predicted proteins | sample Alteio_BWMinHeat_19_FD_153556 | JGI IMG/M metagenome (GOLD analysis project Ga0207125, IMG submission 153556) | Enriched cells from forest soil in Barre Woods Harvard Forest LTER site, Petersham, Massachusetts, United States -... | ecosystem: Environmental > Terrestrial > Soil > Temperate forest >...
CGCGAGTCTTCCTCGATGGGCGCCGCCGGGGCCACTTTCACTTCCGGGATGGCTTTCTCTAACTCCGAGCCCACGCGCGCCGCCTCTTCCTTCGCCGACGGCACCGGCGCGGCTTCGCCCGGAGAGGGGTGCCAATTTCCGGGATCCATCTGCGCGGGGCCCGAGATCCAGTTTCTTCCCGGCGTGCCCGGTCCGGCGGCTGGCTGAGAAAAATGCGTCCGGCGTTCGCTCTGCGCTGGGGCGGGGGCTGCTTCGCCCGGGGAAGTGCTCGGCATCGGCACGGGAGCGCCAAGAGAGGGCAGCGCCTCCTTGGGAGCCACGGGTGCGGAGGCAGGGGCGGCTTCGGCGGGATCTTTCTCGGCGGCCGTGCTGGCTTCCTCGACGAGAGCCGCAATGCGATCTTTGGCGGACGCGCCTTTCGGCGAGGGCGCGGCTTCCCGAGGGGCGGCGGTGGCCTTTTCGGGTTTACCCAAGGGGGCCGCTGCCGGCTCCACGGGAGTCTCCAAGGTCACGGATCGGCTGGTCGGAGACTGCTTCGCTTGGGACACCGGTGCTTCGGGCCGGGAAGGTGCCGCGGCTTGCGGCTTCTGACCTTCGTTCACGCTCCGGGCAGGAGGGGGCTCTTTGGGATCGAGGGGTTTTTCCTTCATCGCGGCGCCTACCGCGTCGAGGGCCGCGCGCGCGCGTTCGGCTTTTTCAACCACGCCGGGATCTTTCGCCGGGGCTGCAGTCGGCGCCTCCCGGGCCACTTTCACCACCTCTTCGGCGGGTGTCGCCGATTTGGGAGTGGCAGAAGGCGCGCCAACGGCGGGCCGGGGTGTGGCCTCCGCGGCGAAGGAAGGTACGTCCTCCTTAGGATTGTTTTCCCGCGCCGTTTTCTCCTGGGGTTTCGTCGCCTGGGCGGCTGCCGGTTTGGGGCTGGCCGACGTGACCGGTGCTCCGGCGCTCGCCGGCGTCAGAGAAGACACCGCGGTGCCGGCGGCGGGGGCGTGAGAGTCCACGAATTTTTCCGAGCGCCCCTCTTCCGCCGGCGAAGCTGCCGCTTCGGGAGCCAGCACGGGCGAGGAGTAAAGTGTTTCTCCCCGGTGTTCGCAAACCAGGCTGGTCCCCGGCTCTTCCACAACCCAGGCGGCGGCCTCTGCGGAGAAACGGGGGGCGGTCTTGCTTTCCACCTGCCAGGTGAAGGCATCTCCCGCGCTGGGTTTTACGGCCTGCGATTTCACCCAGCGCCATCGCACTTTTCCGCTCGGTGTGCCGCCGTGGTTTTGCCAGGCGCCTTCTTTGGGACCGGGTCCCTGCACCAGCATCAGCCGTTTGCGTCCCGGGCCCGGCACTTCTTGAAAGTGCGCGATGAAACCTTCTTTCGGCGCCGAGCGCGCGGGAACTGTTCGCAGCAAGCGGCTCTGGAGTTCCAGCTTGAAGAGCAAATTGCGCGTGGGCTGCGGAAGCACCGAAATTTCGGCTCCCCCAAGCTTTGGGGCGCGCTCCCCGAGGGTGAGATTTTTTGAAGCCATTAACAGCACGTAGCGGGCGGGCGCGAGCGGCTGCACGTGTTCGTTCCAGTCAACTACCACCATGGCGCGATCGAGATCCGCCAGCGAGCCAATTTCGAGAACCAGCAGCTGCGGCACCTGTCGCATGGGAGAGGCAATGTAGGCCTGAAGGTTTTCCAGTATAACCACGATGTAGCCGGCCGTAACGAGTTCCGGCTCGAGATCGAGAGGGAAATTGCGGCTGGTGGAGCGAAGGATTAGTACTCTGGCGCCCGTTTCCATCGCGTTACTCGCAGCGCCGGTAAGTGGCCCGCACGTGCGCGGCGGGGAGAGCGTCGTAGTGCCACCATTCGTGGGGAAGCTGGATGAATCCGGCGCCTTCCATCGTGGAGCGAAGTATGAGGCGAAGGTCGAGCTGCGCTTGCGACAATCGTCCCGCCGCTAACATCGCCTCTTCATTCTGAGGGCCCGCGAGTTCGGTGAGGTCGTCAAAGGGTGTACCAAGGTCAAGCTCGGTACCGTTCGCCGAGGCCAGGCCAAGATCGACCGCGAATCCGTAGGAGTGAATGGAGCCGCGGGCGGGGTCGGCGAAAAAGGGCTGCTGGGGCGTGTCCCGAACCAGCTCCCAGAATTCCCGCTGCGCCGATTGGGGGCGGAGCGCGTCGAAAATCAGGAAATGTAGCGAGGGGTGCGCGGAAGCCAGCGATGCGGAGGCCACCTGGAATTTCGCCGCGGCCTCTTTATGCATCAGTGCGTGCTGAAAGCCGCCGTATACGTCCCGCCCCAATAGATTTCGTTTAGTACCGTAACGCAAATCCACCCGCACGTTGGGAAGCTTTGAGAGATCCACGAAATCGGGATCGCGCAGAGCCGCTTCGAGAGCCTGTCGAGGGGTTTGGAGCATCTGCGAAAAGGATAACATTCTGCATCGTATTGGTCGCGCTTCCGCCGAATTGTTGCCGGGCAAAAAACGCGCATCACAGCGATATATTTGCGGATTTTCCTGCGACCGTGTTGCAGTTTTAGTTGTGAAGCTGCCGATGGGTGATAAAATCGTAAGTATATCGGTGAGATGCCGAATAGAGGAGCAAAGTTCTCATGACGAAAGCCGACTTAGTGAACATCATTGCGGAGAAAGCCAAGCTCCAACACAAGCAATCGGAAACGATCGTGAACCTCGTTTTCGACATGATGATCAATGCGTTGAAAAACAACGATCGAATCGAAATCCGCGGATTTGGTTCTTTCGTGAATCGTGAGTACGGCGCATATCAAGGCCGCAACCCCAAGACCGGCCAGGTAGTGAACGTAGCGCCGAAGCGAGTTCCCTTCTTCAAAGTGGGCAAAGAGCTCAAAGAGATGGTGGACTACGCGAAGAACCGCACCGCGACGACGGCCACCGAAAGCAAGTAACGCTTCATCGCCTGAAACTTGAGACCCACGCCCAAAGCGTGGGTTTTTCTTTTTCTCTACGACGACGAAGAATCTTTCGGGCCGCCGCCCGCGTATACCCCAGCACTTCGATTTTATTGATCTCGATGTAGTCGTCCATCACGGCGAACTCATGCCGGCCGCGCACGATCCGGGAAAACGGGCGCCGGTCCCAGAATTTTTTCCGTCCCTTCCACACGAGCCAGGCGATCGCCGAAGTTACCGCGCGAATGAAACGCTTGTAGCCACGAGGCGAAGAAAGCTGCACGTGGAGATGAATATGATTGGTGTGAACGGCATGATTCCAAATGTGCACTCCGTGCTTGCCGGCGAACTTGATCAAGATGGCATTCACGCGATTGAAGTGGTGCGGCTGACGGAAATTCCGGGAGCCTTTGGCCGCCGTAGATCGCACCACGAGGTGCATGGAATCCCGCGTGGAAAGGGGCCGCGGAGTGGATCGCCCGAGGCGGGTTTTCAACAGATCACCGCCGTAAGTAACCGTATTGCGCCGGTGAAGTGCATATCGCTTTTTCGTCGAGGCCCGCATGGGAGCGGGCAATGCAATGGCGGTGCCGCGCGGGGTGGCCGCTCTTCACGGGAAGAGCGCTGCACTCGGTAAGAATTTAAAACCGGTGGACGAAAATCCCTCCCAGCCCTCACGAATATCGTGAACGAAGGCCCTACTTAAACGCCAACCCCATCGTAATCACCGAGAGCAAAATGCAGTAAAATCCGAAGTACTGCCATCGTCCCTTTTCGAGCCAGCTCGAAAGCCACTTCAGCGCCACGAGCCCCGCGAGAAAGCTGAAAAACATTCCGATCAGGCCGGGCGTGAGGAGCGATCCCAGGCTCTCATGCAGGTCGCCCCGGTTTTTCAAAAGACGATGCCCCTCGAGAAAAATTGCGGCCGGCGTAAGCAGCACGGCGAGGGCGAAGCTGAAGTCTTCCGAAAGAGGGCGCGCCACTCCCCGGAGAAGCGACGCCGAAATGGTGGTGCCGGAACGCGACAAACCGCGGAACGGCAAGCAGAGGCCTTGCGCGAGACCGATGATCCAGGCGTCGCCGGTGCTCACTTCATTGCGGCCCCCATTTTTTTGGCCACGCAAGCCAGCGATTACGATCAGCACACCCGCAACGAACAAGCTCACCGCCACGAGCGGTAGCACCGCGAAAAGCGCTTCCACTTCCCCTTTGCTGTGGCCGAGAATCTTCTCGAGCACGATGTGCTCGATCAAGAACTTGAGTGCGAGGCCGAGAACTCCCGTGGCAAGGGTCGCGATCACGAGTGCTTTGACGAAACCGCGAAGCGCGGCCGGATCCTTCAGAAGCGCGAGCCAGCGCTTGGCGAAGTAGAGGAGCACCGCGAACATCGTGCCCGTGTGAAGCATTACCAAAAGGAAGGTCATTTCTGGGGCGCTCGGATCGAGTCCCATGGCGTGCTGGGCCAGAATCACGTGGGCCGAAGAAGAGACGGGGAGGAGCTCCGCGAGCCCCTGGAGTACCGCGAGGATGATGATCTGCAGAGTTGTCATGGAGAGATGGTAAAACGAAAAACGGGAAACAGGAATCACCTGTTTCCCGTTTCCTGCGCCGAACGATCAGGCGCGGTTCTTATACTCGTCTAAGGTAAACTCATCCACCTGAATCATTTCCCAGCGCACCTTCTCGGCGAGGGCCAGCACGTCGAACTCCTGCTTGGTGATCACATTCTGCTTCAGCGCCTCGTCGTACAGAGGAGCACCCTTGAGACGGGGGAGCTTCTTCGAACGAACGGCACGCTTCACCTTACGGTCGGTTTCTTCGGCCGCCTTCACGGTCACGAACGCGCGCTCCAGCTGGTAGAGGTGGTCGGACTTCATGTTTTCACCGGGGATGTACACACCCTGAATCATGCGGTCGCGCTGGGGGCCGGGAGTTTGGATGATCGCCGCAACTTGGGCACCCATGCCGTCGCTCGGGCCGCTGCTGATGCGGTTGATGCGGCTCCAGGAGCCGAGCACGCCGCGGAAGAACCACGAAATGCCGGGGGCCTTGAAGTTGTAGAAGAGGCCGTCGAACGCGGTTTGGATATTCGCGAACGCGGTTTCCAAAGCGAAACGCACTACCGGCAGATCTTCCTTCTTGGAGCCTTCCGCTTCCCAGCGGCGCATCACGGCCGAAGCCAAGTACATCCAGGAGAGGATGTCGGCGTAGCGGCCGGTGATCTTCTCCTTGAACTTCAACGTACCACCAAGAACGCCCATGCCCACGTCGGTCATGATAGCGAACGAAGCGGAAGCCCACACCAGCTTCTTATAGTAGGGCTTCAACGGGCCAACGCCCGAAGGCACACAGGCCAGGCGGCCGCGCGTGCAGGAGAGAACGATCGAGCGGAACAGGTTGCGTACCACGTGGCCGATATGGCCGAAGAAGGCGCGGTCGAAGCCCTGCAGGTCGCCGGCCTCCACTGTTTTCACTTCTTTGAAGGCGTAAGGGTGTGCACGAAGGGCACCTTGGCCGAAGATCATCAGGGTGCGCGTCATGATGTTCGCGCCTTCCACCGTGATCCCGATCGGGAGCGCGATGTAACCGGACGAAACCACGTTTTTCGGGCCACGCGTGATCCCGGAGCCACCGAGGATATCCATGCAGTCGATCACGGCCTTACGCATGATCTCCGTGGAGTTGTATTTCGCGATCGCGGTTACCACGGCGGGCTTAATGCCTTGATCGAGCGCGCCGCAGGTATAACGCCGCGAAGCTTCCAGTATGTACGCCGACGAAGCGATGCGAGCCATCGGCTCTTCCACACCTTCGAAACGACCGATCGGGATCCCGAACTGCTTGCGAATAGACGCGTGGGCCGAAGCCACCATCGCCGCCTGCTGCGTGCCGCCGGTGCTTTGCGAGGGCAGCGAAATTCCGCGGCCGGCGCCCAGGCATTCCATGAGCATTTTCCAGCCGCCGCCGGCGCCCTCTAAGCCGCCGATGATGGCTTCTTCCGCCGGCACGATCACGTCGTGGCCGCGGGTAGGGCAATTGTAGAAAGGCACGCCGAGCGGATCGTGGCGCAGGCCGAGCACTACGCCCTTGGTTGCGGAGGGGATCAGCGCGCAAGTGATCCCGAGATCTTCCCCTTTGCCGAGGAGGTTTTTGGGATCCTTTAGTTTAAAGGCGAGACCCAACACCGTGGATATCGCGGCGAGAGTGATCCAGCGCTTGTTCCAGTTGAGCTTCAAGTAGAGTTTGCCGTCGTCGCCCTTGAAGAGCTCGCCGGTGGCGGCGATGGCGCCCGCATCGGAGCCGGCGCCCGGCTCGGTGAGCGCGAAACAGGGGATATGCTGGCCGGTGGCGAGGCCCGGGAGCCAACGGTCTTTCTGGGGTTTCGTGCCGTAGTGATTGAGCAGCTCGGCGGGGCCGAGGGAGTTGGGCACCATGATGGTGATACCGCAGGTGATCGAGCGCGAAGAAACGAGCTTCACCACTTCCGAGTGGCAAAGCGCGGAGAAACCGAGGCCGCCGTATTCCTTGGGAATGATCATCCCGAAGAACTTTTCCTTCTTGATGTAGGTCATCACGTCTTCAGGAATTTCGCGCGTCTGCCAGATCTTCCAGTCGTCGATCATGTCGCAAAGCTTTTGGGTGGGGCCATCGATGAAGGCCTGCTCTTCGGGCGTGAGCGAAGGATAACTTTCCTTGCGGATGCGGTTCAAATCGGGCTTGCCGGAGAAAAGTTCGCCTTCCACCCAAACCACGCCGGCCTCGAGAGCCACGCGTTCGGTTTCGGAGATCTGCGGCAGGATTCCCTTCATCACTTTCATGATGATCCGGGAAACCAAAACGGCCCGCAGCGGCGGTAGGTTAAACAGAACCGCTACTACACCGAAAACCACCCATACGGGCACGGAGGCCCCTAGGCCAAACAAAAGCGCTGCGGCGAAGAGAGTCCACACGAAGAGCGGAGCTCCGAGAAAGCCGAGCGTAAAAATCAGAACCACGCTGGCGGCGAGGGTGAGGCAACAATGCGCCGTTAGGATGCCGTAGATCGCCATGAGCAAAACCTCCAAGGAATTTGCTTTAGTATATGCCCAACATATTGGATTCTTCGACGATTTCTTTGCCTCGGCTTAAGGCATTTCCTGAACAGAAGAACGCCGAGTCCGTCAAAGATTACCTGTTTGCGGAACCGAACTTAGATTCGAGAACTTCCGCCAGCTCGTTCTGCTCTTTCATGAGCTCGCGGAGTTCGTCTTCCGGACGAAGGCGCACGCGCGCCGCAAATCGTCCCTCTTTGAGTTCCCGCAAATGACGCGTGAGCGGCACCAGCGGCCCGTAGAAAAGATGGCTCACCAGCAATCCGAACAGCAGCGCGAGCGCCGCGGAAACCAGGTTGAGTACCAGGCCCATCGCCAACACTCCATTGAGCGTATCGTGCGTTTGCTCTACAAAATTTTTGAGAGAGGGATCCGCCGTAGGAATCCGGCTGAGACCACGGTCGAGGTTGTGCATCACGTTCACGAGCATCGCGCAGGAAAAAATCATCCCGGCCGTCATCAGGGCGAAGACGAGCCGCAATCGGGAGCCCTTCATGAAGCGGATGTTTCTCAGGCTCCGGCGGCGAGGCGGTTTGGTTTCTTGGCTCATGTCGTTATCCCTTTCATAGGCCCTGCTGAGTATTGAGGAGATTTTTGGTGTCGTCGATGGTCCACACATCGCAGCCCGAGCCGATCAGCACTTCACCGGCGGCGCCCGCCAGAAAGGCCTGCGCATCCATACCGAGGGGCGGCGGCAAGAGCGGCGTGGCGGTGGCCGGCGGGCAACCGAAAGTCGAAGAGGTGTTCTGGCTATCGTAGCGAGAGGTTCCGTAAGTGCCTGAATACCCCGACACCGTCGCGGACATGTCGGCATTCCAGCCCACAGTATAATAGCGGCGAAAGCCTTCCGGGATGAACTGCAATGCATCGAATGAAGAAATGTAGGACGAGTACTCGGAATAAAAAGACTTCTCCGACGAGTACACGTGCGCGAGATTGATCTTGGCTTCCGACTGGCGCGTTTTCGCTTGATAGCGGTTGTACATGGGGCCGGCCAGCGCAGCCAAGATGCCAATGATGGCCACCGTAATCATCATCTCGATTAGGGTGAAGCCGGCGTTTCTCAAATAGTGGGACTCACTTCGTCTAGGTAGAGCATCTCTTCGTCGGAAGAGTAGCGGAAGAGGCCGCCGTAGCGCCCCCAGTCGATCAAGGTATCGATGGCCGTTTTCGCGTTAATCGCGGGCTGTTTTTCCTGCAGCCACTCCACCACCTGGGAATAAGGGAGCGCGAGCTCTTCCTGATTCTGCAGGCGTTCCACCAATAGCTTTACCAAGCGCAGGCTTTGCAGCTGGATCTTAATGGTTTCCTTACGCGCGTTCACATCGCCCTGGGCGATTTGCTGGCCGAGCCGCGTGAGGATCACTTTTTGGTAGGGCGTATCGAGGAAGCCGATCAGCTCGGCCGCCTTCACGGTGGTGAGCGCTTCGGAAAAATCCTTTTCGATCAAGCGCGGTAGCTCGAATACGTCGAGCTGGCCTTTATGGTCGCTGAGCAGTTCCGTCAATCCGATTACGTCGGCGATCGGAACGGGGGGCAATACCCAGAGGGAAGAGGCTTCTTCCGCCGCGCTCATCACGTCGTCGCCGAGGATGGATTCGGTGAGCACGCTGTGTACACGGCGCACGAGCTGGGTGAACTGCCAGGAGTTTTCGTCGCGCGGGAAGATCAGCGGGTTTTGAAGATCGGCCTTCACGTTCTGCGGCGGTTTTCCCACCACCACGATCCGGTTCGCCATCGAGACGGCTTCTACGATGTCGTGCGTGATGAGAAGGATTCCTTTAAGGTTGGTTTCCTTCTTCTGCCAGATGTCGAGAACTTCACCGCGGAGGGTATCGGCGGTGAGAACGTCGAGCGCGGAGAAGGGTTCGTCCATGCAGAGGATCTTGGGATTCATCGCCATCGCTCGTGCGATCCCCACGCGCTGGCGCATTCCGCCGGAGAGCTCGCGCGGGTAGGCTTCTTCGAAGCCCTCCAAACCCACGAGGTCGATCGCCTGGGATACACGCTGGCGGCGCGTGCGTAAGCTGAAGCCCTGCGGGTAGAGACCGAACTCGATGTTCTCCGCCACGGTAAGCCAGGGAAAAAGGGCGGCGTCTTGGAACACGATCGCGATATCGCGATTGAGGCCGGTTAGCGGCTGGCCGTTCGACAAAACCTGGCCCTGGCTCGGGCGCACCAGGCCGCTCAGCAGTTTTAGAGTAGTGGATTTACCCGTGCCGCTCGCGCCGAGCAGCGCCACGATCTCGCCGGAATAAAGGCTGAGATTCAACCCATCGAGCACGGAAATAGACGTGCCCGTGCTCAAGCGATAGTCGAGCTTGAGGTCTTTAAGTTCTACAAGTGGTTGCGTATTTGGTTTCATCAGCCATCTAAACGATATTTCGTTTCCGCCACGTGGTAAAGCTTCGCCCAAAATACCCGGTTGAGAATCACGATCAGCACGATCATCACGCACACGGAGGCCATGAGGCCGGCGAAGTTGGTCGTCTCCGTGGCCCGCGTAATGTAAGCCCCCAGGCCCGGCGTAGTATGGGCCTGGCCGCGGAACACCACGTGCTCCGCCACGATGCAACCGTTCCAAGCGCCGCCGGCCGCCGTGATCAAGCCGGTTACAATCTGGGCATAAGTGCCCGGCAGGTACACACGGCGGAGAATATCGAAGGTGCCCATGCCGCTCGTGCGGGCCACTTCCACGAGATTCTCCGGCACGCTCGCGGCGCCCGAGATCACGTTGAAGAGCAGATGCCACTGCGCGCACATCATCATCAGAAAAATACTTCCCACCGAGAGGGGAATATTGAAATGGATGAAGAGAACCGTGAACAGCGGAAAGATCATCGGCGCGGGAAAGGCCGCGATCACCTGGATCACGGGCTGCACGCGCTTCACCACGGGCCCGCGACGCATGCCCAGCCAGAGCCCGAACGGCACCATGATCACTCCGCTCAGCGCCACCACTACTACCACGCGCAGCAGAGTCCAAATTGCGCTGAACACGATTTCGCGCCATTCCACCATCGAGAGGCCCGAGATCATCTCCACGGCCCCGAAAAGCCCCCACACGGTCAGGAGCGACGCCACCGCGAGAGCGGCGTAACCGAGGTTGCGGAACTGGGCCGAGTAGTTTCGTCCGCGGCGCCCGCGGCGGTGGTTCACGTAGAACTTCACCGCGTAGCGGCGTCGCATCGTACGGATGAAGTTCGTGATGCGTTTGGATTTGGCGAAAAAATTGAACACGCGCTCTTCGTCTTCGTCTTCATTTACTGGAGCCATGCGCTGAAAGCGCTCCGCCCAGCGGAGCAGGGGATTCCACACCAGGAAGTCGCTCAGCACGAGCACTACCACCATCAGGCCCGCGCCGGCGGCGATGGCCACGTAGTCGGCTTTGTCGGCCGCCAGGGCCATGAAAGATCCGAGTCCAACCAAGCTGAACGATCGATCGCCCAGCTTATAGCTTTCGCACACGGTGAGAAAAAACCAGCCGCTTGCCACGGATAGCATGCTGTTCCACACGATCGCATTCATCGCGTAAGGGAGCTCGAGCCGCAGGAGAATCCCGAGCGGGCCGTAGCCGTAAGAGCGGATTGTCTCGGTATATTCACGCGGAATGGTCTTGATGCTGCCGTAAAAGGCGAGCATCAGATTCCACGCCATCCCCGTGTAGAGCGTGAGAATCGCGGCGATCTCGAGCCCGGTGCGGCTTTCGGGAAAGAGGGCGAGGAAGGTGAGAACGAGGCCGGGCAGAAACGTGAGCACCGGGATGCTCTGGCCAATATCGATCACGGGCACCAGGATCACTTCCGCCAGGCGCGAATGCGCCGCCCAATAGCCCACCGCGAGGCTGGTAAAGAGGCAGAAGATGTAAGCGAGCACGATGCGGCTGAAGGAGAGGAAAAAGGCGTAGGGGAGAGAGCTGAGCGACAAATCGATCGGGGGCAGTGCCGAAACCGGGGCGGCCCAATTTCGCCCCACCGCCACCACCGCGACGAAGCTTCCGAACAGAAACCCAAAGGCGAGAATATCGGGCAAACTTACCCCGACTTTCCGCATTTGGATCCGCTTAGTCATCGTATTGTTTCCCTGAGATTTTCGTTACGCTTTGTACTATACCTGAGCCTAAATCCTTATGTCTTCCCACTTTCGCAAATCCCCGCTGCAAGCCAAACCCGGAACCAACTGGGCGATTCACCAAAAATCTACGCAGCAAACTTGGGCCAGTTTCGGCGGCCCAATTCGCATGGCCCGTGGCGCCGATGCCGTCGCGCTCGCCGCGAAGTGCCCTGTAGCGGCCATCGAAATTCCCGCGCACTGGCTCGTTCTTCCCACGGGTATTGATTTACAAGTGCACCTTCGTCATCCTGGGCAGCCCCACAAAGAAACTCTCGAGGGCGGTTTGGAAAGCGCCCTCTACGGCGGCTTCGATTCCATCGTTACGATGCCCAACACGAATCCCTTTCTCGATTCTCCGGAAGCGCTCGAAGCTGCCATCGCCGGCGCCCGCGACTTGGCCGCACGGTATCCGGTACGGATCGGCTTCACCGCCAGCGCCACTAAAGGTATGCAGGGACAAGAAGCTGCTCCCATCGAAGCCCTCGCCTCGGCCGGCGCAGTGGCCATCACCGACGACGGCTGGGGCGTGAAATCCGATAAAGCCCAAGCGGAAATCTTCGCCGCCTGCGCCCGCACCAACCTTCTTTTCCAGCAGCATGCCGAAGTTCACGGACACGGGGGCGTGGCCACGGCATCCGAATTCCAAAGGCGGGAAGGCCTCCCTGAGTATCCACGCTCCGCCGAGAGCGACATGGTGAAGCGGGACATCGAACTCCTTCGCCGCTCCCCCGGCGCGCGCTACCACATCCTTCACATCTCCACGCGGGAGACTCTCAATGAGATCCGCAAAGCGAAGCGGGAAGGCCTGCCCGTAACCGCCGAAGTTACGCCCCATCATCTCTTTTTCTCCAGTGACCAGATCCCGCCCGAGGGCGACAGCCTCAGCACCGCCTTCAAATTCAACCCACCGCTCTTCAGCGCGGAAGACAAAGCCGCCCTCCGGGAAGCGCTTCGCGACGGCACGATCGACTGCGTTTCGACCGACCACGCCCCTCACGAAAGCGAACTCAAACAGAAGGGCTGGCGGATCGCCCCGTTCGGAACCCGCGGGCTGGAAACCGCTCTTCCGGCGCTTCTTTCCCTGGTGAAGGAGGGGGAGCTCTCGATGAGCCGCCTCGTGGAAGTGTTCTCCACCGCCCCCCGCCGCGTGCTCGGCAAGGCCGATTTCGAGCATCCCACCGGGCTGCTCTTCGTGGATCCGAACGCCGCTTTCCGTGTGAGCGCAGAGGATCTCCCGGGAATTTCGCAAAACTCCTGCTTCCTGGGAACCAATCTACACGGAAAAATCGAGCTGCGCGCTGAGCCTGGGATGCTCTATGCGCGCGGTTAACGGGGAAGTATAATATCTCCATGGGTAACGAGCTCCTGAACAAAGCATTTTCGGCGGCGGTGGCGGCGAGGGATAATGCGCACGCTCCCTATTCGAAGTTTAAGGTCGGCGCCGCGCTTCTCCTCGCCGACGGCAGCATCGTTGCCGGCTGCAATGTGGAAAATTCGAGCTTCGGCGGAACCATCTGCGCCGAACGAAACGCCGTTTGCGCCTGCGTAGCCAAGTTCGGAAAGGTGAGCGCCACCGCGCTTGTGCTGGTAACCGAGCCCGTGGCTTCGCCGTGTGGGCTTTGTCTGCAGGTGATTTCCGAATTTTGCCCTGGCACGCTTCCGATTTATCTCTCCACGCCGGCGGGCCTGGGGAAAAGTGTTCGTCTCAACGAATTTCTGCCTTTGCCGTTTGGTCCGGAGCAGCTGAAGTAATGGATCCGATTCAGCCGAAATTCTTTCAGACCGCCTTCGATATCGAATGCGAGGGCGCCACGCTTAACCTTCGCGGCCTCGTATCGCCGGCCGGCATAACCAAGATCTACCTAGCGTCTGGCCTGCCCGAATTCTGGAAGTCGCGTATCGGAAGCAACGTAATGGTTCGCCTGGGCACCGCGGAAATTCCCGGCGTATTTCATCAGCAATACGTGGAACACGGCACCTTCTACGAAATTAAATTTCGCGAGCTCTCGCTCCCCGTGCTGGGATACCTCGAGCAAAGGATGAAAGCCGAGGGCGTTTCTCCCGGCTGGCAGCGCAAATACCCGCGCATTCCCGTGAAAGGCTTCGAAGACCCCGAACTTCCCGTGCCCAACCTCTGCATGGTTCGTTTCGTAGGGCAGGAAATTTTCGTGAACGTGATGAACTTCACGCTCGGTGGCTTGCGAATCGAAACGCTGGGGGACAGCCTGGCTGAGCTGAGAGTGGGCGCCGTGCTGCATTTCGATTTAATCACCAGCACCGGGGACATCTTGGCTAACCTTTCGGGTGAAGTGCGCAACATCGCCGTGCACGACCACAAAACACCGGAAGGCTCTTCCTTGACCCGCTCGTTCGGGATGCGCTTCGTGGATATGGATCCCGTGAACGAGCGAAAGTACCGTGCCTTGATCCGTGACTACTGCATGATTTTGCAGAAGCGGCTCACCAGTTAGGGAATTTCCCGCAGCGAGAAGTAAGAATCTCCGTCCATCACCGTGATGAATTTGGCGTTCGGGTTTCTCGTAATAATCGGCCCGATCTCGGCTCCATTCACCACCGCGATCACTTTGTATTCGACGTCGCGATCCTCAGTCGCCACCATTCCGGAAGCGCCGGAAGTAAGGTCAATCCGGGCTAGCTCACGGCTTTTTTCCAGCACCGTGAATCGCGAAGCGTAAGGCGAAACGTTGTGCACCGTAATGGTGCCCGCTAAGGCAGGCGAGGAAGTGAGAAGTAGGGCGAGGATTAAAGTTTTCATACGGAAAGGAATCGCAACGGCCGTGCCAGCGCCAAACGCGATGGAATCGATAGTTGAGGGTTTCCTTGCCGGATTTTCGGCAGGTTCCAACCGGGATTCCGGCTACAGATCCGCCGAACTCGCGGCGCCCTTATTCAGCCCTTCGTAAGCCACTACTTTCACATGTCCGCGCAAACCCGCATCGCGCAAAACGTCCAGCGCGAGTGCGCTCATGGTTTCGATCGAGGGCTCGGCGCTCGTGAGAATCACGCGGGAAGCGGGCAGGCGTCCCCAGAATTTGCCCTGCGAGCTCTCATAGCTTACTTCCGCGTAGCCCGTGTGCGTGGCGCGGCGGCGGCCGAGGGGAAGGTCGAGCTCGTTCTGGTTCAGCAGAGTAGGCACGGCCACGAAGTGAGCATCGCTCCACTCGGAGGCCAAGCGCGCTTCCCACGCCGGCGCACGCGCACCGCCCACCCACACTTCCACCGGATTGCGGTGGCCGTGGAAGAGGCGCTGGCAATTGCCGTCGTGATAGCGAAGTCCGTGCGTGTACCGAAAGTTGGCTTCTCCCAGGAAACGCTCCGGAGTGCGCAGAGTGAATTTCACGCCGCTCACATTGGCGGGCATGCGGGCGGGAGCGAGGCGCGCGAGGTGGGCTTCGATCGCGGCGGGGGTGATGGTCTCGTCTTCAAAGAGCTCCAAAGCGGAAGGCGGACACACGTAGTCCCACTGACCCCATTGAATACCGCCCGCCCGGGCCGCGGTTAAACCGGCGGGTATCAGAAGTTTGTGATCGCAAGACTCGTCTACCAACGCTTTAAGGGCTTTCTTGGCGGTGCTGAAATCGAAAAGGAAATCCTTAGAATCGAGCGAACCGAAGAGCTCAGCCGAAACGTAGAAGCTCGCGCCGCAAATCCCGAGCGCGCGATCCGCGATGGCGCAGTCGAGCACGGTGAAATCATTTAGAAAAAGACTGTGAAAAAGACTGCCAAAAAGGCTGGGCGTGGCCATGAGGGGGTTTTTGTAACACGCCCGCTCTGCCCGGCAAGAAATATTTGCCATCCGCAGCAAAGGGGGGGTAAATACTGAAAACAAATGCCGAACTCCAAATCCTGCCATCTCGATCCCCTGAAAATCCTCGATCACGTGCGGCCCACCCCCCTCAAAGACAACGGCCTCACCGACGAACAAAAGATCGAAAAGATCGCCGGCAATTTCAAAGAAATCATGGAGACCCTCGGCCTCGACCTCACCAACGACAGCCTGGCCGATAGCCCGAAGCGGGTGGCCAAGATGTACGTGCAGGAATACTTCAAGGGACTAAAACCGGAGAATTTCCCGCGCATCACCCTGATCGAAAACGAAATGCTCTACGACCAGATGGTCGTGGTGAGAGACATCAAAGTCCTCTCCTGCTGCGAGCACCATTTCGTGACGATCCACGGAGTAGCGCACGTGGCCTATATCCCGAGCCACGGCGTGGTGGGACTATCCAAGATCAACCGGATCACCGACTACTTCTCTCGCCGCCCGCAGGTGCAAGAACGCCTGACGAAACAGATCGCCGACTGCCTCGCCTATATCCTGAAAACGGAAGACGTGGCCGTTTTCATCAAGGCCAAACACTACTGCGTGATTTCTCGCGGCGTACAAGACATCAACTCCGAAACCATCACTTCCGACCTTCGCGGCGCCTTCAAAAACAACGCGGTAACGCGCGCGGAGTTTTTACAGATCTGTCTCTAGTGATGAGCCGCCGCCGCGCAGGCGAGCAGGCTAGCGTTGAACTCGGCCTGGCCACTGGTGGCGCTCGTGATGTCGAGCTGGAATTCGGAGCCGGCCTGGGTGAGCTGCATGTCGTCCGCCGTTTTCGCGAAACCCTGCCAAATTGGCGTGTAGTTCGAAGCGCGCAGGTATTTGTCGTAGGCCGCCTTCACGAGAAAAAACGCGCGATGTATTTTCCCGTTCTGGTTGAGGAAGCTCGCCGCCGCCGCGTGATTCACGCATTCCGGTACGGCCTGCGCCACGGTTCCCATGGGCCCGCTGTTGGAAGTGGTGGAGGTCCAGCCGAAGGCGAGTGCGTCGGGGTGGCCGGCCGCGTGCGCGGAGATCTGCGCTTGTACGCTGCCATGAATCGCCTTCGCCACCGAGCTTTGCAGTGCCGCGCGGGCTTGCGCCAAGCGCTCGAGCTGATTAGCGCAAACGGGCGGCAGACCGCGCCCATCCGGATCGCCCGGCAGAGTGAGGCAAGCGAAGTTGGAAGCCAGGTTGAGGTTGGCGATATTATCGAGGCTCGGGAGCGAAGAGCCGTTTTTGTCGAGCACTTGGCGAGCTACGGAATTGGTCACGAACGAGTAAATTACGCCGTGAACCGTGCCGTCGTCGGCCAGAACGGGGCTACCGGAATTGCCCTTGAGTACCGGGCAGTCTACGAGGAGGCTCGTCTGCGAAAGGCGATCCAGACGTTCGGAAAAAATCGCCGAATCGTACATCGATAAACAATCCACCTTTACCAGCTGGCCCATCATGCCACCCTCGAGCTCGCCCGGGTTGATCTTGTGCAGGTGATACATTTTATGGTCGTCAAAACCTGCCTGGCTTTGGCGCAGGATCGGGCGATTCGAAGCGTGGGCGAGCTGCAGGTAAGCGTAGTCTGCGCCTTCGGTTCCGCCGTCTTTGCGGCGGAAGAGCACTTTGCTGCAGGCGATTTGCTTGTCGAATTCGGGGTGAGCGGGATCATTGGCGAACGTGATCCATAGCCGGCCCGCGCAGTCGGAACCGTTGGTCACGAGATCAGCCGGGATGCAGTGGCCGTTCGTTACCAAGATATCAGGGCCTACTAAGGAGGCCGTGCA
>Ga0207125_10135_pt1 | contig 16680 bp, 13 predicted proteins | sample Alteio_BWMinHeat_19_FD_153556 | JGI IMG/M metagenome (GOLD analysis project Ga0207125, IMG submission 153556) | Enriched cells from forest soil in Barre Woods Harvard Forest LTER site, Petersham, Massachusetts, United States -... | ecosystem: Environmental > Terrestrial > Soil > Temperate forest >...
GCCCTTCCAATTTGAGAATCTTTTTTCCGTAATGCAAGAAGTGGCGGGGGCCGGATAGATGCGCTCTTGGATTTTCTTCGGCGTGCTGCTGGTTTTCTGCGTGGCCTTCATGGGTTCGTTTGGCGATTCCAGCGCCGGCCGTTATATCAGAGCCCGGGATGTGTCTTATGCTTTCGATGCAGGCGGGCACGCCGGTGCCGAGGAAATGTCCCGGGCGGAATTCTTTCCCTCACGGAACAAAATTGTAGACCCGGGGAGCCGCGTGATTTGGCTGAAGATAGCCGTACCGCGGGACGTTGCGAGCCTTGATCCCGATCGCGTCGTACTTTTCACCGGATCGAATGAGGCGGCGTATAGTTTTCATGCCTATATTCCGACGAAGAGTGGAATCCGGGATTTAGGGGAGTGCGACGCTCATTTTCAGTCGAATGAGTGTACTAATCCATCGTTGCAGTATGCCTATACCGTGGATCTCAAATCCGGTTTACCGCAGGAAATTTTGTTGAAGGTCGAGAGTGCGGGGAGTGGAATCTGGCCTCAGTTTTATTTCATGCCCCAAGCCTATTACCGGATTTCCAATCTTGAACTTCAAACAAGCCTCGGACTAGCCTGCGGAATTTTTATTATCGTGGCGATGATGAACCTTGTGTTCTTTTTCTCGCTTCGGGAAACAGGATTCCTGGTTTACGGCGGATTCTATCTGGTGATGTTCGCCTCGCTGTTGGTAAGCCGCGGATTCTGGGACGGGTTCGTTCCGGGATCTCGATGGTTGGAAGCATCTTTCATAACGTTGGCGCTCACGTACGCCCTCGCGGTTCTCGACCTGGCTTTTCTCACGGCTTTTTTCGGGCTAAGGCGCACCAATCCGCGGATATTCGGTGCAATCGTTTTTTTCTGGGGCTCGGCAGGGCTACTGAGCGTACTCTCCTTCATTCCGAGTTTTCGGGCTTTTGCCTGGAAAATGCTCGGCCCCATGGTGTGTATTTGGTTGGGGCTCGGGATTGCTACCTTATGCGTACTAATGAAAGAGCGCCGAAAGTGGGCCAGCGCGGTGGCCAGTGCTTGGTCAATTTCTATTTTAGGAAACCTAATCTGGATCGCGTTCGGGATGGGGCTGCTTTCGGGGCACTGGCTTCTTGGATATTTCAGTATTTTGGGGCGGGTTTGCGAATGCCTTATTCTCATGAATGTGGTGTTCATGAAGTTGCGCTTCTTCGTGGAGGAATCCGCGATTGCGAAAGCGAAGGCCCAGGAGGGCCGGGTTCTCCGCGCACTCTACCGAACGCTTTACCACGATATCTCCAACACCACGCAAGCCATCGCCGGCAGCTCGGCCGCGTTCGGAACGGCGGAGGATCCTGGGGAGCGGGCTAAGGCGGTGTCGAGGCTGAATTTGGCGGTGGCTTCGCAGGTTTCCATTGTTCGCGAAGCTCGTAAGAGCTGCGCACCGGGCATAGATGGACAAGTGCTCCAGCTCCAGGGCGTAAACTTGCGAGAGTCTCTCGAAAAGGTGAAAGCCCTTTACCGAGAGCTGACGGAGCGGTACGGAATTAAAGTCGATTTGGAGCTACCGCCCGAAACAGTGTTTGTACGGGCCGAGCCCCTGTGCCTGGTGCACCACGTTCTTTCGGTATTGCTCAACAGCCGCACCCGGATGGTGGGACATGGCGGCAGGGTAGAGTTGAAGGTGCGGCAAGGGGAAGCGCAGGTGGAGATCCTCATATCCGACTCAACCGGAGATACCAGCTTCGGCCGAGAGAGCGAGTTTAGTCTCGGGAATGCGCGAGACTTTGTCGAAATGTTCGGCGGAACCTTAGACTTTCACCGCGCAACAGTTAGTTCGAAGGGATTCGTTTCTCTGCGCCTTCAGCTGGAACCACCGGGCGGGCACGCTGCCCACAGCGATTCTCAGACGGCGCGGTCGAGTGATGCCTCTACCGTAAAGTAGCCCGCCGAAGTGGAAAATCGCACGGCCACGCAAGGGCCCGTTGCCCTGTGCTCCACGCAGTGGTTTGCTTCGCTGATGATGGAAGGGATGGCGGGTTTTATTTCGTAACCGTTTTCGTTCAAGGTTCGCTTGGCGTGGCCGAAAATCTGGCTGCAAAGTTCGGCGGCCGCATCCAGGATCTCCGGGCTTACTTCGCTGTACTTCTCGCCTAGCATCCCATTCACTACGGCGAGGAAGCAGGAGGTTTCGAAAGAGATCGCCATGCTGCCACATTGGCGCGAGCTGAGTATCTGCATAACGGCGCTTATATCGCCGCTGGGCATGTTCGCGTTGCGGATAAATATCTTTTCTTTGCTCGAGGAAATCTGGGCCGTGGTGCGGAGAACTTCGAGCGTGGATTCAATGAAGGTGTTCACCATCTTGGCATCGAAGGCGGGTGTCTGGTTTTTTGTAACCGGTTGCATCTTCCGCTGAAACCAGGAGCGCACGTTTTCGTCGGCCTTCTCTGGGCCGCAGCCTTCCACGGAGAGGTCTTTTAGGGAGGAAATCAGGTACATTTCGCGCTCATCGGCGAGAAGAAGAAAGTTCGAGGCCGGCCGAAGCTCCTTGGGGAGGGCCTGAATGGTTCTCAGGGATTCAATGCCGCTGCGTTTATCGAGTTCTTGGTCGATCACCATGAAATTAAAAAATTGTCGTGAGGCACGGTTGCAGGCGTCAACGCCATCCTGAGCTTCCACGATAAGGAGGGAGTCATTGGCCGTTTCGCGAAGGATGTCCCTGATTCGCAGTCGGCGGTCGCTGGTTTGGGCGGCAATTAGCGCGCAAAGTCTGCTCATAATTAGTAGTATCGCGTGAATACCGGCGGAAGTTGACGCAGCTAGGCCATATTTGCAATGCCTTTGAAGTTTTCCGGGATCCTGGCCCTTGAATTGTGGGCGCGACTGATTCAACGTTTAAGCAATGGCAAAGCTGCCCTTATTTCCCAAAATCGAACTCGCGGCGCTGGCGCGTTCTTATCTGCTTCGGCGGATCCTGCTGCTCGGCGTTCTCATGAGCTTCGCCTTTTCGGGCCTTTTTTCGGCGGTGCAAAGCCGGCGAACTTATCTTAAGGCCAAGAGCGCGGTTCTAACACGCGTTTCCGGCATGGAAGAAATTCTGGAACCCCAGCTTGAGCTCGCGCTTTGGAATCTCGATAGTGCTTCGGCGGAACGTGCCTTGCGAGTGATCGCGCGCGAAGTGCACGTGGCCGATGTTCGTATCGACGGTTCCGGCATGACACTTCCCTCCTTCAACAGTGGCGCGAATCCTGATTGGACCGAACTCCGGTTTCCGCTGGTGTACGAATCCAAAAACGAAAAAATTCCCGTAGGCACGCTGAAAATCTCGCTCACCACGGGAAGTATTTTTGAATCAACTGTGCACGAAATGCTGCTCACGATATTTTACAATTTCATAGAATTTCTCGTGATCGGGTTCTTCATCAGCCTGGTATTCCACCAGCAGGTAACCCTGAAGATTCTCGAGATTCAGCGGTCTTCGCACCGATTCAACGAAGAGCATCTTCGCCCGATTCTCGGCGCCAGCCTCGGAAGCCCTTTGGCGAGTGGCGGCTCAGAAACGGTGCGTCTTTCGGAAGACATTAAACAGCTACAGAGCAACTTCCTGGCGGCCATGCAGCGACAGAGAGAGACGGAAGCAAACAAGATCGCCGTGGAACTCCAGCTGGAACGGGAGCGCCAAAAGGTAAAGCTGGTGCAAAGGTTGCATTCCATTGGAGAGATCGCCACTCACGTGGCCCACGATTTCGCGAACCTTATGCTCGTGATCAGGGGAAATCTCAACGGAATGCGCACCCAGCTTAAGCCGGGAGACGCGCTCCACCGCTACACCGACGAAATCGACAAAGCGATCGAACGTGCTTATTCGCTCGTTTCCAAAATTCTCAGCCTAACCCGTGTTCAAGAAATAAAGCGCGGCCCATTCGAGCCTTATTTGGTTTTGAGGGACATCGAAAAGTTGCTGCGCACGGCGGTTGGGCAAGGTGTGGAAATTGACCTCCGCCTGGACTGCCAGGGGCGGAATGTGATGGCGGATCCAGCCGGCCTTGAAAATTCTTTGATTAATCTCTGCGTGAATGCCCGCGATGCGATGCCCGATGGGGGCACGATCGTAATTTCATCGGAGACGCGAAAAAAGGGCGACGAACTTTTTCTCGCGCTGTCGGTTCAAGACAGTGGGCCCGGCGTACCCGAAAATATTCGCGAGAAAATTTTCGAGCCATTTTTTACCACCAAGCCGCCCGGTCTTGGCAGCGGTCTTGGGCTGGCGCAGGTTTCGGAATTCTGCCGCGAGGCACATGGGTCGGTGGAGCTCAGCTCCTCGGATCGCGGCTCCGTTTTTACGCTGCTTCTTCCCATTCAAGCTTGAAAACTCTCAACGGGAACCCGTACCAGCAGCCCATTTGAGCTCTAGACGATGAACGGTTCCGTTGCGGATAATAATGTCGTGCCCGGCATCGAATTTTTTTCTCGCCCATTCGCCTTTTGGGTTTTTCGGGCTGAAGCCGATAAACGATTCCAGGCTTCCGGCTTTGAATGCGAAGCCTACTGGGGCGGAGGTTTCGGGAGTGATTATCGTCTTGGCCACAGGTTTAATGTTGTTGTGATTGACGATGGCAAAATCAAGGCGGCCGAGCGCCACTTTTTTGAGATTCGATTCTTCCGTGCCAGATTCGTCTAGCACGATTCCCCGCTTTTTCAGCGTCGCAACGCCGCTGGGATATTCGTAGCCCGGAACGATTCCCACGATGGAGCCCGCGGGGATTTCCGCTTCGGACTTTGCTTTAAGGGGTTTGGTGGTGTCGTAGTAGTAGTCGGATTGGCACACAAAGAGTGGCTTCTTCGAGAACACCACTTTTCCCTTAAATTCCGGAAGCCAGCTCATGCTCAGGCAGGCCGCGACCGCGCCGGCCATTAAGTTCGCTTTGCAGCGGGAGTAGGGCTGCACGCGAAATTTGATATCTACGTGAACCGCGGCGAAAGCTTCCCTTACTACATCGTTCGCGAAGCCGGTTCCATTTGCGGTCGACCACGGGTCTGCCGCGTCTTCCACCGCGATTTCGAGTGGCGGGGTAGAAGCTAGAACCGCCTGTGGCGGGAAAAAAACAAGGCAGGCCCAAACTAGGGCAAGGCGCAATTCAATAGGGGCACGGGCTTCGATGTTCTTTCCCTTTCTGCTTTGCAGTTACAACTTCGGCGATCCTTCCAGGAATTTTTTTACGTCTTCTATTTTGATTTTTCTGTCCCCAAATTTCACCAGGCCCTTTTCCGCCTCAAAAGAATTGGGGCAGCCGCTTCCGCCATCTACCCAGTGATATTGTTTGTCGCCCGCGAGGAGGAGCATCGTGTCACGCGCCGGAGTGATGGCAGCGCCCCACGAGTCGGTTCCATTGAGGTGATTTCCCTCGAGAGTGATTTCCTTCAAGGAAGGCGGGCCCTTGATCACGCGAATCACGCGCACCGTCTGAGGCTTGTCTTGGATAAACGAATTGGCGCGGGCCACCACTACCAGGAAAGAGGCTTGGTAAGCCTTGCCGAGATCGTATCCATTGAGGGAGTTGGCGATGCTCGCGGCGAATTGGCAGGGAACCGGCGAGGCGTGAGCGACGAGGGCGAGAAAGAGGGAAATCATCTCCCGATTCTCGCGGAATTTGCCTTGGCTGTAAATCGGCCTGCTCTGGCTAGTGTCTCCCAACCATGCAGGTAGAAATAGCAGCCGGCCGACTAAAGAAGCCTGCCGCCTTCCGCGGGCTTACACGGTATTCGCCGTTAAGATTTCTCCACCGGAATTCGGGCAATTCCATAATCTTTTCTGCCAAGTTAGCCGAAACATTCCTATAACCCGCGGGAATTAGAATGAACCGAGAGCGACTTCCATTGATCTTGGAGACCGCCGCCAGTGCGATCATCGCGGCGTTGTCGCTTCCCGTTCTGCTTCGCCTCTCCACCGTTGCGAATGATTCCTACGTCGCATGGAACCCCATGCAGTTGAACACGGCCTTTAGCTTCGTGGTTCTGGGCCTCGCGCTTTCTCTGCAAGCATTCAAGTTTTTCCCGTCCTCCCGGATCCCCGCCGCGTTTCTCTGCACGGTAGGCTCGCTCAATCTGCTGGAGCATTTTTTCGGGCTGAATCTGGGAATCGATCAGATATGCCAGTGGATGCCGGCCGTAACTCTCCCCGAGCACCCGGGGCGCATGGCTCCCAACACCGCCGCGAGTTTCATCGCCGAAGGTTTTGCCCTCTTCTTGCTTTCGAAGAAACGACTAAGCGGGCGGCGCTTGGTTTCGGCGGCTCTAGCGGCCTCGCTGCCTTGTACGATCGGCGTCTTTACGTTACTGGGCCGCTTGATGGTGGGTTTCGAGTCGGTTGACTCAGGCAGCTTCGCGCACGTTTCGATTCCCACGGCCATTGGAATGGCGATGGCGGGCGGCATTCTGGTGCGTCGTGCGCTTGCGGCTCTGGCGGCGAATCCGGAGGAATCATTCCGGCTCATTCCTGCCTGCACCACGATCGCGCTTTTTGTCGGAATCATCGGTCTTTGGCAAGCCCAGCTTCAGGCAGACGTGAGGTATCAGCGCGAGCGGGTAGCCGTGGAAGCCGAACGGGTGAGGCTCGAGATCAGCGAAACGCTGCTGCAAACTTCCCAGGCCCTTCAGCGTTTCAGCACGCGCGTGCAGTATTTGGGAACGAAAGACAAAAAATATCTCGAAATCGACAGCAATTCCTATCTCGCGCAGCTGCCGCTCTTAAAGCGGATCGGCATCTTGGACACGAATTACCGCGTATTGTGGTCGTATCCGCAAGGGATCAGCTTCCAGGTGAAAAATTTCGACGAAAGCTCCGATCCCGTTCGCCGCGAGGCGATCGAAGACGCCCGCTTCACCCACAAAGCATCTCTTAGCCGGGCAGTGACTTTGCGATCGGGAGGCCTGGGTTTCATCATGCCGGTTCCGATCTTTGCGGGCGGAAAATTCAGCGGAGTGGTTTACGCAAGCGTGGAAGCGAGTAGTCTCTTTCACAGCTTTGCAAACGACAAAGATTTTGCCATCGAAATCTACGAGGGGGGCCGGGAAATATTTCGGTCGGGCGAGAGCGTGTCGAGGTTCAACGAGCTAAAGCACCGCTCCGAAATTTCCTGGGGTAAAACCCGCTGGCAGATCGATGCGATTCCGACTTCGGCGTTTGTGGCCGCGAATCGGTCTGATGTGCCTTACTTCATTCTCTTTTTTGGCGTGATCACTTCGGTGATTTTTGGCGCCTTTTTGCAGAATTTGGTTTCCACTCGCAAGGAAGCGCTCGCCAATAGCGAAAGTGTAAAATTGCACAACCTTCGGATGCGCATCGCCCTCGAGGCGGGAAAGATGGGCGCCTGGAGCGTGAATGTCAAAACTGGCGAAGTTTGGCGCAGCGAGAATCACGATAAAATTTTCGGCCACTCGACGCCTCTTACCTACTGGGATCAAAAAACATTTATAGAGCACGTGCTGCCCGAAGACCGCGAAGCCGTAGTGGAATCCATTCGCCGGGCTATCCAGGATCGGGTCGCGAACTCCATCGATTTCCGAATTCGGCGTGCCGGTGATGATACGATTCGCTGGCTTTCCGTGATGACTCAGATCACCGGCCTAGAGAAGGGCACACCGGAAAAGCTGGTGGGCGTAGTGCGCGACGTTACCGAAGAAAAACAAATCGCACTCGACCGCCAGGCGGAACTGGATCTGCGCATGGGAATCCTCAGCGCCTCCAATATCGGCATAATCTCCACCGATGCGAACGGGATAATTTTGACTTTCAACGAAGCCGCTTCCCGCATGCTGGGCTACGCGCCTTCCGAAATTATCGGTCACGAAACCCCCGCTATTTTTCACGCCCTAGAGGAAACGATCGTGCGCGCGGAGCAACTCACGCGCGAACTGGGCAAAGAAATCGAGCCTGGCATCGATGCCTTCGTGGCTATCGCCAGAGACCTCAATATTCCCGACGAAGGCGAATGGACCTATATTCGCAAAGACGGATCGCGGTTTCCCGCTAGCTCTTCGGTGACGGTGCTTCGCGGCCCTTCCGGTGAAGTTACCGGCTATCTCGGGATGGTGGTGGACCTTACCGAGAAAAAGCGCGCTCAGGAACAATTGTTTCTCATGAGCGAACGCCTCACCCGCGTGATCGAAGCCTCGGGGGAGGGAATATTTGAGCGGGAGTACGGGCCAGATGGGGCAGTGGAGTTCGTAGATGCTCAGGCGAAACGGATTTTCGGATTCGGCGAGAATGAGGCGGTAGACATTCAAAAGCTCTCGCAGAAAATTCCCCCTGAAGACCTCGCGGCTGCCCAAGACGTGGTAAATCGGCATTTAGATAAGGGCACCGCCGGTTACGAAGTCGAATTCCGGATTCATTCGAAAGAGAACGGCGGCCAGGTTCGGTGGGTTCAGACCCGCGGCCGGGTGCTGAAGCGGCCAGGAATGCCGCCGCTCCTCGTATCGACGGTGAAAGATATCACCGAAGCGGTGGCTAAGCGCCAGCAGCTCCGTGACGCGCTCCACGTGGCCGAGGAAGCCACCCGCGTGAAGGCGGAATTTCTGGCTAACATGAGCCACGAAATTCGCACCCCGCTAAACGGCGTGATCGGGATGGCGGATCTGCTTCTTGAAACGCCGCTCGAGAAAGAACAGAAAAACTACGCGCGGATCATTCAGCAGTCGGGCGCCGCACTTCTTGCGCTTGTAAACGATATCCTCGACTTCTCGAAAATCGAGGCGGGCAAGCTGGAGCTGGAAAGCGTTCCTTTCTCGCTCTGCCAGCTGGTAGAAGGCCAAGCCGACGTGCTCGTAGCTAAAGCGAAAGAAAAGGGCCTCTCCCTCATGACCTTCGTAGCCGGCGATCTACCCGCGAACCTCGTGGGTGATCCCGGACGGATCGGGCAGATTCTTCTGAATCTCACCAGTAACGCGATTAAATTTTCCCAAAAGGGCGGGGTTTCCATTCGCGTTATGCGCAGCCCGCTGAAATCTGCCGACGGGCAGTCCTTCGTAAGATTTGAAGTAGAGGATTCCGGGATCGGCCTCACCCCGGAAATTCGCGAGAAACTTTTTCAGCCTTTCGTGCAGGCCGACGAGTCGATGGCGCGTAAATACGGTGGCACCGGTCTCGGGCTTTCGATTTGCCGTCGCCTGGCGCAATCGATGAAGGGCGAGATTGACGTCGAAAGCGTCAGTGGCAAGGGCTCTCGCTTCTGGTTCGATATTCCTTTCGACTTTGGCGGCGAAGAAGGAACCGCCGCCGCTTTACGGAAGGCGCTCGCGGCACCCGAAACGATTCGCGTATTGGTAGTCGACGACGATCCCGTAGTGACCGATATTCTCGGCCGCTATTTGGATTCCTGGGGAATGCGAAGCGGACCCCCCTCCGATTTCGACGGGGCGCTAGCGGCGATGCGCAAGGCAACGTTGGCCGGCCAGCCTTACTCCCTCGCCTTGATCGGCTTTGGGCAGAGAGGGGAGCAGGGGATTAGTCTGCCGCAAGAAATTCAGCGCGAATTCGGCTCGGCCGCCCCTAGGCTGATTTTGATGAATGAGTTTGGGGCGAGCGTGAAGGAGCCCGTGGCCTTGGCCGCGGGTTTCTCGCAGGCCGTGAGCAAGCCGGTGAAGCAATCGAGTTTGTTCGATGCGATCGTGAAAGCTATGAATGGCCAAGTCGCGCCTGCGCCCGTTTCCGAAGTCACCGATGCCACTCAAACCAAAGAACGAGCCGCCGCGGGCGCCCGGATTCTCCTGGCCGACGACGTTCCCGTGAACCAGATGGTTACGATGAAGATGCTGGAAAGCCTCGGGTATGCCGCGCACGCAACGGCGAATGGCTTCGAAGTTCTCGACGCGCTCTCGCGTGTTCACTACGACCTCGTGCTGATGGATTGCCAAATGCCCGAGATGGACGGATTCGAAGCGACTCGCCGGATCCGCGCGCATACCGATCCGCGGATCGCTAAAATCCCCGTCGTGGCGCTCACGGCAAACGCTATGGCGGGTGACGACAAGAAATGCCTGGCTGCGGGCATGGACGACTATCTTTCGAAGCCGATGAAAAAAGAGGCCTTACGGGCTAAGCTCGAAAAGTGGCTCGTGACAGGGCGAAAAGAAGCGGCTTAAAGCCCAGAAGCCTGCACTTCCCGGAGTAGCTCGCTCACGACGGGAGAATACGAAACTTTATCCAGGGCGGAAGATCCAGGCAGGAGCTCCACGAGTTTTTGCAGCAGGTCTTCGGTGGTCAGGATACCTACGATATTTTTTTTGTCGTCGGTAACTAAAAGAGCGGAGATCTTTTCTTTGATCATTCCCTGCACAGCCTCGCGGAGGGGGAGGTTTTGATTCACGGTGATCACCGGCCAGCTCATGAAGGCGCTTACCTCTCCCGTCGACGGAGGGCGCATCTGGCCGGGATGGCGGGCGCGTTGTACGTCGCGGTCGGAGAGAATGCCCACCACCGTACCTACGTCGTTAATTACGGGAAGGTGACGAAAACCGCGGCTTTCCATCAGCGAGGCGGCTTCTTCGAGTGAAGTGGTGATGTTTACGGTCACCAGATCCCGGGTCATGGAGGATTTTACGTCAGGCATGGGTTTCTCCTTTAGTTGCGCCCGTCATTCGAGCGGTCTTCCATCATGGCGCGCATCATGGGTGATCGAGTGTGGGCCAGGTGCCCGAGAATGGAGTTGGCTTGGTCCACTCCGTTGAAGAGAAGGGAGAGACGGCGTTTTTCCAGGTTTTTGAGGCGTTTCTTGATCAGGGCTACTTCATCGATGCTGTAGTCGGGAGAGAGTAGCTCCTCCACGAGCACGGAACGGAGCCGCAGTTCCTGTTTGGTGATTTCTCTTGTTTGCGCCGAGATGGAAGTGTGTAGATCGGCAAGTTTTTGTTTCTGATCGGCGTTCAGGTCGGCGTCGTTTTCGATGAGTCGATCGGCTTCGCTACGCAGATCAGCGTTGTTGTGTACGTTGGTTTCCTGGGCCACTTTAGTATCGATTGCTTTTTGTGTGCCGGAACAACCGCTGAGGGCGGCGAAGGCGAGGGCTAGAATTACGAGAGCGCGGCGTGTCTGAATGTTCACAATAAACCTCGGTTTAGAAAGCGTTGAAGTTGTCTTCGAGGAATTGAATGTCCATCGCGTCCCGGAGCATTCCGTTCCGCCCGATTAGCTCATTTGTTTGGTTAGCGGCGTCGAAAATCGTATCGAGGCGTTCGTCGGAAAGTTTGGCGAGACGGTGCTTCACTGCGCTGATCTCTTTGTGGTTGGGTTTTTCGGTGAGAACGTCTTTAATCAAAACCGAACGGAGCTTTACCGACTCCGCGGCGATCGCGCTCAACTTGTCGTGCACTTGCTGCCGGAGAGCGTCGAGCTTTTCTTTTTGTTCCGCACTGAGGCCGGAAGTGCGTTTCACAATCTGGCTTTCTTTTTCGTTCAGCGTTTTACCGCTGGTGACATCCGTTTCCGCCGCCACCTTTGCATCGAGCTGTTTGTTCTGCGCGGATGACGCGCAAGCCTGCAAGGCGGCGACGAGCAGTAGGGGGGCTAATTTCTTCATGGCTTCATCCTTTTGGGGGTGGACTTCGAAAGCATCACGCGGCCAGGTATCAAGGTTCGTGCCAGGAAAAATCGGGGGGCTAACCCGCGGCGTGGTGGAAAGGCAGAACGCCGCCGGGATGGAATGCCCCGTGCGCGGCGGTTATGCCCCGGCGTGGTATGATTTCCTGCATGGAAGCTTCCAAGAAACCGCTTGGCGCCAAGCTGGGCATCAAAGCCGGCCAGCGAGTTGCCGTGCTGCATCCGCCGAAAAGTTACAAGCTCAGCGGCCTTCCCGCGAGAGTGGAGCTGAAGAATCGGCTCACCGGTGGAGCGTTCGATCTCGTGCAGGCCTTTTATGAGAAAGAGCGTGTATTCAGAAGCGAACTCGGGGATTTGCGAAAATCAATCCTCGCCAGCGGCAGCGTGTGGGTGTGCTGGAAAAAAGGTGGCGTTACCGATCTCGACCGAGATTCCATTGCGGCGCTGGCGCTCAAGGCAGGCCTGGAGGGCGTTGCCACTTGCGCGGTGAGCGACGAATGGTCGGCCCTCCGCCTCATGCTGCCAGCGGCGAAACGAAAAGCCTAACACGGTTCAAGGGTGAGGTTTTCTGCCCACCAGAGCTTCTTCTCTAGAGCGCGCCTGCTACCATTAAAGGGACGCGAGAGGAGTTCGCCTCGATGGTGCCGTTTTTCTTTTTCGTTATTTCTTTGGGATGGGGAATCTCGCCGGCCCTGGCTGGCCATTCGAGCCGAGATTGGAACACGTATTGGGAGGAGATTTCCCCTTCTCAGCTTCCCGCCCTTACTCCCGAAGGCGATCTTCCCACTTTCACGCTGGCGGTGAATCGCCAGATTGAAAACTGTCAGGAGTACTCGGCGGGAAAATTCGCTCACTGCGCGAGCGAGGCGGATCCCGTGCAGCTCGTGTGCGATGTGCCCGTGCTGGAAAAGCTGCGCGATCTGGCGGCAAGCAGCGACGGATGGAGCGCCTTCTATACCGGGGCCAAAAAGGCGTTTCGCTGGTATCGATTCAAATCGGCGGGCAGCAACGAGGTTCAATTCACCGGGTACAATGCCCCCCTCTTCGAAGGCACGCTCGCGCCCGATGCACAGCATCCGTATCCGCTCTACAACCGCCCTTCCGATCTAGTGAGCGTAAAGGGTCTCAACGGCGACATGCTCTGGAAAAAGCGATTGCCCGACGGTTCCCTCGTGCCCTACGACGATCGCAAGACCATCGACGTAGGCCGCACTCTGGCGGGCAAGGGGCTGGAAGTGGCCTACATGGAATTTCCTTCCGACATTCTCCGGCTGCATATCGAAGGTTCAGGCGTATTCGAAGTGCGGATGCCCGGGGGAGGCGTGAAACAGTACGGAGTAAATTTCGCCGGTAAGAACGGGCTCCCGTTCGTGTCGGTGTTCAAATACCTTCGCGACAAAGGCGTGGACAAAAAATATCTCACATTTCCCGGTCTCAAACAGTACTTCGCCGATTTCCCCGACGACATGTGGCCCGACCTCGTAACCGACCCTGCCTATACCTTTTTCTCCCTGAGCGACGAACCCCCGTGCGGCGCCTCCCGCGCTTATCTCACGGGCGGACACTCCCTCGCCGTTGACCCCTCTCGTTTCCCCTTGGGAAGCGCCGGATTTTTTTCCGCGCAACGCCCGGTGGCGGGATCCGATCCCAACGGCACGAACGCGCCCTCGCAGCCCTTCTCTCGCTTCGGATTCGCGCAAGACACCGGCGGCGCCATCCAGGGCGGCCACGTCGATATCTACTGGGGAACGGACGATTACGCCGAGCTTGCTTCGAATCTGATGGGGAGCAAGGGGACACTCTACATGATGAAAATAGCTCCTTAATTCGGATATCAGATATCGGATATCTGATATCCGATATCCGAACTAGGGCGCTGGCCGCCCGCCAACCAGTCGCTTCATCACGTCGGCGAGATTGCAGCGCTCTAGAAAAATTTCTTCCTCCCTTAGTTGTAGTTTCAGTTCTCCTCCCCCGATTTCTCGGTCCCCCACGATTAGTTTCGCCAAGGGGCGAAGGCGGTGGGCATGTCTTATTCGTTTCGCTAGGCTTCCCACACTTGCGTCTACCTCCGCCCGAATTCCGAGTTGAATCAGCTCCCGCGCCGCCGCTTCCGCGAACGGAGCGTGCGCCTCTCCTACGGGGATCACGAAGAGCTGCACCGGTGCCAGCCATGCGGGAAGACGGCCCTTAAAACGCTCCAGCAGCAAGGCCACCATTCGCTCCACGGATCCGATCGGCGCGCGGTGAATCACCCATGGCTCTTCCTCTTCTCCCTTTTTATTTACGAAGGCGAGGCCGAAGCGGCTTGCCGCCTGGAAATCCAGTTGAACGCTAGCCACGGATTCTTCCCGGCCCGCGAGGGAGATTTGGAGGTCGATCTTGGGGCCGTAGAATGCCGCTTCGCTGCTCGCTTCAAAATAGGGAAGACCAAGTTTCTCCAACGCCTCTCGCAGCAGCTCCTCACAGTGGCGCCAGAGAAGGGGATCTCCTTCGAAGTTCGCCGGATCGTGTTTCGAAAGCCGGTAGCGATAGCCGCTGAGCCCCAGTGCTTGGCAGCAGTGTTCCTGCAAGCGGAGCACCGCTTCGAGCTCGGATGGCACCTGGGATCGCGCCGCGTAGATATGCGCATCGTTTTGACAGAGGCCTCGCACCCGGCTTAGGCCGTGGAGCGAGCCGCTGTTTTCGCGGCGGTATACCTGGCCGAATTCCGCGAATCGCAGAGGCAGCTGACGATAGCTCCGCGGAGCGGCGGCGAAAACCCGGTGATGGTGCGGGCAGTTCATCGGCCGCAGAAAGAGCTCGGCCTGGCTTTCCGGATCCCGCATCGGCGGAAACATGTTGTTGCGAAAGCAGGCGAGGTGGCCCGATTTTTCGTACAGCTCTGATCGGGCCAAGTGCGGGCTCTGTACGCGGAGGTAGCCACGGCGCCGCTCGCAGTCGCGGAGAAAATTTTCGAGCTCCTCGCGAATGGCCACGCCACGCGGCAGCCATACGGGGAGGCCGCTCCCGATTTGCTCATCAAAGAAATAGAGTTCCATTTCACCGGCGATTTGCCGGTGATCTTCACGAAAAGACATAAAAATACCCCTAGCGGCCCAGTGCGGGCCGAAATTGAAAAAATTGTTTTGAGTTTAGCGGTGCCCCGGAGGGCGAAAGAATTTAGTACCCGCTAGGGGTAGTAGTGCTGATGGAGCGGCTGTGGAAGAGATGAAATCTCATAGCTAAGAACATTATCGGCGAAAGAGGGAAAAAACTCAAGATGTCGCTATTCGCTAATTGTGCTCCATGAGCTAGGATGGGGGGGTGAAAAAAATCGATCCGCAACAATGGCTGGCTGAATCCGTAATTCCTCTTTGGCTGAAAAAAGGCCTCGATACAACGGTAGGCGGATTCGTGGAGAACCTCTCGCACGATGCCGAGTTTATTCCGGGCCCGCGCCGCTGCATGGTTCAGGCCCGGCAGATTTACAGCATGGCGGTGGCCGCGCGCCTAAAGGCCGGCGATTCGGAAGCACTCCGCTTGGCGGCGGCGGAAGGCTCGGCTCTTCTCATGAACCGATTCTCCTGCGGCGATGGATCCTTCCGGTACTCGATTACGGAAACCGGCGCCCCGCTCGACGAAACTCCGGATCTCTATGGACAAGCGTTTGCCTTGTTCGGCCTCGCGGAATCTTTTTCCCTCCAGCCCGATCCCGCATTCCGCGAAAGAGCGAAGAAGCTTGTGGCGTACCTTCGCCGAGAGCGTTCGGTGAAGGGCGGCGGCTTCACAGAAATTGAAAACGGAAAACCGGTATATCGTTCGAATCCCCACATGCACCTTTTCGAGGCGGCCCTCGCATGGCAGGAATATGATCCGGCTCCCGAATGGCAGGCGCTCGCCGGCGAGATCCTAGAACTTTGCCTCACTCGTTTCATCGAACCGGCAAGCGGGGCCTTGGCGGAATACTTCACGGATTCTTGGGAGCGCGAAACGGAGGGCGGCCGTTTCATTTACGAGCCGGGTCACCTTTGTGAATGGTCATGGCTGATGGGGCGATACCAGCAGCTTTGCGGGCGCAATCTGGAGACAGTGCGAAAACGCCTTTTCGACCTCAGCGAAAAAACTGGACTCGACTCCGCCCGCGGAGTGCTCATCGATCAGGTGTGGAGCGGGGGCGCAAGCAAGCTGCGAAGCGCCCGGTTCTGGCCGCAGTGTGAGCGGATCAAAGCGGCATCGCAACTGGGCCGAGCGGAGGAAGCCCGCGCCGGAATGGCGGCCTTGTTCCGCTATTTCGATACGAAGGTGCCTGGCCTCTGGAACGATACCTGGGACGAAAACGGAACTTTCCGGATGCAGCCGGTGAAATCGAGTTCGCTGTATCACATCATCGGGGCGATTTCGGAATTTGCTAAGTTCCCGAAGTAAGCGGCACGATCACCACGAAGCGCGCGCCTCCGCCCGGGGCGGTCTCCACCGAAATGGTGCCCCCGTGCGCAGAGATGATCGCCTTCGCGATGTAAAGCCCGATGCCTAGCCCGCTGATGCGGCCGGGGTCTACGCCTCGCTCAAAACGGCCGAACACGCGTTCGCGATCTTCTACCGCAACTCCGGGCCCGTGGTCGGTAACGGCAAGTTGAGCACGGCCATTGAGGGTTCGGCTCAGTTCCACCTTCACGTTTTTTCCCGGCGCATATTTCAAGGCATTCGAAAGCAGGTTCGAAATCACCTGCTCGATACGGTGGCCGTCGAGGCGGCCGGTAAGCGCCGGTTCGATACTTAATTCTAGAGGAGTATTGGCCTGTTCGAACTGCGGGGCAACGCGCAGGCCAACCTCTTGCACGAGGGCGCTCAGGTCGAGAGGCTCGGAGCGGAGCGAGAGCTTCGAAAGGTCGATCCGGGAGGTGTCGAGCATCTCTTCCACCAGGTCGTTGATGCGCAAAAGCTGGCGTTCGAGGAAAAGGGAAAACTTTTTCACCTGTTCGGGGCTCGAGCGTGATTCTCCGCCCTGAATGAGCATCTGCGCCTGAAGAAGCATCGAGGTGATCGGAGTTTTCAGTTCGTGAGAGGCGAGCGACAAAAACTCGTCGCGGCGCTGG
>Ga0207125_10136_pt1 | contig 16617 bp, 15 predicted proteins | sample Alteio_BWMinHeat_19_FD_153556 | JGI IMG/M metagenome (GOLD analysis project Ga0207125, IMG submission 153556) | Enriched cells from forest soil in Barre Woods Harvard Forest LTER site, Petersham, Massachusetts, United States -... | ecosystem: Environmental > Terrestrial > Soil > Temperate forest >...
ATGCGGATGAGCCGGCAGCGAAGGTGGTCGTGATTCCGACGCCCGAAGAAGTGTTCGAAAAAGGCGTGATGAAGCAGGATGAAGTCAAGAAGATCATCGACCTTCTTACGCTGCCGCCGATCAAGCAGGCACGATCGACCGAGTCTCTCGTCCGCGTCGAGCAAGTGTTGCCATTTATGGTTTCCGCGATGCAGGACTACCGCAACGACGTGCCAATCGATCGAATCAAAAAGGATCCGAGCAAGTATCCAGTGCGATTTGCCGCGATCGATGCGCTGGAGAAGTTGCGGAGCCTCACGGCTGGCGGCCTTGCTTTGCCAACCGAGCTTCGCGAAAGCGATCGAACGGATGCGGCGAAGGCGGGATTGGGCAAGCTTCAGCGTGGCCCGGCTCGCGTCATGGAAACACTTGAGGCTCTGGTCGCGTCGCTGCAAAAAGCAGTCGAGGAGCGATGAAATTGAGGCATCGGGAGGGTGCATCGACCCGGATTGCGCCTTCGGCCCGCTGCGTAGTCGGTTTATGTGCTAGATTTTACGTGGGTTTCGGAGAGGATGCATGGCCGACACAAAAAGCCGATCGCGACGCCGTGATCGCGGAGCAGCCGTGGGACAAGAGCTGATACTTCAGGCCGGAGCGGAACCCTTCCCGGGCTATCGCCTCCTGCATGTACTCGGCCGCGGCGGATATGCCGAAGTCTGGGCTGCGGAGCATGACGGTTCGCAGGTCGCGCTCAAGTTCATGAAAAACCGCGACCCGAGCATCGCCGCGAAAGAAGTTCGCGCCATCCAGTCGATGCGCGCATTTCGCCATCCTCATCTCGTGCGCATCGACCAAGTTTGGTCCATCAGCGGGTTCGTGGTCTTCTCGATGGAAATGGCCGAGGGCAGCCTGATGGATCTGCTCTATGCCTACCACGACGAGACCGGCGGACCGATTCCTCCTGTTCCAGTCTGCCGATACATGGCCCAAGCCGCCGAAGCGATTGATTTCTTGAATGCGCGGCATCATCTGGTCGACGGGGCCCGGCTCGGCTTTCAGCACGGCGACATCAAGCCGAGCAACATCCTCGTGTTTGGCAACAACACCGTGAAACTCGCGGATTTCGGCCTGGCCGTGCCGATGACCATGTCGCGCGTGAACCGCACGCCATGCGGAACTGTAACCTATGCCGCAGCCGAAGTGTTCCAAGGCTGGCTCACCGATCGCTCCGACCAATATTCGCTGGCGGTGTCGTACTGCTTGCTTCGCGGCGGGCGAATGCCGTTCAACGACTCGCCAGCCTCGTTCCGCGATCCGTACACGCGTCCGCAGCCGGATTTGACGATGCTTCCCGAAGCGGAAAGGCCGGCCATCGCTCGGGCCCTCTCTCCGGTCCCGCAAGACCGCTGGATCAACTGCCTGGCAATGGTCGATACGCTCGCGCGAATTCACAACGTCGATCTCATGGATCTCGCCGTTTCCCGCTGATCCGCTTCCCCGCTGAGCGCCCCGACTCAGTCCGATCAATCGCCGTAATGCCGCTCGCTTTTATCAAATTGGCGATGGCGTCACCGGAACGCCAAAGCGTCTTCCGAAGACTTGCGGTCTTTCACGTCCTGCTCGTTGCCGGCATCGGTCTTGCGGTCGAGTATCTGCCGGGAGTCCCGCTCGGCAATATGGGTAACGCGCTGATAATTGCCGGAATCATCGAAGGCGCGGCGTTGATTGGATGGCGATTGGCACAAATGCCCAAGAGTCAATCGCTTGAGTTCTTACTGGTCAGTCCCATTCAGCCGCGGCGCGTTTTTGTGGCCGAAGCGATGGCCGGAATTGGCCGGCTTGCGCTCGTCACGCTCTGCGGCCTGCCGTTGTTGCTGGTGATGACATTTGCGGGAAAGGTGTATTTCAGCGACATTCTGCCGTTGACGATGATGCCATTTCTTTGGGGCTGCATCGCCGGGCTCGGACTGACCGTGTGGGCGTATGAGAGCCTCGGCATTCGGCGGTGGGGCGAGCGAATCACGATCCTACTGATTCTTACCTATCTCATTGTCGGCGTTCTGGCTGCCGAACGATTGAGCGTCTGGCTGTCGGTCTTGCCGTGGCAAGTCGGCGAAGTAATTTATCGCGCTATTTTTCTCGGCGCGCAGTACAACCCGTTCGGCGTGCTGGAGTATTGGCTATCTCCCACCCGGAACGCCGAGCTCGCTGCCGAGCGTATCATATTTGTTTCTAGCGGCTCGGTCGCGTTGATATTGCTTTTGCTTACGCGCGGAGCGTTTCGACTCAAAAGTCATTTTCACGACCTTCACTACCGGCCGATATCGACTTCGCGCAAGGACCAATCCCACTTGATCGGCAATCGGCCGCTGGCGTGGTGGTCGGTTCGCCGGGTCATGAAATACTCAGGTCGAATGAATATCTGGCTCGCTGGAGGATTCGGCCTTCTTTACGCGGCCTACATCATGCTCGCCGACCATTGGCCGGTCTGGATGGGTCGAATGGTATTCGAGATCTTCGAACGGATGGGCGGAGTACCTGCGATTTCGACCGGCCTGGCAGTGCTCGCGGCAGTGCCGGCCGCGTTTCAATATGGACTTTGGGACGCGAGTGCCCAGGATCGGGGGCGGCGCTTGGAGTTGCTTTTGCTCACCGAATTGGATGGCGTCGATTTTTGGGGCGCCGCGCTCGCGGCTGCCTGGCGTCGCGGTCGAGGATATTTCCTTGTCGCCGCGATTCTCTGGCTGGCCATGGGTCTTTCAGGACGGGCATCGCCGATCCAAATTGCGATGGCGGCAAGCGCGGGCTGCCTGCTTTGGGCGTTCTCGTTCGCGGTTGGCTTCCGGGCCTTTTCGAAGGGCATCCAAGCGAATGGAATGGGCACGCTTCTTACCATTGGATCGCCGCTGCTCGCGGCTGGACTGATCGCCTTGAAAATTCCGATCCTGGCTACGCTTCTGCCGCCCGGCGCAATTTATCTCGCGCTGACGCGCGAGCCTTCGCTGATGTGGATTCCAGGGCCGCTTATTATCTCATTGCTCACGCTCATGATCGCCGTTTCGGCGCGCCAAACATGTCTCGCCGACCTTCGAGGCTGGCTCGATCAGAATCAGGGCAATCGCGCTATCGGATAGAGTGTACTCATCTCGCTCCGCGAGATGAAATCCCTCACGCGGAGCGTAAGGAGTACTCTAAAAACCGCGCCGCCGAGAAAGCGCTATTGTTGGCAACCGCAGGCAGGCGGAGCGAAATTAGCGCAGCCGGGCTGATAACCCGTAGCGGCCGGGGCGCAACCGCAAGCCGGCTGGCACTGTTGTCGGCACGTCGGTTCGTGATTTCGCTCATACCAGCGGTCGCACAGTTCACATCCCGACATTGTCGCCAGCGCCATCACGCCAGCCAAAAACCAGCGCACTCTGCCTTGCATCGCTCAGCCCCCTCGATTCGAAGGACTTCTTCCCGTTTTCGAATTTGCGGAGGGGCCGATAACTTTTCCTAAAGTTTCTGTCAAGCGCAACCGACAAGCGTTCGGCAAGTGACATTATTTCAGCCGAAAACGGAAGATTGTTGGTGCGGAGGCGATTATTCAAGCCTTCGGCCGGCGGTCATCGGTCCGGGCAAGCCACTTTTGAATTTTGGCCAGTTCTTTGTCCCAATCGCTGCCGTGCCGCACTCGGCCGAAGGCGTCATAGAGCAAGTCAAACGTTTCCACGAGGTGGCGGACCTGGTCGATGCGTTCTTCGAGTCGAGTTCGGTCCTGTTCCTCTTTCGGCGGCGGCATCTTGCATGCGCCGATGGCGAGCGTTTCCGCATGCTGCGTGAAATCATATTGCTCGTCGTTGCGCACGAGCGTGATGCCAACCTTTCGCGGCAATTTCCCCGCCTGAATCGCGCGGCGAGCCTCGGGCAGGCGGGTTGGACCATCGCTCGAGATCGTTTCATGTCCCGTTTGGCCGCGGGGACATTCGAGCGTCAGCGTCCGGGCGAGCATCAAGGTGACCTCGGACCCATCGGCGACCTTGAGCGTGGCGGATTCGTTCTCCGTCAGATACCAAAGCCACAGCAGGAATTCATTGCCGAGAAAATCGCGACTGTCTTCATCTGCAATCCATGCCAGATCCGACGGAGTCAGGCCCGGCAAGAACGGCGACGGCGATGCATCGTCGACACTCCGAGTCTGTTTTCGAAGCTCGGCGAGCCGATACGATTGCTTTCCAGCTGACAGGGCCTCGAACCCCATTCCAAACGTCACTTCGAAGAGCGAATAAAGCTGATCGACGACCGTTACCGACGTCGTGCCGACAAGCAATTCATTCGACTTCGCGTCCCACAACAGCGGAACAAGCTTGCGCCGCGTAAATCGCCCGTCCTTCGCCTCGTGCTCCAATCGCTCGAGCGCCGCTGCTTTCGCTTCTCGCTTTTGCCGAACGTTTGGTTTGCTGTCGCCTTTTGACCGCGTCCGGCCTTTCAATTCGATCTGGTAATACGCTTGCAACAAGTCGGACGGGATCTTGAGCGAATCGACGCGAAGACAGAACTGCAGCGCCTCGTTGACAATGTTTTTTTCCAATTCGAATGACGTGTCAAGGATATGATCGCCCGCGGTCCAGCCCACCTCAACACCGTCCGCCGACGCGAGACGTTCTCTACCCGCCGATCGTTTCTTCAATTCCGACAGATGCTCGGGCCCGAAAATGCCTGGTGATGGCCCATCGATGCGATACCTGGTGAATGTGACTCGGCCCGAAAGAAAACCCATGAAAGCCTCGGCAGCAAAGAAAAACGCGAGAGGCGGCAGTCACTCATCTTGCGACTGCCGCCTCTCGCATGAAATCGACGCAGGTGAGCCTAATGGGCTGACCCGACCATGATTTCCTCGGGTTCCACGTCCTCATCCTTGCGGGCCATTTCATCGAGGATGACGGGGTGCCAGGATCGACTGCGCGACTCGAACGGCACGTAATTTTCCCTTGCCCAGCGGCGGAGTCGTAGCTCTTCGATGAGATCGACCTCCGCCATTGCTACACTCACCATAAATCGACTCCACTGGTACTGGGAAAATCGGACACGCAAAAATACAGTTCCGTTACATGCAGAAAATCTATATCGGACACCCACCTCAAGGCAAGCATGAATTTCATCTTCTGGCCGAACGATTGAGGCCAGTTCCCTGCCAAATTACGCCCGTTTCCTGACCGTCACGCATTGCGCCGGCGGCAACATCGTTATGTTCAGCCGCACTCTTGCATTCTCGCTATTCAGGACTTATCGTGATCGTGCAAGGGGTGCCGCCATTATGCTAGAGGTACAAGCCATGAAAACTGCCGGGAACCGCCTGTTTGCCGCATTTGCCGCGACAGTTTTTCTGGCGACGCACGGCTCTGCCCAGGACAGTATTTCGCGAAAAGATTTGGATGGAAAACTGGACGCAGCACTATTCAACGTTGCTCAGATCGGCACGAATCTATTCAACGACAAAAATGATATCGATGGCTGTGCCCGGCTGTATGAGGGAGCGCTGAGGGCTGTTTTGCCGCTTTTGGATAACCGAACAGAACTGAAAGACCGAGTTGAAAACGCCTTCAAAAAGGCCGAGCGGCAGAACGAGGCCGATCGCGCCCACACCTTCCGCGACGCGATTGATGATATTCGCGCGACGATCCGACCCGGTTCAGGATCCGGACCATCGGTCCCAAAGAAAACTCCCGAATCTGAGTCCAAGCCAAATACTCCGGCACCAAATCCGAATGTCCGGCCTCCATTGGGATCACAACCGCTTCAGACCGGGAGTTTGTGGACCCGGCTCGGTGGAACGGACAAGATTCGCCAATTCGTAAACGATGCTGTCGCGAATATGGCAGCCGAGCCCAAGTTGAATTTATCGCGCGGCGAGAGGTATACGGATAACGCGAAGCTCGCGGCGTCACTCATTGACTACATCAGTTCTCTTTCGGGCGGGCCGTTCAAATACAAAGGCAAGGACATGAAAACGGCTCATGCGGGCATGCAAATCACCGAAGAGCAGTTCAATATTTTCCGCGCAAAACTTGCCGCGGCGATGCAGAATGAGAGTTTGAAAATTGATCCGAAGGCGGTCGCGGAATTCCTTGCACATGTTGATGCGACGAAAAAAGAAATCGTTGAAAAATAGCGATCATTGTCGCCGCAACGCCAATCCGCATTCTGGCGAATGCAGCTACGGCTTTCGGCTGTAGCTGCATTCGCCAGAACGCGGATTTCGGTCACTCGGCGCGAAACGTCAATTCATCTCGCGAGCGATCGTAGTCCACCGTGATCTTCTGCCCATCGCGCACTTCGCCTGAGAGCAGCTTGCGCGCGAGCGCTGTTTCCAACTCGCGCTGTATCACGCGCTTCAGCGGCCGCGCCCCGTACGTCGGCTCGTAACCCACCTTGACGATGTGCGTCTTGGCGGCGTCCGTCAGGTGAATTTCGATATGACGCTCTTCCAACCGCCTCTGAAGGCTCACAAGTTGAATCTCGACGATCTTCGCCAGTTGGTTCTCGGTCAGCGAGTGGAAGACGATGATCTCGTCCACCCGATTGAGGAACTCCGGCCGGAACGCCTTGCGCAACTCCTCTGTGACGGCGTCTTTCATGCGGTCGTAAATCTCGCCGATGAACGAACCCTTGTATTGAAGAATGCGCTGACTGCCGATGTTCGAAGTCATGATGACGATGGTGTTCTTGAAATCGACGGTTCGCCCCTGCCCATCGGTCAAACGTCCATCGTCCAACAGCTGAAGCAGCGTGTTGAAAACGTCCGGGTGAGCCTTCTCGATTTCGTCGAAGAGCAAGACGCAATACGGCCGGCGGCGCACGGCCTCCGTCAACTGGCCGCCTTCCTCGAATCCAACATAGCCGGGTGGCGCGCCGACAAGCCGCGAGACCGCGTGCTTCTCCTGGTATTCCGACATGTCGATTCGGACCATCGCCCGCTCGTCGTCGAACAAATACTCGGCGAGCGCACGCGCGAGTTCCGTTTTTCCGACGCCGGTCGGTCCCAGGAAAATGAACGAGCCGATCGGGCGGTTCGGATCCTTCAATCCTGCGCGGGCCCGCATGACGGCATCCGCGACCGCGTCGACGGCCTCGTCCTGACCGATCACGCGTTGATGAAGCTCCCCCGCCAAACCCAAAAGCTTCTGCTTCTCGCTCTCGAGTAACTTCGAAACCGGCACACCGGTCCAGCGGCTCACCACCTCGGCAATATCTTCTTCATCTACCTCGTTCTTTACCAGGCGGCGGCCGACCGTCGTCGCGCTCGCGGCTTTCTTGGCTTTGTCGATTTGCTCTTCGAGTTTTGGAATTCGATCGAATTTCAACTCGCTTGCCTTCGTCCAGTCGTATTGTTTCTCGGCCTGTTCCAACTGCAGCCGCAACGATTCGAGTTGCTCCTGCAGCTTGGGCACGCTGCCGGCGGACTGTTTTTCGGCCTTCCACTGCTCCTCGAGCTGGCTGTGACGAGCTTCGAGTTCCTCGATCTCGGATTGGATTTTGTTCAATCGCTCGCGCGAGGCCGAATCGGACTCCTTCCTCAGCGCCTCGCGCTCGATCTTCAGCATCGTCATGCGACGGAAGACCTCGTCCAGCTCGACCGGTTTGGAATCGATCTGCGTCCGGAGCTTCGCGGCCGCCTCATCCATCAGGTCGATAGCCTTGTCGGGAAGAAAGCGGTCGGCGATGTAGCGGTTCGAAAGGACGGCGGCGGCGACGAGGGCGCCGTCCTTGATTCGAACCTTGTGGTGGGCTTCGTAGCGTTCGCGCAAACCGCGCAGGATCGAGATCGTGTCTTCGACCGACGGCGCGTCGATCAGCACGGGTTGAAAGCGCCGCTCGAGAGCTGCGTCTTTTTCGATATGTTTGCGGTATTCGTCGAGCGTGGTAGCGCCGATGCAATGCAACTCGCCGCGCGCGAGCATCGGCTTGAGCAGGTTGCCGGCATCCATCGCCCCTTCGCCCTTGCCCGCTCCGACGACTGTGTGCAGCTCATCGATGAACAGGATGATTTCGCCCTGTGAACTGGTGACTTCTTTGAGCACGGCCTTCAATCGCTCTTCGAATTCGCCGCGGTACTTCGCTCCGGCGATCAACGCACCCATGTCGAGCGCGACGACGCGCTTTCGCTTCAGGCCCTCGGGCACGTCATCCTTGATAATGCGCACCGCCAGCCCCTCGACGATGGCAGTCTTGCCGACGCCGGGCTCGCCGATGAGGACCGGATTATTTTTCGTTCGCCGCGAGAGAACCTGGATCACGCGGCGAATCTCTTCGTCGCGGCCGATGACCGGGTCGAGCTTGTTTTGCCGGGCCAACTGAGTGAGATCTTTGCCATAGCGTTCGAGTGCCTCGAATGTGCCTTCGGGATTCTGCGTCGTGACACGCTGCTGGCCACGAACAGCCTTCATCGCCTCTTCGAGCTTGGCCCGATCGGCATTGAATTCGCGCAAGATCGACGCCGCCGCTCCATCGCCATTTGCGATGGTCAACAAGAGAATGTCCGCTGAGATAAAATCGTCCTTCCACTTCTTCGCTTCGTCCTCGGCCTTGCTTAGCAAGCGATTGAGGCGGCCGCTTACGATGAAGCGGTCTTCTTTCGCGGCTGAGCCTCCCACTTTCGGCAGCCGCTCGAGTTCGCGTTGCAAACGGATTTTGACCGCGTCGACTGAAATGCCAGCTCGCGCCAGCACCGCACTCGCCAGACCATTGTCCTGATCGAGCAACGCCATCAACAGGTGCTCGACATCAGTCTCTTGCTGGCCGAATCGATGCGTCAGTTGCTGCGACGCGCGCAGTGCTTCCGCCGCTTTTTCCGTGAATCTTTCAATGTTCATGTGCGAAAATCCCCCGCCGAGCCATGGTGGCGGCAATGCAAGCAAAAACCATACCTCATTTACGATCTACGAGTTAGAAAGCGTATCCGGCAAAAGGATGCACGAGAAATTCGAGGTTTTGCTCCATAAACAATGAGAACACTATCCCATTTTGGCGTTCAAGGCGACGAACATGGGCCGCAAATATCTGGCGTTTGACATCGAGACTGCCAAAGACGTTCCCGGCGAGGAGTTTATTTGGCGGCCCCATCGCCCGCTCGGCATTTCCTGCGCCGCGACGCTCGCGTCCGGGTCGAACCAACCGCGGCTATGGTACGGCAGGTCAACCGACGGCACGCCGGCCAAACAAATGAGCGTCGAAGACACGGCGCATTTGGTCAGATTTCTGACGCAAATGGCATCGGACGGCTTCACGATCCTGACCTGGAACGGCTTGGGCTTCGATTTCGATGTCATCGCTGAGGAATCGCAGTTGAAGCCGGAATGCACAAGCATCGCGCTCGGCCATGTCGACATGATGTTCCACCTAGTCTGCACACTAGGCTATCCGGTATCACTTCAGCGCGCGGCCGAAGGGATGGGGATCCCGGGCAAACCCGCGGGAATGACAGGCATTAAGGCTCCGAAGGCATGGGCCGAGGGGAAGCACCAAGAGGTATTGGATTACGTTTGTCAGGATGTTCGAATTGCGTTGCAAATTGCCCAGGCGGCGGAACAACTCCGACAATTTCAGTGGATTACGCAGCGCGGTTCGAAAAAATCCATACCGCTGTTGGCCGGATGGTTGACCGTTCAAGACGCAATAAGGCTGCCGGAACCCGACACATCTTGGATGGCCAAGCCGCTCTTACGCCGCGAGTTCTCCGGCTGGCTAACTGGCAACTGACTCGCAACGAACTATTTCTCCGATTTCGGAGCAAGAAAACTACGTCATTCGAGTCCAAATGATCCTGCCCACTTGGACGCCGGTCTCGTCAACCTCCACTTCCGCGACCCAGGCCTCGTAGCCGAGCTTTTCGGCTCGCGCCATTAGTTTTTCCTTTTCTGCGGCCGAGATATCCGATGGCTTCAAGAAGGTCCGGACCTGAACGAGGCGGTTTTGCTTCGACTTTCGCGCCTTGATGTCGTTTGCCCCTCTTGGCTTCGTGCTACGGCGACACTGGAAGCCCTGGCCCACGAGGGCAGTGACCACGTGATGTTGTCCATAGCCGCCGATTTCATCGAGATTCATTGCATATTCTCCACGAACGGCGCCAGCGCGCAGCGCGAACGAAGCGGCGTTCAATGCAGTCCCAGGTTGGTTCCAGCGAGTCGACAATCAGGAGGGCCGAACATTCAACCGTAAGTCTCTCTGATAGATATTAAATTGTAGCGCCGCTCGTCAAGGAGGTGAATCGAGCGGCTCGATGTGATCGAGGACTGAATCTTCGATGCTCAAGCGAGCGGTGAGTCATCGTACTGCGTCACAAACCCTCACGATCCTCGTCCGTCTGTCTCAATCGTTTCGCGTGCCCGATTCCGCAACCGCGCGAGCCAGAATCTCCCATGCCTCGCGCATCGATTCGTCGGCATTGCCCCAGGTGACGAGTTCGACGGCGCGTTCCTGCCGACGGATCGTCACCATCGCTTGCGATATCGCGACACGAAGCTCGCGCCATTCGGCGGGCGGTTCCTCATCCGGAAACGCAAGCTGGCCGTCGATCATGCGCATTTGCGCCGGCGAGGAATGAGATTCGAGCCAAATCCTGATGACTGGCCATTCCGGCACGCCGTTCGGGCATGGCACGATTTGACTCATCCCCATCGCAATTCCACCCCAACTAAGCGAGCGACTCGCCCGCGATCGGCCGCGGCAATGGCGCGATCGGTTCCGTTTCGAGTCGATAGAAATACTCGGCAAGCAAACCAGTTGTGATTGCGCCGCCGATGTGCCAAATCCAATGCGTGCCGAGACCGGGCAGAACCGGCGCGCTGACCGGATCGAGAAAGCGCATCAGGATCGAAAGCCCAAAACAGACGAGCGTCAACTTGATCAGGTTCAAATGGCGAAATCGAGTCCGGACCTGAACAATCACGACTGGGATCAGCACCAAGGCCGCCAGAACGAGGTAATGAAGAACGATCTGGACATGCGAGTGATCATCCATGAGGAAAAGCAAGGCAAAAAATACCAGGGCGACGAGCATGAGCAGAATGTGCCACGATTTCGGCCGAAGCCGAATCCACAAATATACGCTCCCCATGACCACGAGGATGCCGATCGGGACCACGTCGAGGAGAAAAAACGCAACGTACCGCCGCAGCCCATGATAGGCCGTCCCGCCAACGCCGCCAGCCAGGAGGATCGGCAGGCAAATACACAGAAACAGGTGCTGCCGGTACTGGCCGCGCATGCGCCACATCCAATACGCCGCCAGCGCAACGAAAATAAAGGCCGTGATCGCGTTACAGGGCTCGACGATCAAGCGACTGAAATCAGTCTCGACGTAGCGCGGACCGTGGTCCCAAGGCAGCCGTTCACCAAGTGGAACACTCGAAATGTCAATCGGCTCCGTCACAAATGCTCCCGCTCGGCAATTCAGCGCTTGTAGGAAACCTGCCCGGATTTCGTGTTCTTATTCAATCGGTTTTCGACGTGGAGTCCTTCGAGGATGAACTCGGAGGCGCTCGCCAACAGAGCTGATTCAGTCGCGGCCGTCGTTTGCGTGCCGGATTTTTCCAGCAAATGTATCGCTTCCTTCTTCAACAGGGGCACGCCGCCGAGGCGCTTCACATAATCGGCGCTCGGAACACGATCGCCCACCGCGAACGTTTGACCATTCTCAAACCATTCCACCAGCGGTTTGAACGACTTGACGTCGAAATAGGCGCCAAAGATGTTCTTGACGGCTTCGCCGATCAGTTTCTGGATGACGCGATCTTCCTGGCCGTCCTCGTCGCTCATCGTGAGTTCGATTTTCCCGCGTGAGCTGGAGACGAGATTGGACAAATCACTGACCCGCGGCGCGACCGGCGATTCCGGCAATAGCAATCCGCGCCGTTCGGCGTTTGACACCAAGTTTTCGGCATTCGCGATCGACATGCGGACGCTGACACCGGATTGTTGATTGACGGCGGGGCTTGCGCGGGCGACTCGCGCCATTTCTTCGACAACTTCGTTCATGAATTTCGGTACGACCACGCTCGCACCATCGCGTTCCATCCACGCGTTGGCATCGGTAATGGCCATGCCTAATTCACGGGTCAAGGGGTAGTGGGTGCGGATGACGCTGCCGATGCGGTCCTTGAGCGGTGTGACGATGCGGCCGCGATTTGTGTAGTCCTCGGGATTGGCACTGAAGACCATGCACAAATCGAGTTCCAGCCGGACGGGAAATCCTCGAATCTGGACGTCTCGCTCTTCGAGGACGTTGAACAAGCCGACTTGGATTTTGGGCCCAAGGTCCGGCAATTCGTTGATGCAATAGATACCCCGATTGGTGCGTGGGATCATGCCGTAGTGCATCGTCATCTCGTCGGAGAGATATCGACCTTCGGCGTGCTTGATCATGTCAATCTCGCCGATGAGGTCGGCGATGGTCACATCGGGGGTGGCGAGTTTCTCCTGGTAGCGGCGTTCGCGGCCAATCCATTCGATGGGAGTCGCGTCGCCCTCGCGAGTCAGATGGTCGCGGGCTTGGCGGCTGACCGGGGCGAACGGATTGTCGTTCACCTCGCTGCCAGCCACGACCGGAATTTGGTCGTCGAGCAATTGCACGAGCATGCGCAGCATTCGCGTCTTGGCCTGACCCCGAAGACCGAGGAAGAGCATATCGTGCTTGGACAGAATCGCGTTTTGAATTTGTGGAATGACGGTTTCGTCGTATCCAACAATTCCCGGAAAGAGTGTCTCGCCCTGGCGTAACTTGCGAATCAGATTGCGGCGCATCTCCGTTTTGACATCGATGATCTGGTAATTGCTGGCTTTGAGCTCCGCGAGCGTGCGCGGTCGATCCATGTCAGTCCATCCTCGTTGATATCCGGCGTGCGTGAATTTCGCTCTATCTGCATCATAGGGAAGTCGCCGACGTCCGATGTATCTAGGCGGCCGAGTCCAATTCTGGACCGGGCGAGCAGTCGTTGTGATTTAGGTGCGATGAAGGACGGAAATTCGCGCATCGTCAATTGGATTATGGCCCGAATGTGGCCCTACCCGCAGCGGCGCAAAGCCCATCGCATCCGCGTGTTATGGCTGGTGCCGCGATACTGGTAAAAGAAAAAAAGAAAACAACCTAGGGAGCTTGACAATGCAGGTGAAGATTACTAAGAAGCGAGCGCTTAGCTCCCGCCGAGCAACTTGGTCGCGGCGGAAGCCGGTGTCGAGACGCTGGATGGATCGGGCAATGGGCTGAATTTGGCTTGGCCAAAACTGCCTGTTCGTCATTAGTAATCAGGATGCAGTCGCGCCGTTTTGCTCCCGCAAGGAGATACGACTTGAATACCCAGATGTTCGGAAGCACAGCCCTGGTTCCCGCGCGTTTCGGGCGATCGGGCTTGGCACTCTGGTGGATTCCCGAATCGCTGCGATTCGAGAGAAGTCCACTATGCGCGGCCAAATCGCGCGACGATGAAGACGAGCCCGACGTCGAAGAAGACGATGACGAAAATGATGAAGACGACGAAGAAGAGGACGACGAAGACCTCGACGAGGATGAAGACGAGGACTTCGACGAAGAAGAGGAAGATTTCGACGAAGATTTTGACGAAGACTTCGACGAAGACGAGGACTTCGACGAAGATTTTGAGGACGAGGACGACGAACTCGATGAAGAGTTCGACGACGAGGACGATGACCTCGACGAGGACGACGACGACCTCGATGACGACGATGACGAAGAGGAAGAGGAAGAAGCGGACGACGCCGAATGATCGCCTACCGCTAGGCGGCCCTGTCAATCATCAGCTGAGATCGCCGGAGCAAGGTTGCCCGAGCGATCTCGCTTCATTGATGGGGCTGACGGCGATTCTTCTCTTTGCGTTCCCGAGCGCAGCCTAGTATACTCGAAATTGGGGCGGGGCGAAGATGCCCGGCTCTGCGCCTGCACAAGCTTCGATCGGGGGAGAGTCATGGCCAATTCCAACAGTCGGCCCGAGGACAGTCCTGTCCGCCCGGTAGGCGCGCCGAGCCTCGCGGAAATGGCCGAGCGTAGCCAACTCGACTTCGAGCTCGATTTCTTCGGCGCCGTCCTTTCGTCTCAGCCTAACTATGTCGACGTTCTCCGCGCGCATGCCACCAACCTGACGCTCAAGGGCCGGTACGAAGACGGCATGACCATCGATCAGCGCTTGATCCTGCTTCGCCCGAGCGATTATCTCGCCCATTACAACCTCGCCTGCAGCTATGCCCTGCTCCGCCAGCCCGATCTGGCCCTCAAGACGCTGCGGCGAGCGATCGAGCTCGGCTATCGCGACTTCCGCTACATGAAGCAGGACCGCGACCTGGAGTCCGTCCGCCGAGATCCCCGCTTCAAACAGCTGCTTCGCGAGTTCGAGAATCGCTAAACCTCCTTTGCCGCCACTTCCTTGCCCCGACTGTTCCGCCTGGCCACAATAATCGAATCTCAAGACCGGCGTTGGCCGGCGAAAACTGAGGGGCCACGGCATGCCGGCGACTGACGCGGGAAACGGCCAACTTTTCTCCGATCCATCTGCCAATCGGCTCCGCGAGTCATTCGCGGACAAGCCGCGCGCGTTGACCGACAAGCGAACGACGGTCACCGATGCGGTCAAGCGGCTCGTGCATGACGGCGACTACCTCGGTATCGGCGGATTCGGCACTAATCGAATTCCAACAGCCGTGGCCCACGAAATCGTGCGGCAGCGCAAGCAGAATCTGAGCTTCGCCGGACACACCGCGACCCACGATTTTCAGATTCTTGCCTCTGGAAACATGACAGGCCAAGGGCGCACGCTAGCCAATGTCGACGCCGCTTACATCGTTGGGCTCGAAGCACGCGGACTCTCGCCGCACGCACGCCGCGTCGTGGAGTCGGGCGACGTCCGCGTAACGGAATGGACAAACTACGCCCTTGCAGTTCGCCTTCAGGCGGCGGCGATGGGCGTGCCATTCCTGCCGACGCGCACGATGCTCGGTACGGACACCTTTCGCCATAGCGCCGCGAAAGTTATCGAATGCCCCTTTACCGGCGAACGACTGGCCGCTCTCCCAGCCCTTTCGCCCGACATCGCCGCCATCCACGTCCACGAAGCCGACCGTTTCGGCAACTCCCGCATCACCGGCACTACGGTCGCCGACCTGGAACTGGCGCGCGCTGCCAAGCGGTTGATCATCACCTGCGAACGACTGATCCCGCACGAAGACATCCGCCGCGATCCCGGCCGAACTGTCATCCCGTTTTTCTGCGTCGACGCCGTCTGCGAGGTGCCGTACGGCAGTTACCCGGGAAACATGCCGGGCGAATATTTCTCGGATGAAGCCCACTTGCGGCAATGGCTCGACGCCGAGCGCGAACTGGAGTCGTTCAAGGCGTTCCTCGATCGGTATCTTTTCGGCGTCAACGATTTCAACGAGTACCTCCAGCTTTGCGGCGGCATCGTCCGGATGCAGGAACTCAGGCGGCAGGAATTGTTGCTCGATCGCTGACCGTGTGTTACGAGACCCGCGTGGACTACAACTCGATCGAATTGATGATTTGCACGGCATCGCAAGCGCTCGAAGACGGCCGCACAGTCGTCGTCGGCACGGGCATCCCGTGCGCCGTGGCGATGCTCGCGCAGCGGACGCACGCTCCAAATCTCGTCGTGCTCTTCGAGGCGGGCGGCGTAGCTCCGATCTTGCCGACGATGCCGATCAGCGTCGGCGATTCGCGAACGTTCCATCGCGGCATCATGGCCAGCAGCATGGCGGAGATCATGCAGTTGTGCCAGCGCGGCATGGTCGACTACACGTTTCTGGGTGGCGCGCAAATCGACTGTTACGGCAATTTGAATTCAACCGTGATCGGATCGAATTACGAACGCCCCAAAGTGCGTCTTCCGGGCAGCGGCGGGGCCTGTGACCTGGCGTCGTTTTGCTGGCGCACGCTCGTGGTTACGATGCATGATCCGCGCCGCTTCGCCGCCAAGCTCGATTTCCTGACGACGCCCGGCTATCTCACCGGCCCCGGCGCTCGCGAAGCGGCCGGACTGCCGCCCGGCACCGGTCCCTTTCGCGTCGTCACCGACCTTGCCGTGCTCGGATACCAAGCGCAGAACAAACGCATGCAGGTGCTGTCGCTGCATCCGGGCGTGTCGCTCGATCAGGTTCGCAAGGCGACCGGCTTCGCGCTGGAAGTGGCGGATACGATCAGCGAAACTCCCAGGCCGAGTGTGGATCAGCTGAATATCCTGCGAACGGAAGTCGACCCGCACCGCTACGTCTTGGGTCGGGCGGGCTAGAATCGGTGCTTTCGTTTAGCCGCGAGGGGAGCTTTGCGACACGAGCGCGTGAAGCGACTCAACGACAACAAGAATCTTGGAGTGCGCAACATGGGCAAGCATCATTCGCCGCGGTTTCTCGCCATCGTCGATAGCGCGCGGAAGCAGATCAAGGAGACGACGGTCGACCAAATCAAAACGCGCATGGATCGCGGCGAGAAATTCGTGCTTGTCGATGTTCGCGAAGAGAGCGAGTACGCGAAAGATCATCTGCCAGGGGCAAAGCATCTCGGTAAAGGAATCATCGAGCGCGACATCGAGACGGTCGTGCCGGATCCTGCGACCGAAATCGTGCTCTACTGCGGCGGCG
>Ga0207125_10137_pt1 | contig 16607 bp, 15 predicted proteins | sample Alteio_BWMinHeat_19_FD_153556 | JGI IMG/M metagenome (GOLD analysis project Ga0207125, IMG submission 153556) | Enriched cells from forest soil in Barre Woods Harvard Forest LTER site, Petersham, Massachusetts, United States -... | ecosystem: Environmental > Terrestrial > Soil > Temperate forest >...
GGCGCTGCTCTGGGTTTACGAAGGGATGACGCAGTATCTCGGCAATGTGTTGTCGGCGCGATCCGGGCTCAGATCGCCGGAGCAATATCACGACTTGGTGGCGTTGACAGCCGCCTCCCTGGACTACACTTCAGGCCGCGACTGGAGGTCCACAGCGGATACGGCGATCGCGGCAAGCCTTCTGCGCAGTGACAGCCCGGCCTGGTCGAACTGGAGGCGCGGCCAGGACTACTACTTTGAGGGCGAGCTGCTGTGGCTGGACGCCGACACGCTGATTCGGAAGACAACCAAAAATCAGAAGTCGCTGAACGATTTCGAGCGTATCTTTCTCGGCAAGGGAGGGAACACCGGGCCGTTGATCGTGCCCTATTCCTTCGACGAACTCGTCGCCGACTTACAGCAGGTGATGCCCTATGACTGGGCGGCCTTCCTGCATGAGCGTGTAGACAAGATCCACCCCCATGCCGATCTGGCCGGGATCGAACAGGGCGGCTACAAGCTGGTCTATCGTGACCAGCCGAGCGCGGCGGAAAAATCGCTGGCTGAGGTCTTCGGGAAATATTTCGGCAGCGTGGATGCATGGTATTCCCTTGGCCTGACGGCGAACAGCGATGGAAGCATTCTCGATGTGCGCTGGAATGGACCGGCGGACAAGGCGCGGATCGTGCCGGGGTCGAAGATCATTGGCGTGAATGGAAAGATCTTTAGCAGCGATCTGCTGCGGGCCGCCATTCGCGACGCGAAAGGCAAGACGGAGCCGATCCACTTCATCGTGCAGTCGGACTCGTTCTTGACCAGCGCGGAGATCGATTACCACGACGGCGAGCGGTATCCAACTCTGGAACGGGTTGAAGGCACGCCGGCCTATCTGGATGACATCATCAAGCCGCTGGCGTCCTCTCCCCCGATTCCCCCCGACAAGAAAGATTAGGTGAACAGCGGCGCCGTTGGTGAATTTGGTCGTCGCCAGGCAAAGTACCTCGAGAGCGCGTTGGTGCGAGGGCGCTACGCTGCAGGAGGCGACGGCTTTCCTGCCAGATCGCAGGCCCGCCACATGTACCAGGAGGCTACCGACCTCCACGGCCGCCAGCGCTCGCCTCGCTTCAGCATGTCGTCGGCCGCGGGCAGCATTTCGTTCGTGAAGGGGTTGCGCTTCGACACTTTCCCAAAGGTGAGCGCGAAGCCTTTGCGAACCCCGTAGTCGCTCACCGGGAGCACATCCGGGCGGCCCAGCCGGAAGATCAGTAGCATCTCAACCGTCCACGGTCCAATGCCGCGAACCTCGGTCAGCCGCTCGATAATCTCTGCGTCGGACATGCGGCGAATGCGAGCCAGTGTCGGCACCGTGCCATCGATCGATTTGGCGGCCAGGTCGCGGATCGCTCGTGTCTTGCCGGCGGAGAGCCCTGCCGCCCGCAGTACCTCATCGCTGGCCTCCAGTACCTGTTCGGGCCGCGGGTGCAGATCGCCGAAAACAGCCAGCAGCCGCCGCAAAATCGTGGCCGCCGCCTTGCCGTTCAGCTGCTGATACACGATCGACTCCAGCAATGCCTCGAACGGCGAATGGGAGCTCTGCAGCTTGAGGGTATACGGGCCAGCGGCCGCAATCAGGCGGCCCAGGCGCGGATCGGCGGCGGTCAACTCGCGAACTGCGAGCGCGGCATCATAGCGGACGGGGCGGCGGCCATCGGTCATCTACGAGAGTGTATATGCAAGCGCCGCCAGGGTGGGCGACTGCTCTGCGGGGGCCCACGCGGACCGGAACAGTTCGTGAAGTTGGGCAAGGATTGCGAAACCGCGTGCCCGCCCAAAACATCCAGTTCCCCGTAGGAGTTTGCAGGCGGCGCTCGAGCCCTTTGGTAGGGAAGCTCCGCACATCGCAGGCTGCTCGTGTAAGGGTGGTGCAGAAGTGGGCGCAGTTCGTTCCAGTTGACCGAGAACAGGGGGCCAAATTTAGCCAGCCAGGGGGCAGGGCTTGCAAAGTCTTCGCGGCTGCTATATTCATTTTTTTGAAGGCTTTTTTTGCTGGGGGGAAGTCCTACCCCGAAATCGAGCTGCAAACATTGGCAGCAGAAGAGCATTTTTCCTTTAGCTAAGGGAGGCGGGGTCCACGTCGCAGCCGTTCCGCCGCGAGGGCGGGATTCTCCGGCGGGCCTGCTCGCTGGTAGAGAATTGAACGGCCGCAGGCATCCATCCTTGCCACACCTCAGCCAACGGGGATATGTTCTTGAACTCCATGACAAACCGAAACTGAGGAAGCAGGAACGCATTCATGGCGCAGATTTTTGACCGCAGCTCGAACGCGCTGGCCCGGATGAGCCTGGTCTTGACTGGATTGATTGTGATTGCCCTGGGAGTCACGCTGGATGAGCTGCAGCGATCCCCGTGGGTCACCCGGCAGGGGCAGCGCGCCGATCAGCCAATTCCGTTCAGCCATAAGCATCACGTCATGGGCCTGGGACTGCAGTGCCAGTACTGTCACGTGTCGGTCGAAAAATCGAGCTACGCCGGAATTCCTCCTACCAAGACCTGCATCAACTGCCACTCCCAAATCTGGACCAACGCCAATCTGCTGGAACCGGCCCGCAGCAGCTGGGTCACCGGTCAATCGATCATGTGGATCAAGATCCACGATTTGCCCGACTATGCTTACTTTAGTCATGAGATTCACGTAAACAAGGGACTCGGCTGCTCCTCCTGCCATGGGCGCGTCGACCAGATGCCCCTGATGTACCAGGAGAGCACGCTGCAGATGGAGTGGTGCCTGAACTGTCATCGCAATCCGGCCAAGAATCTGCGGCCGACCAACGAAATTTACAACATGGCGTGGACCGGCCCCTCAACCGACCGGCCCGTCTGGTGCGGCAGCGCTGGATCGAAGCCCGGCGTGCCCACCGCTGAGACCGTGAACTGTACCTCCAGCGATCCCAGTCAGACCGGAGGCCAGTTGGCCGCACTTCAAACTCCCGCGGCTCCCGGCCAGCCGGCCGCCGCGGTCAGCGACGCGCCCAGTTCCTCTGAGGCCGGCGCGGCGGGCGCGGCCACCATTGCCTACACCAAATTCACCGATCAGCTCGCGCTGGGAAACTACCTCGTGGATCAGTACCACATCCGCACGCCGCGGGAACTCAGCAGCTGCGAGGTCTGTCACCGATGAGTCATCCCGAGCAGCAACTGGCAGCTGAATCGCCGAACCAATCGAACTCTAACCGGGCAACCGTAAATCAGGAAAGACAAGAACATTCCATGCACCAGATGCCGGATGGGGACGGGAAGAGGAACGAACTTGTGCAAGTGGAGGCAGGCGTCGCCCAGCCTGCAGCCGGGCTCACTCTTGAAGCCGTTCGCGCCAAACTGAGCGGTCAGACGGGCAAGAAGTACTGGCGCAGCCTCGACGAGTTGGAAAATACGCCGGCCTTCCACGAGATGTTGCAGCGCGAGTTTCCGCAGCAAGTCTCGGAGTGGGTCGATCCGGTTTCGCGCCGCGGCTTTATGAAGCTGATGGGCGCCTCGTTGGCAATGGCCGGACTCGCCGGTTGCACCAAGCAGCCCGACGAGCCCATCTTTCCGTACATCAAGGCGCCCGAAGACCTGATTCTGGGCAAGCCGACCTACTTCGCGACCGCGTATCCCTTCCCAACCGGTGCGGTTCCGTTGCTGGTCAAGAGCGATGCCTACCGCCCCATCAAGCTCGATGGCAATCCCGAGCACCCATACAATCGGGGGACCTCCGATCCTCTGACCCAGGGAAGCCTGCTCGATCTTTACGACCCTGATCGTTCGCAACACGTCTCCTTCGAGGGCTCGAACCGCGAGTGGTCCGCGTTTCTTACCGAATATCGGACCAAACTCTCCGACGCCAAATCGAGCGGTGGTGCCGGCCTCTACTTCCTTTCCGGCACAATTACATCGCCCACGCTGGCAGCTCTCTGGAAGCAGGCCCAGGCCGTCTATCCCAACGCCAAGCTGGTGCAGTACGACCCCGTCAATCGCGACTCGGCCTACACCGCCGCGAAGACTGCCTTCGGCGATTACGCTGACGCACAGTACAAGCTCGACGCCGCAGACGTGATCGTTTCACTCGATGCGGACTTTCTGTCGGGCATAGCTCATCCCGGCTTCCACAAACTCGCAGCCGACTATTCGCGGCGCCGTAAGCTCGACGCCGGTGTGGCTATGAACCGGCTGTACTCGGTCGAGAGCACGCCCACCACGACTGGGATGAAAGCCGAACACCGGCTGGCCCTGCGCGCCGGCGACATTGCCGGCTTCGCCTCGGCGCTGGCAGCCGCGGTCGGAGCCGGCTCGGCTCCTTCGGGAAACACCTGGACCCCCGCGCAGCAGAAGTTTCTTGCCACCCTCGCCAAGGAACTGAAAGCCAACGCCGGCCAATCGGTCGTCATTCCCGGAGAGCAACAGTCTCCTGCGGTGCACCTGGCCGCGATTGCCATCAACCAGGCCCTGGGCAACGTCGGCAAGACGGTTGTCTACACCGACACGGTGAACCCGCTGCCTTCGATCCAGAACGACGATCTGAAGGCCCTGGTCGCCGACATGCATGCCGGCAAGGTGGAATGGCTCATCATCCTGAATGCGAATCCCGTCTACTCGACGCCTGCCGACCTGGGCTTTGAGAAGGCGCTCGACCACGTCAAGACTGTCGTTCACCTCGGCAGCCATCTCGACGAAACCGGCCAGATCGCGAACTGGCATGTCAACGGAACGCATTACCTCGAAGCCTGGAGCGACGCCCGCGCTTACGACGGTACCGTGACCATCCTGCAGCCGATGATCGACCCCCTCTATGACGGCAAGTCGGTGCACCACTTCTTCCAGTCCATGCTCGACAATCCCGACACTTCGGCCTACGAAGCGGTGCGCAGCAACTGGAAGCAGCAGCTTTCCGCCAAAGGCGACTTCGAACTCAATTGGCGCCGGGCGCTGCACGATGGATGGATCCCGGACACCGCCTTCCAGCCAAAGTCGGTCACTCCGAAGCCTAGCGCGCCCGATGTCCAGGCCGTCACCACGGCCTTGTTCCATGAAGGCTCCGCCGACACTTCCATCGAGGTCATCTTCCGCCCCGACCCGTCGCTCTACGACGGGCGCTTTGCGAACAACGGCTGGCTGCAGGAAGTGCCCAAGCCGGTCACGAACCTCTCCTGGGACAACGCCGCGCTGATGAGCAGGAACACGCAGGCGAAGCTCGACGTTGCCGAGGCGGACATTATCGAGATCGAGTTGAACGGTTACAAGGTTCGGGCGCCGGTACTCGCGGTTCCCGGTCACGCGGACGACTGCATCACCTTGCACCTTGGCTTCGGTCGCCGTAAGGCAGGCCGCGTCGGCAGCGGTGCCGGATTCAACGCCTACGCGATTCGCAACTCGGCGTCGCCGCTCTTTGCCGCAGGCGCCAAGGTGAGTAAGACCGGCGAGACCTTTGAACTGGCAGTGACCAAGAGTCACTACACCGACCAACGCGGACACTTTGCCGGCGGAGATGGCAGCGGTACCCATTCGCTCGAAGCCAACGAAGCGATTACGCGGCAGATCATCCGCTCGGCCACGCTCGAAGAGTTCAAGCAGAATCCCAACTTCGCCCACGAAGGCGAGGGCCGCGAAGATCCCGAAAAGGACACCAGCCTCTTCGCTTCGTACCGCTACGACAAGAACGCCTGGGGCATGTCCATCGACATGAACTCCTGCGTCGGTTGCAATGCCTGCATTGTCAGCTGCTATGCGGAGAACAACATTGCCGTGGTCGGCAAGCGACAGGTGAAGATCGGCCGTAACATGCAGTGGCTGCGCATCGACACCTACTTTGAAGGTGACCTGGCCGCGCCCCGCGCCCACTTCCAGCCGATGACCTGCCAGCATTGCGAGAATGCGCCCTGCGAACAGGTCTGCCCGGTCGGCGCCACCGTGCACACGCCGGAAGGCTTGAACACCATGGTCTACAACCGCTGCGTGGGCACCCGCTACTGCGCCAACAACTGCCCCTACAAGGTGCGCCGCTTCAACTTCCTGCTCTTCTCCGACTACGAAACCGAGAGCCTCAAGTTGATGCGCAACCCGGACGTAAGCGTGCGCAGCCGCGGCGTGATGGAGAAGTGCTCCTACTGCCTCCAGCGCATCACCGCGGCCAGGATCACCGCCGACAAGGAGAACCGCGAGGTTCGCGATGGAGAGATTGTGACTGCCTGCCAGCAGGCCTGCCCGACCGGCGCGATTGTCTTCGGCAACATCAACGACAAGAGCAGCCGCGTGGCGAAACTCAAGGCGCAGCAGCGCGACTACAGCGTCCTGGCTGACTTGAATACGCGCCCGCGCACCACGTATATCGCCGAAGTGACCAACCCCAATTCCGAATTAGACGAGGCCCGTGTCGAGCATGTGCCCCAGAACGGTTAACGCGCGCAAAAAGCGCGGCTAAGAGGTCGAAGCGAGCATGGCAACCAAAGACGCACCGACAAACGATCCGATGCTGGACCCGGTAACAGGCGAATACCGGGTCATTGCGCCGGGCCACACGTTCCGGTCGGTTACGGAAAAAATCTCCCGGGTTGTGCTTACCTCGCACACGCCCGTCGGCTGGTTTGGCGGGCTGCTCATCGCCGGCGGCGGCGCGATGCTGCTGCTGACCGCCGTCACTTGGCTGTTCCTGGTCGGCACCGGTATCTGGGGTATCACGCAACCGGTGGCCTGGGGCTTCGCCATCATCAATTTCGTCTGGTGGATCGGTATCGGTCACGCCGGCACGCTGATCTCCGCCATCCTGCTGCTCTTCAAGCAGAGCTGGCGCAACTCCATCAACCGTTTCGCCGAAGCCATGACGCTCTTTGCCGTGGTCTGTGCCGGCATGTTCCCTCTCATCCACGTAGGACGACCCTGGCTGGGTTACTGGCTCTTCCCCTATCCCAACACCATGAACGTGTGGCCGCAGTTCCGGTCGCCATTGCTGTGGGACGTCTTCGCGGTCTCTACCTACGCCACCATCTCGGTCGTCTTCTGGTACATCGGGCTGATCCCCGATCTGGGCACCATGCGCGACCGCGCCAAATCCCGGCTGGCTCAGTATCTCTTCGGCTGGGCGGCTCTCGGTTGGCGCGGCTCGGTTCGCCACTGGATGCGCTACGAGACCGCCTCCCTGCTGCTGGCCGGTCTGGCAACGCCGCTGGTGCTCTCCGTGCACACCGTCATCAGCTTCGATTTCGCGGTGGCGACCGTGCCCGGCTGGCATACCACCATCTTTCCGCCCTACTTCGTCGCCGGCGCCATCTACTCCGGCTTCGCTATGGTGCTCACGCTGGCCATTCCGATCCGCCGGTTCTACCACATGGAAGACTTGATCACCCTGCGCCACATCGACAACATGGCCAAGGTCATGCTGGCCACCGGCGGCATCGTCGCTTACGGCTACGGCATGGAAGTCTTCATGTCGTGGTACTCGGCCAGCCATTGGGAATTCTTCATGATGTGGAACCGCATGTTCGGACCCATGGGTTGGTCCTACGGCATCCTCATCTTCTGCAACATCGCCTTTCCGCTCACCACCCTGTGGTCGCGCAAGCTGCGCAAGAATGTCGGATTCATGTTCCTGATCTCCCTTATCGTCAATACCGGCATGTGGTTTGAACGCTTCGTCATTGTCGTCACCAGCCTCTATCGCGACTTCCTGCCGTCTTCCTGGGGCACCTACAAGGCGACCCGCTGGGATTACATGACCTTTGTCGGGACGCTCGGACTGTTCACCACCCTCTTCCTCCTCTTTGTGCGCTTCCTGCCCATGATTCCAATGTCGGAGATTCGAATGATGCTGCCGCAGGCTAAAGTGCGGACCGAACCAGAGCCTCTCCGCGAGGTAGGTGACTGATGCCCATGCGCGAAGGAACTTACGGCCTGCTGGCCGAGTTTGATACTCCCGGCGAACTGGTGACGGCGGCGCAGGCTGCCTATGGAACCGGCTACCGCCGCATGGACTGCTACACTCCCTATCCGGTCGAGGAAGCCGCGGAAGCGATCGGCTTTCATCGCAACAACGTCTCGCTGGTCTGTCTCATGGGGGGCCTGCTTGGACTGGCGGCCATGTTTGGACTGGAGACCTGGATCTCGGTCTGGGCCTACCCGCTGAACATCGGCGGCCGGCCTTACTATTCGTGGCCTGCGTTCGTCGTGCCCGCGTACGAATGGACCATTCTCTTTGCCGGCCTCTCGGCCGCTTTTGGCATGCTCGCCATGAACGGCCTGCCGACGCTCTATCATCCCTTGTTCAACGCACCCAACTTCCGCAGCGGCGCGACCACCGACAAGTTCTTCCTGTGCCTGGAAGCCAATGATCCGAAGTTCTCGCTCACCGACTCACGCGCCTTCCTCGAAGGCTTTCGGCCGGTGTCGGTAGTGGAGGTGGAGTATTAAAGCATTGATCGGAATCCGCCCCACTCGAAAGACGCCGGTCAGGCGCGGTGCCCTTGCCGCAGGCCTGCTGACCGCCGCGGCATTGGTCGCCGGCTGCCGCCAGGACATGCACAACCAGCCCAAGTTTGTCCCCCAGCGCAGCACTACGTTTTTTGCCGACGGCCGGTCGGTGCGGCCGCAGGTGGAGAACACCGTGGCCCGCGGCCAGCTTCGCGAGGATTCGTACTTCTATACCGGCGTAGTGGCAGGCGCCAACGGCTATCGCGAAGAACGGGATCTGATGCCCTTCCCGGTGACTCTTCAGGTGCTCCAGCGCGGGCAGGAACGCTTCAATGTCTACTGCACGCCCTGCCATTCGCGCGTCGGCAACGGCGGCGGCATGATTGTGCAACGCGGTTACAAGCCGGCCGGCAACTTGCACGACCAGGTGCGCCTGTCGCAGCCCCTGAGTCACTACTTCTACGTGATCACCAACGGCTACGGCTCGATGCCCGATTACGCCGCGCAGGTGACACCCGTAGACCGCTGGGCCATCGCAGCCTATATTCGCGCCCTGCAACTGAGCCAGAACGCGACCGAGAAGGATGTGCCGCAAGGCGCCAAGGTTGAAAACCTGCCGGACGTCGCCGAAAGGCTCGGCTACCCGAAATCGTTTGCCATGCCCTGGGTTATGCCGGCGACCGCGGTTTCCGCCAAGCCGTCGCTGGAGAGTCCCGCGGCCCATGGCACGCCGGCAGACTCACGGCCGGCCTCGAAGAACAAACCGATGACTAACCCGCCGGCTGGGCAACCGAACACGCCGCCGGTTTCGCACTAAGGACTTCAGGAAGACTCGATGGCACACGGACACTACGCGAAGACACTGCCCAACGACCTGAGCGCCCCGGCCTTTGTGAATGCCTGGCGGACCCGGGCCCTGATCGTGGGCGCGGTCTTTGCCGTTCTCGGAATCGTTCTCGCCCTTCTCGCCAACTCCCAGGGCGACAAATGGAACCACTTCTTCCGCGCCTGGCTGCTGGGGCTGATGATTTGCTTCGGCTTTTCCATCGGCGGCATGTGCGTCCTCATGGTTCAGTACTGCTCCGGCGGCAAATGGGGCCTGCTGATCCGGCGACCGCTCGAAGCGATGACCCGCACCCTGCCGCTGGTAGTGCTCTACTTCCTGCCCATCGGCATTATGGCGAAAAAGCTCTACCTCTGGGCGCAATATCCCGACGCCGAAGACGCCCTCAAACAGGGACTGATCAACCAGGCGCAGGCGCATGCCATCGCCTTTAAGAAGCCAATGCTCAATGAGCACGCTTTCTGGGCAGCTTCGATCGTCTGCTTCCTCATCTGGGGCTTTTACGCCTTCAAGCTCAACCGCTGGTCGCTGCAGCGCGACGCCGACTCCTCGCCCAATGTTCCCTACTGGCAGACCAAGTTTGAAAACCTCAGCGGCTTCGGCATCGTGGTCTACGCCATCACCCTCTCGGCCTGCGCCATTTACTGGGTCATGTCGCTCGACCCCACCTGGTACTCGACCGTCTATGGGCTGCAGTTCCTGGTCGGGCAGGCTTACGGCGTGCTGGCGCTGGTGATCCTCACCGTAGTTGGCCTCTCCAAGGCAGAGCCATTCAAGACCGTCCTTCGCACCACCGAGCAACACGACCTGGGCAAGCTGGCCTTCGCCTTCGTCATGCTCAATATGTATCTCGCTTTCGCGCAGTTCCTCATCATCTGGTCGGGCAATCTTCCGGAGGAGATTAACTGGTTCCTCGACCGCCTTCGCGGCGGATGGGGCGTGATCGCGACCATGGACTTCATCTTCCACTGGCTGCTGCCCTTCTCCCTGCTGCTGTCGCGCGACCTCAAGCGCAATCAGCGCAAGCTGATCGTGGTCGCCCGGCTGATGATCTTCGCGCGCTGCTGGGATTTGTTCTGGCTCATCGAGCCCAACTTCCCCGACGCCGCTCGCAACCTGCACTTCAGCTTCGGCATCCTGGAATACGCAGCCGTTCCCGTGGCCCTGATCGCCTTCTGGATGGCTTACTACTTCCGGGAACTGCAGCAGCGGCCGGTCGTCGCCACCAACGACCCACACCTGGTCGAGATTCTGGAGCCCGAACATGCCCATTGATCCCAACGATCCGGTCCACGAGAGCAACGAAGACTCCCACCTCGGCTATGAGCACACCGACGTCAATATTCCCGGCATCGTTGTCTTCCTCAGTTCGCTGGGGGTCTTTCTCGGGGTCTTCTTCATCTTTTGCTACGGCATGGGAAAAGTAATCAACAATGCCCTGGCGGAGGAGTATGGGCCGCCCACCAAGTGGACCGAGTTGCATTCCAATCCCGCCGGTAAGGCGGCGAAGATGCCGTCCAACCCGGCTCTCGAGCAGCAGGAGTTGAACGAACTCACGCAGCGCTTTCCCACCCCGCGCCTGCAGAACGACGACGGCAACCAGGACGTAGCCGACCTGCACATCCGCGAATCTCTGCTCCTGGAACATTATTCCTGGGTTGACCACTCGCAGGGCAAGGTTCGAATTCCGATCGAGCGCGCCATGGAATTGATAGCTCAGCGTGGATTGCCTATGACTGCCACGCTGCCGCCGCGCGAGCCGTTGATGGCGGGCGACAGCAATCCTCAAGTGCAGACGCCTCTTACCACCGGTTTTGCACCCACTGGCTTTGAGCAGGAGCAACAGAACAGCGTTCGCCCGCCGGCCGAAGAGGCCAGCAAGTAGCCCGGGCTCGAAAGAAGCGACCTGCACTGATTTGCGGCCATCAAAAAGACGCGGATCGCGGCGCCATCCAAAGCGGCAAAGACCGTTAGCAATAAAACCAGGGGATTTCAGAAATCGGTTCAGCAATGCAAACACGGCTGGCAAATCGTAAGGCTTGCGAAGGGATGCGGTGGATGGCGCGCGCCTGCGCTCTCTTGGCCGCTCTCCTGTTTGCGACCAGCGTGGCGCCCGCCCAGGTAAGCGATTACGGCCAAAAGCAGATCGGCGAGCCTGCCGGCGATCATCCGCCGAGCATTCTCAGCAAGGTCACCATTACCCAGAGGCTCAACCAGCAGATTCCCCTCGATGGCTTCTTCAGCGACGAGGCCGGAAAGACCGGCAAACTCAGCGACTACTTCGGCAAACGGCCGGTCATCATGGCGCTGGTTTACTACCAATGCCCCATGCTGTGCTCCGAAGAGTTGGACGGCCTGGTGGGCGCGCTCGAGATGGTCAAGTTCAACCCGGGGAAGGATTTCGATGTGGTCGTGGTGAGCATCGATCCAACCGAAGGTCCGCTTGTCGCCGCCAAGAGCAAGGTCCGCCTCATGAGGCGCTATGGCCGTCCCCAGACCGCGGGAGGCTGGCATTTCCTCACCAGCGCGCAGCAACCGGCAATTAATGCGCTCGCCACCGCGGTCGGTTTCGGCTATGTGCGTACGCCCGGGCCTGACGGTAAATTGACCCAGTTCGCCCACGCCAGCTCGATCGAGATTCTCACTCCCGAGGGGCGGCTGGCCCAGTACTACATGGGGGTCGAATATTCACCGAAGGACATCTACCTGGGATTGGTCGAGGCTTCGCAAAACAAGATCGGCAGTCCCGTCGATGCCATCCTGACGTACTGCTATCACTACGACCCGCAATTGAACCGGCACAGCCTGGTGATCGCGCGAGTGGTGCAGTTAGGCTGCCTCGTCACCATGGTGAGTTTGGGCAGCTACATGACGGTCATGTTCCGGCGCGACATCAAATTAGGTGACGGCACCGGAGCCGGCAAAAACGTGAACGGATAAAAGGGAACGATGCATATCATCAGTCCAGTACTTTGGGAATTTCTAATCAGGTGGCTCACAAACTTCGCGCTGTTTCCGCCGGAGGCGTCGACGGTTGCGCCTCAGACGGACGCCCTGTATTTGTTCCTCGTCTTCATCTCGGTGATTGGGTGCGGAATCGTAACCCTGTTGGTGGTCGGCTTCTCGATCATGTTCCGCCACGACAGGAATCCAGAGGCGACCCAGATCGAAGGTTCCACGTTGCTGGAGGCAACCTGGACGCTCATCCCCCTGGTGCTTTTCATGGTGGTGTTTGTCTGGGGCGCGGTGCTTTACTTCCGCATCTACAATCCGCCCAAGAACGCCATGAACATCTACGTGGTCGGCAAGCAGTGGATGTGGAAGGCCGAGCATCCCGGCGGCCAGCACGAGATCAATGGGCTGCACATTCCCACCGGCCGTCCCATCCAGCTCACCATGATTTCGCAGGATGTCTTTCACAGCTTCTCGATTCCCGCCTTTCGCGTGAAGCGGGAAGTTATCCCCGGCCGCTACACCACCGTCTGGTTTGAGGCCACACAGCCGGGCACTTATCACCTATTCTGCACCCAGTATTGCGGCACCAAGCACTCGGCCATGATCGGCGACATCGTTGTCCTGAAACCGGAGGCTTACGAGGCTTGGATCGAAAGCAGCACCAGCGGCACCTCGCTGGCGCAGAACGGGGAACGGATCTTCGCGGCCCTTGGCTGCAACGCCTGCCACAATGGGAACCCCGATTCGCGCGGACCCAGCCTGGCCAATGTTTACGGATCGAAGCTGCAACTGACCAACGGCTCTTTGATCACGGCCGACGACGCTTTCCTTCGTGACACCATCTTGAACCCCTCCATGCATGTCACCCAGGGATTCGCTCCCATCATGCCGACTTACCAGGGCCAGGTCAGCGAAGAAGGGTTGATCGATCTGGTCGAATACATCAAAGGCCTGCACTCCAACGACCGCATTCAGCAAACACTGAATACGACCCAGGTATCGCCTGCGCAGTCGGGCACAACGGCATCCAAAGTGCCGGGGACGGTGAATCAATGAGCACAATCGTGAGGCTTCCCGATCAGAAAGTCGCTACCCTTCCAAAACGGACTTTTCTGAACAGTGAGTACGGCCTGAAGAGCTGGCTCTTGACTGGAGATCACAAGCGGATCGCGATCCTGTACCTGATCTCGATTACCTTCTTCTTCTTCATCGGCGGCGCCTTTGCCGCCCTGATCCGGCTGGAACTGCTTACGCCTCAGCCTGACCTCATGGCCTCCGACACCTACAACAAGATGTTCACCATGCACGGCATCATCATGGTGTTCCTCTTCCTGGTGCCGTCGGTCCCTGCCACCATCGGCAACTTTGTCATCCCCATCATGGTGGGTGCGCGCGATCTCGCCTTTCCCAAAATCAACCTGCTGAGCTGGTATCTCTACATCTTTGCCGGATGCTTCACCCTCTCCGCCCTTGTCCTCGGCGGCGTCGATAGCGGCTGGACCTTCACCACTCCCCTCAGCACCCACTATCTGAATACCCACGTGGTCACGGCCGGCCTCGGCGTCTTCATCGCCGGCTTCAGTTCCATCTTCACCGGACTGAACTTCATCGTCACCATCCACCGCATGCGCGCTCCCGGCATGACCTGGTTCCGCCTGCCCCTGTTCTGCTGGTCGCACTACGCGGCCTCCATCCTCATGGTGCTGGGAACCCCTGTACTGGCCATCTCCCTGGTCCTCGTCATTCTCGAGCGGACGATTGGCATCGGCGTCTTTGACCCGGCCAAGGGCGGCGATCCGATTCTCTTCCAGCATCTCTTCTGGTTCTATTCGCACCCTGCCGTTTACATCATGATTCTGCCCGGCATGGGCGTCATCTCTGAGGTCATCAGCACCTTCTCGCGCAAGCGCGTCTTCGGCTACACCGCGGTCGCCTTCTCGTCGGTGGCCATCGCCCTCTTCGGATTCTTCGTCTGGGCGCACCACATGCTCATCATGGGTATCTCGAACTACTCGGCGCTGGTCTTCTCGTTGCTGACCATGCTTGTCGCCGTGCCCTCGGCCATCAAGATCTTCAATTGGGCGGCCACTCTCTACAAAGGCTCCATCACCTTTGAGACCCCCATGCTCTACGCCTTCGGATTTATGGGCCTGTTCACCATCGGAGGCATGACCGGCGTCTTTCTCGGCTCACTGGGCATGGATATCCAGCTGACCGAGACTTACTTTATCGTGGCCCACTTCCACTTCGTTATGGTCGGCGGCATGCTCATGGCCTTCCTCGCCGGCGTGCACTTCTGGTGGCCCAAGATGACCGGCCGCATGTATCCCGAGGGGCTGTCGAAGCTGGCCGCGCTGGTCACCTTCATCGGATTCATCCTGACCTTCTTCCCGCAGTTCATCGTCGGATACCTGGGAATGCCGCGCCGCTATCACGCCTATCCGCCGGAATTCCAGGTACTGAATGTGCTCTCTACCGCCGGCGCCACCGTGCTCGGCATCGGATACCTGCTCCCCATGCTCTATCTCACCTGGTCGCTCAAATACGGCGCCATCGCGGGTGAAAATCCCTGGCAGGCAACCGGCCTGGAATGGCAGATTCAATCGCCTCCGCTGACCGAAAACTTTACCGTAACGCCGATCGTCGACTACGAGGCCTACGACTATGAGTGGCTGGCGAACAAAACCAAACACGAGGTGACGACCGTTGGATAGCCACGCGACTGCAATCGAGCCGGCAGACGTGCACGAGTCGCACGAGCACCCTGCATACCTGCGCCACCACTTCGAGACGCCGGAGCAGCAGAAGGAGGCCTCGGCCTTTGGCATGTGGCTCTTCCTGCTCACGGAAATCATGTTCTTCGGCGGTCTGTTCGCCGCCTACCTCATCTATCGCAACTGGTACTACCCGGCCTTTGTCGCCGGCAGCAACACGCTCAAGATTTCCCTGGGAACGGTCAACACCGGCGTCCTCATCGGCTCCAGCTTCACCATGGCCATGGGTGTGTGGTGCGCCGAGATGCGGAAGAAGTCGGGCCTGGTGCTCTGCCTCTTGCTCACCATGGCTTTGGGCCTCGTCTTCCTTGGCGTCAAGTACTTCGAGTACAAGGAAAAATTCGAACTGCACCACGTTCCCGGCGCCGACTTCTCGATCGAGAAGTTTATTCATCCCGACGATCCGGCAAAGAACCCGCCGCTCGGGCCCGACATGGCCGCCAAAACCCAGGTCTACTTCTCGCTCTACTTCGCGATGACCGGCATGCACGCCCTGCACATGATCATCGGCATCAGCATCCTGGTGTTCCTGGTGGTTCGCGCGCGTCAGGGAGCCTATATCAACGGTTACGTCCAACCCATCGAATACTTCGGGCTGTACTGGCACTTTGTCGATATCGTCTGGATCTTCCTCTTCCCGCTGCTGTATCTCATCAACCGGCACCCGGGCAGGTAAGGAAGGAAAGGGAAGCTCATGGCAGAACAAGCTCACGGAACCACTCACGACACCCACCACATTGTCTCGCCCATGACCTATCTGCTGATCTTTGGCGCTCTGCTGGTGGGCACCGCACTCACAGTGGGCGCCGCCTTCGTCGACCTGGGACACTTCAATCCGGTGGTTGCCATCCTCATCGCCTGCATCAAGGCGGTGCTGGTCATCCTCTTCTTCATGCACGTCTTCTACAGCTCGCGGCTCATGAAGCTGACCGTAGCCGCCGGCTTCTTCACTTTCCTCGTCCTCATCACCATGACGCTCAGCGACTACCTCAGTCGCGCCTGGGGTTTGTGGTAGGTTGAACGATCATTCCGTACATGCATGGGCGGCTTCGGCCGCCCTTTGCAGTTCATGGCGAACCCCTCAAAATCTTCGAGGCTCTGCCTTCAAGTCCCCGTTTGATAGAAGATTTGTCGTTGAGAGATCTTTTGCCGACGAGCTGCTCGCTATGAGGTCGAGGTTGGGGGAGATGGCCGAAGCTGAGATCGATGCCCAGAGATTTGCCGAGCTTGTCACAACAGCGTTTCCTCAGCTGCTGGAAGGCTTTCGGGAGTGGCAAGGCTTCGTACATCTGCAGATGGCCGAGTTCCTGGACTTGACCATCAGCGGAATCAATGACGGAGACTGGGCTACCGTGCAAAGGTGTCTCCAAGTCGCCGACCCGCTCCTGCGCTTGGGCAATGACTCTATTCGAAACGCCGTATACGTCTCATATCTCGAAGGTCTACCTCGCGACGAGGATGTTCGCACTCAAATCAACGAAATGATGTCGCCTCAATTGCGCCAGGGCTGGACAGACATTTTGGCATACTTGGCAGACCTGCTTCGGAGAGAGAACATCCAATAGTCAGAAACTGCAATTGATAGGAAGCCGAACCCAACCTGTCGGTCACCAAGCCAT